>Ga0307434_1001731_pt1 | contig 11326 bp, 6 predicted proteins | sample SalMarWE160220MG_FD_202156 | JGI IMG/M metagenome (GOLD analysis project Ga0307434, IMG submission 202156) | Salt marsh sediment microbial communities from the Plum Island Ecosystem LTER, Massachusetts, United States - WE1603-220 | ecosystem: Environmental > Aquatic > Marine > Intertidal zone >...
CGTGTTATCAATACCGCCTTGCCAAACTTGAACGTTTTTTCCAGAATGTATGCTCTCGGACTGACAAACCCATTAAAAAGTATCGCAAGAAACGCCACTCGAGCCAAAGTTATCAATTCTTCCATTGGATAACGGGTCAATACCTCGGCCCTGCTGCGGAAATAGAACTCACAGAGCCACGGTGCCAAAATAAAAGCAACAGTATACAACCCTACTGCTCGGAGGCTTTGAAACCACCAGGCCATATTGAGGTATTCAGGTTCGGCGCCATTTTTGTGCTGAATAACCGATTGTTTGACACCTATCTCTGTAAGTACATCAAACAACGCTGTCAGGCTCAGTATCATTACCATCAGTCCCATCTCCTGAGGTGCCAGGAGCCTGGTCAGGATAACCTTGCTTGCAAATCCAAGAAACTTGGCAATGAAAGCTCCGATCCCTAAGACAACGCTGCTGTGGGCACAACGAGCCTTAAGGCTGCTGCCTTGTATCAGAGCGATTTTATTTGAAACAGCTTTGCGTAATTTGTTGAATAAAATCAATGTTTTTCCAATCCGAACACACTCCGTCCCGGCAGATAACGAAAGGAAATCAAAGACTTGTTTACAAAGGCGTGCGAACAAGGCATAGAGATCCCAAAGGCGAAGAGGTTGAACGAATAGTGATGTACGAAGTACGAATAGTGAAGGACGAATTTCACGGTTAAGCGTTCTGTTTCGTTTTTTTAATAATGGCGGTTAGAATTGCAATTAACTCGTTACATTCAGTCAAAAGACTTCCGATCTCTGGTGACGAGGCAATTCGGGATTCGTCAAGAATTCGCAGCCAATAATGCGTTTCGCGTGCTTCTTTGCAGGCAATCGAGTATTTTGAAACGAAATCCGCTCTGCTTTGTCCCGCCTGTCCTTCTTCAACATTCGCGCCTATCGAAGTGCCTGACCTTAATAACTGGTTAGCCATAGTCTGCCCAGTGCCCGGTTTTTTTGATAATCCCTGACAGAAATTTACAATTCTTAGCGCAAACTGAAAAGTCCGCTCACACAAATCCCTTTTCTTTTTGCCTTCCAATTTCACCCTTCAAACTTCGTACTTCTAACTTCGTACTTCTACCTTCTAACTTCGTACTTCGGCCTTCTAACTTCCTTTTACGCTGTTATCGTTGCGCTGATGGTTTCTGACCAGGGCCCTTTTTCACCGCCGCTTTTGACCCATCTCAACATATAATGGGCGGTCTTTCCGCCATTGGCGCCGTCATATTCGGCAACATACGGACTTGCCGTATCCATCGATAAAAAGCTGAGCTCATCGGCACTGGCCGGAGCCGCTTCGCCGGTAGCGGATACCTTAACCCAGATCTCACAGCCCATTATCCCTGCCGGTTTGGCCCTGCTTGTCGGCGTCGCCTCATCGGTAAATCGAATCTCATGCCGCAGCCGCTGGCTCGTATCGACCGCTCCTATCGGCCTTGTCGAAATACCGCCGACTGCCGTGGTTCGGATGGTATCGGGCACTGTGATTCCAAGCGCCGCCCGCTCGGAGTTATCGACATCGCCTGATGCCTGAAGCTGACGCACCAACTGTCTTATGAGCGATTCGAGCTGGTCGCGACTGGCATCTTTGGCCTGCCGGGCCGATTGTGCCGCCTGCTGCGCGCTAAAATTGGCTGCCATTCTCGCATCAAAATCCGTCCGCCCAGTTGCTATCGGCGCCATATCGGGGAGCGCTATACCCAACTCGGCCAGATGGGCGCTGGCATAAGCAACAAAGTTATCTACCCAAGCCTGAAATTCTGTATCACTTCGTGGAATGTAATCCGCAATTTTTCAATCCTTTTCAAAAATAGTCCAATATTGATGCTCCGCCCATTGCGGAACTCATTTCTTATATTTTACCATGGAGGACACCAAATTCACGAAGTTTAAGACAAAAGACAATTATTACTATATCTTTTCTCAAACTTTCGTGCCCTTCTTAAACTCCGGGGTGAACCCTTTTCTTCTAATTTCTGGCTTTTCAGGCTAAAAACGCCGTTTTTGTAGCTCCGCGGATCGTCCGCTCCAGGGAACGAGCCATCCGTTCCGTGGAACGAATCATCTGTTGAAGAGAACGAATTACCAGTCGCAGGGAACGGGGCATCCGTTCCACGGCACGAGCCACCCATCCAACAGAGTGAATCATCCGCTCCGAGGAATGAGTCGTTCGCTCTGAACAGCGAGTCATCCGACCCAAGAGGGAATCATTCGCTCCAGGATGGCGAACACCCCTGTTAAAGGTCTTTTTCATAAGACACTGATTGCTACCTTTCACCACAGGAGAACAGGAACTGGTCAATAATCAATAGTCAATAATCATTAATCAATCTTCTCAGACTCCGTCCCCATCGGTTACACCAGAATGTGCGATATAAGTCCTTATAATAGCGTTGCTTATGTCTCTTTTTACTATGCTGCTTTTACAAGCAAGCTTATTTCAGGGCATTATTTGTTTCAGTGCTTAGCCAGTCTGCCTTAACTATGCCATTCTCGTTGGGGAAAAAGTTTATTATCTGATTAGCTATAGCCTTCGCCATTTCCCGGATAGAATTCTCAACAACTGAGCTTATCTGTACCTGCACAACGTAGCGAGCGGGATCTCCTGCAATGTTAGGTGCTCTGCCGAAAAGCCCGGAAAAATCATTTTCACGAGTTGTAATCTGCCCATTCAATATGTAGAAGTTCAGAACAATTGTTTCTTGATACTGAGGTTCCGGCATATGAAATCGGTGTATTAAACAGGGTATTTCCCCTCCAGATACCGGGACAAAAGATGATTGATCAGTACTATCCCATACCCAGCCGGCAGCAGGATAACAAATCGCAGGTCGATGGCCGAGAATACCGCCGGGTCGCGACGAGCAATATACAACATAGACATCAGCCCACATACCGGTCTGCGAATTGACATACCTGCGGCTGAAAAAATCATCGGCGAAATTCTGCTCCATATATTCCCGTGTAGTGCTGCGAATAGGCAGGTCCGTACCTAACCAGTTTCCGATTTCTTTAGGAAAGTTACTCAACGATACAGGAAGCTTAATTGGCGATTGATATGCTGCCTTTAACCGGCTGGCTGTCCCCCGGTATAATATACCGAAAGATATCAGTAACAATACAGCCAGTATCCATATCCGCCAGTCAACGATAAACAAGCGCTTGGTATGGTGACTTGTAATTATCTTATTGCCTCCCGGCATCTTAGACATTCCGCTATCCTCTCCTTTCGTATAACCTGCAACTACTAACCACCGGGCATATATCATCTTGAAGACTATACTAATCTGCATAGACCATAAGTAGTAAGCCAGGCCTAAAAAAAAATAAAAGCTTTTCTCCTCTCTGACAGGATTCCAACCTCAAAACAGTCTCCGAAATCCTGCAGGTATATCCCTTGCTTAAAACTCCTTCCTCAGAAAACTTCGCCTAACCTCCATTCTCCCTAATGTGGTAATCTATATTAAAATCAAATTCAGATTATAAGTCAAGATTTTTTTTGTCCGATAAAGAAAAAATCTTTTAGAATGTAATAAAAATTATAGGTTCCTGGGCTTTGAATGCGATATTACAACATCTACCTTCCCAAAGATTTGGCTGGTATCTCCAACTGCATATTGTGCTATTTTTGTAGGCACGTCCCAATATATTGGGCATACACAAGTTTGATAATCTTCCAAAAAACCATTAATTAATACTCTTATCTAACCGATTTAAGGATATATGATAAAATGACAATTTTCGGGTCTCGTCGGATTTGTGAGGGTCAGCAGCCGAGTAAAGACTCTATTTAGTAATCGATATTGTGCTGCATTTGCGTTTGTTGAGATATATTTTAAAATTTAAAATGTAAATGTATGTCTTGAGGATTTTGCCCAGGGATATAACCTTATGACAAAAGTACAGCTAACTTTTTCTTTAGCAAAAAAACCGTGGCGCCTGCGGCGACGGAAATTTTTTGTGTTATGCTTGTTAATCACCGCGATTTTCTACATCACCACCACTAACACGGCAACCGCGGCAACTTGGTATGTTGACGCCGTAGATGGCAATGACGCCAATGACGGTTCAAGTGAGGCGCCCTGGAAAACAATTGGCAAGGCGCAATCGATTGCTGTGGGAGGGGATACTGTCATTTTAAGGGATGGTAGTTATGGAACTTTTACTGATTTAACGACTGTTCATTCTGACTGGATTACATATCAGGCTGAAAATGGACAATCACCCGAATTTACGAAAATAATACTTGGTCGGTCGGACGGACCATTTAACAAATATCTGCATTTTGAGGGCATTACAATTCAAACGAATGAGCCAAACGCAACCGCCGTTTCAGCACTAAAAGCACCATATCTTAAATTTATAGATTGTAATATTATTGGTAGCGGATACAAACCCGGCACAGATAGTAACGATTGTTATGGGATATATTGTAAAGGCTTAAATAATGTTGAGATTAACGGGTGTGCTTTCTCCGGTGCCGGTGCTGGTTATTATCCAGGGTTTGATTATGCTATTTTTATGCGGGCCGTGGGCATTGTAGATATAAATAATTGCAATATAAAAGAGTCTGATACAGGTATTGAGGCTTATGGCGAAACTGGAACAACAAATTGGCATATTCATGATTGCAACGTCCACGACTGTTTGGACAACGGGGTTTGGCTGAATGGGGCTTCTGATGTTACAGTTGAGGACAATCATATTCACCACATCATAAGACCTCCTGGTTCTTCAACACATAATGATTGTTTACAAATAAGCACGGCTTATGCCAGTGTTAACCCTGAAAACATTGTAATACGCAGAAACAATATGCACCACAGTGCTGGTCAAATTGTGATGATAAATTTTATTGGGGATGCCTATGTTTCTAACATGACTTTTGAAAACAATCTAATATATGAGGGTGATGTAGCAAATGAGGGAGCTTGGGAGATTCATGCTTATGATGTTAATGGTTTGACTTTTGTAAATAACACAGGTACAGGGAAGTTCCTTTTCAGGTCCAGAGTAAAATTTGACCATATGACTAACAATATATTGGAGACTGTAGATTTTGAGGACGCAGAGGTTAATGACGAAAATTATAACATTATCAAGAAATGGTGGATACACGTTCCACCAGATTACAATCAAGGCGACCATACTGTTGAATTAGAAAATGATGAGTTATTTGCAAATCTATTTGTAGATTATACCAACAATGATTTACAGTTGAAATCTGGTTCCAGAGCAATTGATTTTGGGTCGGCTGCTCATGCACCAATCTCGGACATTCTCGGCTATTCCCGTGATTCCTCACCGGATGCCGGCTGCTATGAGTACATCTCAACGGATCCCAATGACCAGCACAGCCTGACAACCTCATCTACCTCCGGTGGGTCGGTAACCACACCCGGTGAGGCGGGGCCGTACTCGTATGATAACGGCACTGTAGTTTCAATCGAGGCAACGGCTGCGAGCAATTATCACTTCGTAAGCTGGACGGGAACGGCTGTGGACGCGGGAAAGGTTGCAAGCTCAAGTACAGCCAGCACAACAGTCACTATGGACGCAGATTATACTGTGGTGGCTAATTTCGCTATCGACCAGAGGACATTAACAAGTTCCTCAACAACAGGTGGGTCAGTAACAACGCCCGGCGAGGGTACGTACGACTATGACCACGGAACAGAAGCAAGTATTGCAGCAACGGAAGATACCAACTATCACTTCGAGAACTGGACGGGAACGGCGGTGACCGCAAGCAAGGTCGCTGATATTAATTCAGCGAGCACGACAGTCACAATGGATGCCGACTATACGGTAGTGGCAAATTTTGAGTCCGTTCCTGATGAAACGGCCCCGAGTATAAGCGATTCGGGACGCTATCCCGAGGCCGACGCAATACAGGTACCCCTGAACAGCCTTATAGTCTTCCATATTATTGATGAAGGTGTCGGAGTAGATGCCAATACAGTATCAATAGAGGTTAACGGCGACCTTGTTTACACGGGAAACAATGCAGACTATGACACCTCTTACGGCCGGGCTCGAAGGAGGGGAGATACTTCTGATTACACTCTCGTTTACCAGCCTACCCAAAGCTTCGACTTCGACCAAACCGTCACAGTCGCGGTAAGCGCAACAGACTTGTCCAGTAATCAAATGAACAGCTCTTTTTCATTCACGACCGAGATGCGCTCCTTCGGCGAAAACAAGATAGTCAATTCAGGCACCGACAGCCTCGCGGATGGAAAGCCTGCGACCGTTAGTGACAGCAGCGGAAATATCTGGGTCGCCTGGCACGCAGGTGAAGCGGGAAGCCGGGATATCTACATCGGTAAATTAACAGATGGAGCTGAGTCATTCGGCACCAGCACACAACTGACCAGTGATGCATCCGATGAATACAATCCAGCTATTGCTGTCGATTCAAGTGATAAGCTCTATGTCACCTGGCAGGGTAACAACCGAGGCAACTGGGATATCTATTTCTCAACCTCGACTAACGGAACCGACTGGGCAACAGCAACAAGAATCACAGACTCCAATGACAATCAGCTCAATTGCGCAATTGCTGTTGACTCCTCATCGCCAAAAAAAGTCTATATCACCTGGCAGGACGACCGGAATGTAAACGAGGATATCTACGTAGCAGACTCTACCAATTCATTCCTTTCAAAAACCACCGCACAGGTAACATCAAACAGCTCCGACCAGACAGAGCCAAAAATCGTGACCGACTCAAGCAATATTGCTTATATTGTATGGACAGATTCAAGAAACGGCACACAAGACATTTACGGAGCAGCCTCAAACAGCGGGCCCTGGAGCAACGTTGCAATAGTCACCGGTTCTGCCGACCAGTCCGATGCGGTAATTGCCGCGGAAGAATCCGGTTCGACGTTACATTTGCTATGGGTAAATAACTCGGCTGGAGACAGGAACATATTTTATGCCTCCTGCAGCGGCGGTCTGCAAGCTATCTCAGGCAGCAGTGTCATCGATGATTCTTCCGGCGCCGACCAATATGAGCCTTCAATAGCTGTAACAGGCAGCACGGGTGACAGTTTGAAGGTCTTTGCCTGCTGGCGCGATGAGCGCAATACAGACACCGACCTTTACTTTGTCCAGACCGGCTCGGGTAACGGAACGAACATATTCGTGGGAGATGATGATACCGCTGCAGCTCAGAGCAGCTCTGTCGTTGGAATCGACGCCAGCGGATATCCTTATCTTGCCTGGACCGACAGCAGAAACACAAGCGCAGATATCTATTACGCAGGCAGTACCTATGCACAAACCAGCTCTCTACTTTCGCAGGATGTTTCTATGCTTTCTGAAATAATACTTGGGACAATCCTGTCGGCCATAAACGGCTCTGATGATGTTTGTGTTACTTTTCCGGCAAGTGCGTATTTATGTGACCTGAATATAGCAGTTTCGATAATCGAAAATCCGCCGAATCTGTCACTTTATATGTTAAGCAGCCAGTATGAATTCAGCCCAAGCGGCACTACCTTTGATGAGCCTGTTACCATCATTATCCCTTATATTGCCTCCAGCTCCTACAACGCAAGCGCGTACTGGTATAACGCACTTACCGCTGCAGCCAGTCAACAAGGCATCACAGATATTGAGGATATCACAATACTCGGTTCGCTTCATGCCATTGTTTTCAAGTCCGACCACTTCACCTCGTTCTTCATTGGAGGAGGCAATATCGGTGGCGGCGGCGGTGGCGGCGGAGGCGGCGGCTGTTCGCTGGCACGCGGCAGAGAGGCAGGTACTATTAACGACTTAGTACTGCCATTTGTCGCAATATGTCTTGTAATGGCAGTAGTTAAATGGCAGAACAGAAGAAATCAAAAGAGCTGCCGCTCCAAATGAAAAAGGTTTGAACAATGGTCGATACGCTCGTCAACTCCCGCATATACGATTGGGCATCAACAGCCCAGTCACAAATTCCAATCAAGAAGAAGTCATCACGCTCGAATATCCGGCTTTTCCTCGAGACAATTATTGTAACAATTGCCGCAATAGGACTCGTCAAGCTAACGCTTAGTTACGGAACCACCGACATTAGCAGGCTGATAATACCAGGTATTTTAATAATGGCGGCATTGCTTCCAACCATTATCAAAAGACAGGGATTAAAACAAATCGGCCTGAACACAAACAACGCTATGCTATCATTGAGATTACTTTGCTTGGTTTCGTTATTAATTCTTCCATCAACGCTTCTTGTTTTGCTACTGCTCAGGTGGTCAGGATTAAGCCTGCCTTTGCAGCAAAGCGCTCCTCCGCAAGGCAGCTGGCTCTACTGGTTAGGATATCAGTTCCTTTATGTGGCACTGCCTGAAGAAATATTTTTCAGAGGGTATCTACAAAGTAATATCCTTATGTTGGCAAAAAGGTTGAAAAACAAAAGCTACATGTCGGCTGTCGTATTCATATCAGCATTTTGTTTCGCTGCCGCCCACGTTGTGATTAACCCTGAAATTACCGTAATGCTAACCTTTCTGCCGGGATTAGTTTTTGGCTGGTTGTTTTTGCGAACCGGTTCACTTGTTGCACCGGTCCTGTTTCATGTCATCGCCAACACTTTCTATTGTCTAATCTGTATTTTCATATCGTAACAATAAAGAATCACAACTGTCAGCTTCAGAATACAAATCCGAAGTCCCATAAAAAATTTACCAAACACTTCATTTGCACGGTCGGTACTATCCTGCCTGACGGCGAAATGCTCGCTTAAGTGGGTCAGAAAACGTGTCGATAGAAACTCATATGCTAAGGGTATGTCTGATGAACAAAAAACACAAACTGCTCATTCGTAAGTTCTTATCACTAAGCAAGTTAGGGATTGGATTTGTCCTGGCACTGGTGATTGTAAGAACGGTCTTTATCTTACGCGAGGCCGGCAGTATGTCTTTACCCAATTCCGCAGCCGCCACTGGCCACTCATCTGCCCTGCCTTCGACACCAACAGCCCGTCCGACAGTCTCGGATTATAGCACTATCTTCGAGAATAATATCTTTGGTAACTACATTGTTGAATCCGACTCAGAAGAACAGATGCATGAGGGGTCCGCTGAAGAGCAGATGGGCTTATTACTGGTCGGTACGGTTACCGGCAGTCGCACTATCGCACGAGCAGTGATAAAAGACCTTAAAACAAACGCATTCGGACTTTATAAAATTGGCGATACGGTCGATGGAGCGAGTATTGAACAAATCGAAAAGAGCAGCGTTGTCCTTGTCCTTGATAACCAGGAAAAGGTACTTAATCTCTATGCCAAAAAGCCCGGCCATCACAGCGGGACGGATACCTCACCGATAAAACCGATAGCGAGCGGGCAGAACGTAACAGTGACTGAAATCAATGTAACCGGCGAGCACGGAGCAAAGATTCGAGCCCGCCTTAGTGACATAGAAAAAGTGCTGGAAACGGTAGTTATCGAACCTCATATCGCCGACGGTGATATTGAAGGGCTTAAAATTGAAGGCCTGGAAGACCTGGCAGCCGAGATTGGGTTAAAGAATGGAGACATAATCAAGGCGGTCAACAACCAGAAATTAACAAGCACACAAAAGGCTTATCAGGTTTTCAAAAAGGCCAGGTCCCAACCGGAGATGACAATAGAGCTTATACGGGATGGAAAACCAGAGACTATATCTTTCATTATCAGGTAATTTATTAAAGTGAGAACTTTACGGTATTAAAAACAGATGAATATTATAACTTCGGATATAAGTAAAAAAACAGCTCTGAGCCTGCCTCGCAGGCTTACTGTACTTTTGTGCGCGGTCCTGCTGTTTATGCTGCCTTTGGCGGGCTGTTTGGACTGGTCAAAGAAGAAATCATCGCTGAAAATCAAGCAAGCCGGCGTACCAGATTCGGACAGATATATCACTGCGATAAACTCACTGTCAGCAAAAGTTCAAAGCCTGAAAAGCGAAGACAAAAAAAACGACGAACCAGACAATACAGAAGATTCTGTAACCTTCCCTCACTATAGCGAAACGGATGCATCGATTTCAAAACACATAGCAGATTCAGCGCAAAGCCCACAAGCCAATTACTCAACACAGCTCGAAACGCCCGTTCGCTCCAGCACGAAGATTTTGTCCGTGCCGAATAAAGCTGAAGCAACCGAGAATCGGGAATCTTTTGAATCAGCAGTCAGGCTGCCGAAGCTTGCTGACCCGAAATTGGCTGACGAGCTCATATCGCTAAATTTCGACCAGATGGATATACGTGAGGTCTTAAGGACCATTGGTGATATAACAGGAATTAACTTCGTGATTGATGACAAGGTTCAGGGTACTGTCACCGTCATATCTCCCACAAAAATACGTCTCGGGGAGATTTATGAGCTCCTCCAGTCGATACTCGAGGTAAAAGGTTATGCAGCGGTACCGGCAGGAAATCTGGTAAAGATAGTCCCGCGTACAGAGGCGGCCAAACATAACCTTACGGTCCGGGTAGGCGGCAATCCTTCTGAAATACCGCAAAGTGATTCCATTGTCACCCAGATTATTCCCCTCAGATACGCAGACGCTGCTGAGGTCAGCCAGATTATCAGGCCGCTTTTGGGTAACGGCTCACAAATGTCAACTTACCCCAGGACAAACTCAATCCTTATCACGGATACATCTTCGAATATATCTCACGTGTCCAGGATAATTCAGCAGCTCGACCGTATGGGCTCCGAAGAACAGGTGATGGTTATCGGCTTGACTTACGCTTCTGCGGAAGTAGTTTGTGAGCACATTACTGAAATAATGGAAAAGGACAGCTCGCTCTCTTCGCAGGCAAACCGCAACCGGCCCGCAGCAGGTCTCAAGCCTCAAGTCAGAATACTTCCCGACAGAAGAACCAACTCGCTAATAGTTGTGGCGAACGCCCACGACGCAGAAATTATAAAAGCGATGGCAGAACAACTCGATATCGACAGGCCTCGCGGAAACAATAACGCCCACGTAGTTTACCTGAAAAATGCACCGGCAAAGGAAACCGCTCAATCCCTGTCCGCAGCCCTTGCAAATCTGAGGATTACCGGTGACACCGGCAGTTCCGTTGCTCAGCAGGTCAATATTGCGGCTGATGAGGGAACAAACGCCCTTATCATCACCGCCTCGGCACAGGATTTTCAGGTAGTAAGAGACATCATCGAGAAGCTGGACATAGTTCGAGAATCCGTTCTCGTCGAGATGCTGATTCTCGAAGTCAGCCAGGACAGCTTAAAGGAAATCGGGGTGGATTGGGCTACGCTCGATGAGGCTGTCTCCGGCAGCGTCAGGTTCTT
>Ga0307434_1001732_pt1 | contig 11321 bp, 10 predicted proteins | sample SalMarWE160220MG_FD_202156 | JGI IMG/M metagenome (GOLD analysis project Ga0307434, IMG submission 202156) | Salt marsh sediment microbial communities from the Plum Island Ecosystem LTER, Massachusetts, United States - WE1603-220 | ecosystem: Environmental > Aquatic > Marine > Intertidal zone >...
TTTTAGGTGATTGTTGTTTGATCTTAACTAGAGTTGAAATTGAGAATTTTGGGATTTTCTTAGGTAAGCACGTTTTTAATCTTAGTCCAGAAAAGACGCAAAACTCTGAGAAATCAATAATTCTTTTTGGGGGAAAGAATGGATCGGGTAAAACAACTCTCTTTGAAGCTATTCGTATTTGTTTGTATGGAGAAAGCTTCAAAGGTAACAGGTTAACTAAGTCAAAATATCATAGGTTTCTTAAAAATCGAATTAACCGGTATTCTTACGAAACAAAAGAGAATCCGCGAACATCTATCTCTGTCGAGTTCAAGTATGGACAGTTTGGATATGTGGATACGTATCTAATAAAGCGTTCTTGGGAAGACATTAAAGGGAAATTGGTAACAAATCTGGAAGTTTTTCAAAATGGTAAACCCCTCAGGGATGTTTATGAAAAACAATGGAAAGATTTTGTTATGGAACTAATTCCAAGAGGCTTATCAAAATTATTTTTCTTTGATGGCGAGCAAATCCAAAATCTGGCCCAAGATGAACTGGATAATCGCCATTTAATTCATTCGATCCATTCACTGTTGGGGCTCGATTTAGTGGAGCGGCTTCAAACGGACATTAAAATATTTCTTTCAAGAAAAATAAAGGAACAAAACACAGAGTTGGCCAACAATATCTCAAAGCACGAAAGAACAATAGGATTACTTGAGAATAATTTAGATGCGTACATGCAAGAAAGAGCCAGAATTCAAAGCATAATAGATAGGGTCCATGCTGAGATTGAAGATCAAGAACACAAAATTGCATTGGAAGGCGGAGGTTATGCAAACAAACGCGAAGAGCTGAAAATCTTCAGAGAAAGATTAGATGTGAATATTGAAAACATTAAACAAAATATCCGAAAGATATGCTCTAGTTTTTTTCCTTTCTCTCTTGTTCCAGATATTTGTAAATCTTTAAGTCATCGACTTGGAGAAGAGGAACAATATCAAAAGAGAATGGTAGGAAAGATTGCCATTGAATCCGTTGCTCAATCGGTATATAATGAAATGAGCAGTACAAGTTTCTGGCACAACTCTGACATTTCATTAGATGATCGAAAAGAGTTAGCAAGCAGAGTTCTGGATTCAATTAGAAGGAAAACAAATTCTAAAGATGAAAAAAAGGTTGAGATAATTCATTCGATTTCTCCAGAGGATCGGAAAAAGGTTCTAAATTGGATTGATAGAGCGCTTAATCAAATTCCTAAAAAGGTTATTAGACTTTCTGAGAATCTAGAAGACCTTACGAGACAACGTCAGGATGTAGTTTCCCAACTTAATCGTGTTCCTTTAAACGAAGTCATTCATCCTTTTGTAAGAAAGATAAACGAATTGCATAATGAATTAGGCGTTCTTCAAGAGAAGTATCGCCAGGTGGATAATGAAGTTAGTAGGATAAATAATGAACTTAAAAGAATTAGATGGGAAATTGAAAAAATATTGAGTCAAGAAGCAAAACTCCAGAAACAGTTAGAGCGTAATGTGTTAGCTAAAAAGGTTCAAGTTGCCCTTAATGAATTTATAATGAGACTAAGAATAGAAAAAATAGATGAATTAGAAGAGAAATTTCTGGAATGTTTTAAATGGCTTTCTAATAAAGGAAGTTTAATTGAGAAAATTAAGATTAATTCAGATAATTTCCAAATAGAATTGTGTGGACTTGATGATATAGGCAAGATTTCAAAAGATCAACTATCTGCAGGGGAAAAGCAGATCTTCGCGATAGCGATATTATGGGCACTCGCACGAATATCAGGCAGACCATTACCCTTTATGATTGATACACCACTTGGTAGACTTGATGAGACCCATAGAGAAAGAATCGTTGAGAAATTCTTTCCTAGTGCAAGTCATCAAGTAATTTTGTTTTCTACCGACACAGAGATTGATAACCAATTATTCCAGAGGCTGCAACCAAACATAGCTAGAGCGTATCATCTCCAGTATAATGAATCACTACGAAGTTCTTTCCCTTCCCTGGGATATTTCTGGATGACACAACAGAATGAGGCTAGTTGAAATTGAGTTTTAACAGAATTAAAATTAGCAATCAAGCAAGCGTTCGACTTTCCATACTAAAAGGTCGAACGGGTCTAACTCCAAATATTCTATGTAGAATAGGTCTATGCCTTTCTCTGAGCGATCCATCTATTCCTAATCCACAAGAATATGACGATGATGGACAAGAATTCAATCGATATACTCTAACTGGGGAATTAGATGTTCTATTTATTGCCTTAATGAAAGAAAGACTTCTTCAAGATGGACTTGATCCAATTGAAGATTTGCTTTCTCAATTTAAGGCCCATTTGAATAGGGGAGCAATAACTCTTTTTGATAAAGTCAAGTACTTTGGGGATATAATTGAACTCCTACCTGAAAAAATTAAGGGTTAATTAATTCATTTTTCTATTCTATTGTAGTTGGAGCAGATTTCAAAATATGGTGAAGTAATTTTGGTTTGATGTTTTAAGAAGTATGAAACATTAGGAAGTGTTTGTGGATTAAAATCAAATTTGTTTTATTAAATCACCACATGCAATCACTTATTCTAAATCCCCAAAATTTAAATTTAGATAGATTCTAAGTTCTAGGCAATTCAGCTAATGTTGAAACACGATTAAATATCCAATAAACGTGAATAATATGGAATTAGCACACGATTTGGGGTTCAATGTAATCAAGAGAATGGTTTTGAGAGCACTTGAAAGTGATGAGTGCGATGAACTAGAATGCATGGCGTACAATGTTAGCCTTGATTTTATACTTAAATTATTTAGGAAATATTCTTCTCTAAAGAAAGTTTCAATTTGGTCCAATACTAATCGAATAACCTTTTCAGAAGAAAATCGCTCTGAAATTCTGGATTTTGTGGAAAAGAAAAAAATCAATTTCTTCCATATTTCTGAAAATCTTACTCCAATTCATGGAAAATTATACGCATTTAAGAAGAATAAATCAATCCAATTTCTTGCTGTTGGATCTCCTAACCTCACAGAAAACTCAAATCACAACTTTGAAAGTTTAATTTATGTTGAAGACAGGTCATTGTGCGAGGAAATTTTGTCTGAAATTCCTCAATTGTATACAGACCTCAATTTTTCTCCAGAGACTACAATTCCAATTCAACTAGATAAGATCCCTGCTCCAGAAATCACGATGGACCCCAAGTTTCTGGATGGTCTTTGGAAACATCAAAGCGAAATCGTAATGTGGTTGGCAAATAAAAGGCTTTCAATCGTAAATATTCCCCCAGGAACTGGGAAAACTAAAATTGCATTTACATACTTACGTTACATGTTTGAGCGTGACCTTGATCTTACGGCTATAGTTCTTGTTCCCACAACTACACTAGTGACTCAATGGCAAAAACGCCTGACAAATGCGGGAATTTCAAACCTAGAATGGGGAACGGATCTTAGTGGTCTTGGCAGCTATTTTGCTGATCCGGGACTTAAAGTCCTAGTGACGCTGTATAGCAGATTCTTTAAACAATATAGGGAATACCAGAAAAGAGCCAAAATAATTAAGCCAAATTTGCTGCTTGTTCTTGACGAATGTCATAACTCGTATGGTCACATAGAAGACTTGCTTGAATTCAAAAACATAATGGAATCATTTGGGGGCGCGGTTTATGGGATCGGATTGTCCGCCACAATAGACTCGTTCAAGGAAGATGAAGTCAGAAACTTCATAAATATAATGGGTGGTAACGCCAACAGATTTGAAATTTCTTTGCAAAGGTTTTACTCTTACTGGAACATGCTGAATTCTACCAAAGTCTTGAAACCAATAAACTATACGCCTATTAAGTATTGTCTTACTGCTCCGGAAATGGAAGAGTTAAAAGAATTTAGCAAAAAGATTGCAATACAGATAGGGAAAAAAACAGTTTTAGGACCAACTGTACCCACTGCAGCAATCAAGCGAGCACGATGGTTACGCGGCCTACCAGGCGGAGTGATAACGCTGAAAAACTACATTATGACTCACATGGATTATTTTTCTGACAGAGCTACAATAATTTTTGTCCAAACCAACAAAATCGCAGAAGATTTGAGAGACTTCATTACAAAACAGCCAGGCTGGAATCCAGAAGCATCAGCATATGTTTACGATTCGTCAAAAAATGAAGATTATTTGTCATATGCTCTTACCCAGTTTAAGAAGCATCTCGGGTTCTGCCTCATATCTGAAAAAATGCTGTCTGAGGGATTCGATTTACCAAAAGTTGACAGAGTAATTCTTCATGGCTCTGATAAATCCCCAAGAGACTGGATTCAAAAAATTGGTAGAGCCTTAAGATACGATAAAGAAACACCGAATTCAATTGCAGAAATAGTTGACGTTGTATTTTGCGATCCAGTAAGAGAACCACTAAGTTTAGAAAAAGAGAGGTATGAATGTCTAACAGCAATCAGCAATTGAGGAAAAAAATATGTGTGAAATAAATAGTAAGAAAAAGAAGCCAATATCAATTCAGGATCAAATTGAACAAGTTATGAATGAAGAATTTGAAAAAATGATTGTAGAATCAGGCAATGACCCCTTGCTGAAGCTAATTCGTGAGGGGAAAATTGATTCTCTCACTTTAGAGCAAATCAAGGCACACCTCAAGGGTGAAACGAATGGATAATATACATTTCGACATGATTAAGGTCCGTGGTTATCGTGGGCGCAATTTTACTCTTAAAATGAACCCACCCGGTGAGCACACAGTTTTTGTGATGGACGGCAACACAGGAAAAACAACTGTTATCGAATTACTCCGATGGTGTTTTGGGTACCCTGCAAACGAGGCCAAAGGAAAATTTAATCATATGTGGATCATCCCAGCTCATGTCTTAGACGAATCAAAAACAGGACCTCAAATTTGCGAAATAACTATACATTTCAAAGCAACTGATAATCAAGGCAATCAACATTTCTATCAGTTTAAGCGAGTAACCGAAGGCGAGTCTGACTTTAACAACAAACCAACGACAGATAGAATCAGCAAAATATATGACACATTAGAAATCGACCACGGAAAAAGGAAGTTTGAGAATGAGCAAGCTTATGCATTTTTAAATGCTCAATTTAGATTCAACGAATGTGTGGACTACTTCTGTTTTGATGGAGAAAAAGCAAGGGAAGTAATGCAGCTTTCATCCAATTCTGAGAAAATAGCAGACTTACTTCTTCTAGTGAATCAAAGAGCAACTCATCCAAGAATTGAGGAATACAAACAAAAATTGAATGGTCTTAGAGCAAGAGTCCTTCAAGAAGCCAACGCAAAAATAACCGACCATGCATTGAAGATAAGTATCGGCAAGCTCAATGCAAAAATTGTAGATTTAGCCAGATTGGAGACGGAACTTGGGAACATAAGCAGTGATATTGCAGTCTGCTCATTGGCGCAAAAGCAGCTGAGGGAAAAGGCAAAAGAAGTTCAAGATAAAATAACAGCTGCCAAAGCTACTGCACTTGTGAAAAGAAGCGAGTATGAAGTAAAGAAAAACAATGCTACAACCAAAATTGGTGAGACACGTAACTCAATTTACGCGGAAATTCTTGATTGGGTTTCAACTGACACAATTCCTACCATTAACCAAATAAAAACTGTAATAAAAGAAAAAGGCAAACTTCCAGAACCATATCGAAAGGATCTTGTTCAAAACTGTATTCGGAACAAACGTTGTGAAATCTGCGGAAGACCCTTGGACAAACAGTCAGAAGAGCGTATCAAGAAACTCGAAAGGCAAGTAGCGCCACATAATGTTCACGTGTTTTTATCTTCAGATTTTTCTGTAAACCCATCAACGTTTGATTCAGGTGAACAATACAACATAATCAAGAAATTAATTAATGAATATAACCTGTTTGACAACAGGATAAAAAACATCAAGCTATCTGCTGAAGATGCATTGCTTATTTCCCAAAAAGAAACTTTGGACCAACAGATTTTGGACCTGAATACGAAAATAAGTGATCTGCAACGTGATGAAACTGACCGAAAAGAATGGAAAGCCCAGCTTAAAAGAGAAATCCAAGAGTTAGAAGAAAAGAATGCGGCTCTGAAAGAAAACAAGATAATACTAGACAAAATTAAAGAGTCTATTACAGTAGTGGAAACCGCTGGGGAAAAAATCAAATCTAAGACTATTGACATAATTGGCAACGTTATTTCTGAGAATGTAACGTCAATATTAGGTCCGAAGTTCACTGCAAAAATCTCTGAAACTGAAGGGCTTATGTTGGGTGAAAACGGTTTCTATAGTAGGGAACGAGGTGGCTATTCAGGACGGCTCATCCTATCATATTGCTTCGCGGAAGCTATGACTTTAATTGACCCAATTATTGTTGATACCCCCTCTGGCAATATAGGCGGGCAACGCGAACAATTGGCACGCCATTTATGCGCAAATCATAAGCAGATTATTCTGATGTGCCTTCCCACAGAAATTCAAAATTTTGCGCCAATAGTATCACCATCAACAATCGAAATAGAAAATCAGGAGTAATGAGAATATGATAAGGATTAAAGGACATCTACAAATTCCTAAAGCGATGGAAAGCATAATTGAAGAGAGACAGAAAAAAGAAAAAAATGAGACGATAGGCTATCTTGGAAGTTTTGAAAGGCTAATCGATCCAGTTCTAATTGGCGCTCTTTTTGGTTTATATAAATCTCAAGCGTTACCGCCAATTGAGAAAGATGAGATTCGATTAGCAGCATCTCATGAGTTCAATGCCGACATAACTCATTTCACCGAGAATTTTAATCATTTTCTTTTTTGTCTTTGGGTCAAAAAAAACGGAGCGCCCGATGAAACTGTGGACATAAATAATTACAGAGAAGAACTATACGAATTCATTTCACGACTTCTCGATTCTGAATACTACAAGAATGTTCTAATTCCATTCTATTTAGATAAAGCTGACCAGCAAGAATCGGGTGAAACTTCATCATTCCTCCATCGTCTATCAAGCAGCAATAAGGTTGGTCCCGTGTTAGAACTTTACTCACCAGAGTACCTTGCACGGGAATTCAGTGATGCGCAAAATGACTTTATAACAAACGTAATTATGCCCTTAGCAAAACAAAAGTAGCACAAAATTTTCACTTCTTAACATTTTACAATGGAAGCTTTAACCAAAAACAATGTCCTAAAAAAAGTTTAGGTCAAATTCAAAAGGTAGCCGTCTTCGAAAAGAATAACGTGACTATTGAGAGCTATCTTTTCGCATAATGAAGACGTTGTGCTCCTTACTTTTATGAACAACCCTGATGTTTTGGTTCCCACTTTTTTTCAGACGATTCCGCAAACCCATCACCACTGTGACAGCTTTACGACCGCATTCATTGACTTCTGCGAATTTCAAGCCTGACTTGGTGAATTCTTCAATAATCTCATCATATATGCCGGGTCGCGGTTTTGCATAAAAATCCGGAAGCCTATCAACAGGTGTTATAAAACGAAATTTCTTTTCTTCAGTCATAAGGCTCCTCCCCAATTAACTCATATCTTTTTAATATTCCTTAAAAAAGATATGTAACTAATGTTCATTTGAAATAATGCTTAAGGATAACTCCTAAGAAATAAGAAGTTTTGTAACAAATGCGTATAATAATCCACGAGTATCTAGAAATCTGATAACTTCACACATGCATTCGAAAATCGTGAACCTACGAAGTTCCACTCTCTCTTGCTTCCTCAACTTTTTCGAGCGCTAAGCCCAGATCAACCAAGATTTTTCGGAATTCCTTTGCCGAAATTATGTCAGGTCTATCTCTTGCTATGTCTGCGAGCATAGGGAGTAATGCTTCCACATCAGGCTTCTCTGGCATCCCCCCGTTCAATCTTTAATCAGCTATATGGAATCAAACTCCGCTTGCCTAATAACTGAGATATATATTTCGACCAAGTCTTGCGAATCTGTGACCTCGTGTGTAATCATAGATGCTTTTGGGAGAATATCCGAATGGGCTTAGTATATTTGAAGCTGCTGAGTATAAAAGTAAAAGATATTTTCTAACATCAGGATTTGTTCCTTCTTCAATCAATTCTTTTGCTTTGACTCTTCGTCTATACCGCTTATTCTTAGCACTGGTGAAAAGAAACTTGACGCTTTTTCCAGCAGAAACCTCAAAGCCCTCTTTCAGAAGCTGTTCACCAGCAATCACTTGACTAACCTTCTGAGTATAATTTTCCAAGTCTTTAGAAAGCCGCTTAGTAACAATCAAATCCCACACTGGAACTTCTCCATCAAGCAGCTTCTTTCTGTAGTCTTTAACTACCTTCAAAGCATCAGGAATCTTCTCAACAAAACCATTAGAATCATCAGCAGAAGCTAAAGCCTTAATCATCTCCATCTGAGCATCATAAACGAATTTCGGAGTATCCCTCCTCCTCACTTCAAGCCCTCTAACTTTGATGCTTCCATCCTCTTTAGCTCCATAATAGCGATTCAACACCGGAACATTCGGATGCGTCTTAGAGGGAAGAAAAACTATCCACTTGTAAAGACCAGCAAAATCCAAAGGCAAATCCATCTTCTCACCTATCTCTTCACATAATCTAACGTAATCTTCAGAAGACGCCCCCTCCTTCTTCAGCCACAAAGAATCAACAATCCCATGAATAACACTAAATCCTCTATCTTCAGCCATATGAGAAGCAGTCAACAACGCATCCCGACCAAAAGCACAAACACCCATATGACCATCAACAGTACCAAACTTAGCATTCCTGTACCCAAGATAACCAAAACACGTCACAAGAATCCACTTCAAAGCAGACTGCCTCTTATCATAAACCCCCCTCAGCTTCTCATCTTCAGTTTCTTTAACTAGCCTCTTGTAGCGTAGCCTCTTCGTGACCGCAAACTCCAAAACCTTAGGAACAATCCCCCTCCTCTTCTCACAAATATGAAAGCCAAGCTCAGGAATCCTCAAACCCGAATCAGGACAGCAACTACAAAGAACAGTTTCAGCCGAAATATTGTATTTCGCCATCAGAGAAGGATACATAGAAGAAAAATCAACTTCCCCCACTCCCTCATGAATGCCCATACGAGGCTCATACACAAACCCACCCCGATCACCAACCAACAACTGATAGGCAGACTTGAAAGCCTCACCAACATGCTTGTTACGAGGAACCAGAAAATCATCTTTCACTGCCTGATAGTTTTGAAGAGAAGACATGCTGGTGCCAATCGAAGAACGGGCAGCCCTATGCAAAGGCACCCGACAACTGCGGGCAATCTCAATCAGCCCCTCAACTCCGCTCTCTCTCAAAATGAAAGTGTTGCTTTCGTCAATGTGCACTCGACCATACAATCGCCTTGTCGGAGCCCGATAAAAAGTCCGACCATAAGAAAAGTAACTTCTCCCCCGCTTCCTCTCAGCCACAAGAGGAGAACCATCCCTACTCAAAACAAAACTGCCCAAAACATTATTCACCAAAGCCCTCCGCGCAAGATAAGGAAAAACAAACGAATCTCCACCCCTAGTCAAAATAAAGTTAGGATCAAGCCTAGCAACTGCATCTACTATCTGCAATAACTTGTCTTTTTCATCGCCAGAATCCACAACAACCTCTTTTCCCTCAATCGAAAGAACAGCCTTCTCTAACGGCTCATTAAACGCCGCTAACCTATTCTTCTTGCTAACCTCCAAACCCAACCTAGCTATCTTGAGAGGAGGAACCGAATAATCGATGCTTTCCACAGAATCCAAAAGCCTATAATTTAACCCACTTTTACCAACTTCAACTTCGACAAAAGCAAGCGGAAAAATATCTCGCTCATACAAATAAACCTGAGAAGGCTTCAAATCACAGTTATGCACCCGATAACGCAAATATCGCCCAGCCTTCAAAACCCTGCGAACCAAAAAAGAGGCTTTACTATAATCCTTCAGAACAACCTCAAGAACCTTCGATTTCTCAGAAGCAGTTGGACTAGCATACTTATGCACAAACCTGCAAGAATCCACAGAACTATCCGAAACAAACTCGCAAAATAGACTGTTAAGCTGATTATCTTTGTCTGAAACGTAAATTCTAGGCTTAAACTCGTCCCTCAAATGCACCCGTCTACCGTCTTCAGCGATAATCCAAACACTCATCTGCTGAGGCGCTGAAGGGTAAACGTCAAGTATCCAGCCTCTTAGCCTTCTAGGAACTGCTGGATTGTTTAGAGGCTGCAAGTAACTCCTTCTTTAACCTGTTCAAAGTCTTCTGCTGATCTAGAAGAATCGACAAAACCATAGGCTCAAACAATACAGGACGCGTGGCATTGCTTCCAGCCGAAGCATAATTCCTACAAATATCAATCAATTGCTCAAATGCATCTCTATCCTCTTTCCGTAAAGCCCGGGCAAAACCGCTCCACCGCTGCACTTCCCGATCTAACGCCATACGATAAGACTCTACAGTTTTGCCCACAGCTCAAGCCTCCAAAAAATCTGCAAGAGTAACCTCACCAGAAGGAATCTCGGCTTTGCCCAACCTGAAAACTGGATGCTTCTCCAAAGCAAAATAAGGTCTATTCTTAAACTTTCTAATTGACGCCACAACGTTGGCTCTTCCACATAATACCTCCTTGAAGAATCTGCTACGCTTAGACCAAAAACTCGGAGGATGTGTAGCAACCAAAATCACCCGATTCTTTTTGGCAAAGTTAGCCAGATATGAAGTTAATTGGAGAAAAATCTCCTGAGCCTCCCTCTTAGGAACATCATTATCCAAAAAAAGCTGAGCCAAATTAGACAGAACCACAAATTTCGAGCTATACCGTTCAATTGCACTCTGGAGTTGCTCAAAAACCAAAGAAATCAACTGATAGGCTGTGAAAGCCCTAGAAACAAAAATTCTACCCAAAACCTCTCTGGGGTCAAGCTCACAAGTCTGCGCAAAAGATGAAACATCATATAGCCTAAAGCTGTTGCCTCCATCCACAAACAGCACATTCGTTTCTAAGCCCCCAAGTTGATAGGGAAGCTGAGCTCGAACACATAACCTCGTTAATAGTGGTTGGACTGCTGAGGAACCATGAAGAACACCGAAATCGCCGAGCGTAAACCCAGAAAATAGGCTGTCAATATTTTGGATATTCAGCGATAACTGTAACTGCGCTGAAATAGAATCTGAGATAACGTTTTGGTACATGACTTCACACATACTTGCTGTTTAGTAGAGACTCGATTTCAGCGAATCTTTTCTGTTTAGCAAGATTTTGAATGTGAGTTAATCGCCTAATTACTAATTTTTTATATTCAAACTGCTCCAAATCGCTTCA
>Ga0307434_1001734_pt1 | contig 11318 bp, 11 predicted proteins | sample SalMarWE160220MG_FD_202156 | JGI IMG/M metagenome (GOLD analysis project Ga0307434, IMG submission 202156) | Salt marsh sediment microbial communities from the Plum Island Ecosystem LTER, Massachusetts, United States - WE1603-220 | ecosystem: Environmental > Aquatic > Marine > Intertidal zone >...
GCTCGCTTCAACGAGCTGCTCCATAGCCCGGGTAATTTTCGGCCCGCTAAGATGAAGAATAGGTCTGTCCACATTACCACTCGAGACTGCTGACAGGGACATATGAAACTCCTATTCAGCCGCTTGTGGAGATTTCAAATTCAACGAAGCCATAGCCGACATGGCTGCCGCATTGGCTTGCGCAATGGAATCGTCAATAGTTTCTGGACCGATAGCCGAGCCAGCAACGAAGACCCCTGGCCGACTGGTAGCCCCCATAACACCGTAATTATCCTGCCGGGCAATATAACCTTGTGCATGAAGATCGACACAAAAAATTTCCGATAGCAAAAAATTATCGACATTAGGATCCATGCCAATAGCATGAACAACCATATCAAATGGTATGGTAATGGGACGTTTCACAAGAGTGTCTTCACCCTTGACAATTAGCTTGTTCCCGTCTGATGTGACTTCAGCAATTCTCGCCTTAATATATTTTACTTTAAATTCTTCCTGCGACTTCCAATAATAGTCAGTCTCATAAAAGCCGAAAGTTCGAATATCCATGTAGTAAATATACACATGACAATCAGACAGTTCTTCCCGGATTTCCATGGCTATATTGGCAGATACCGTACAGCAGATTTTTGAGCACCATTCCCGACCAATCTGCCGATCTCTTGACCCGACACATAACAGGATGGCGACGCGCTTTGGTTTCCTGCCATCAGAGGGACAGCGAACACCCTGACCAGAAGAGATCATCTGCTCAACTTGCGTCGTCGTTACGACATCTGAAAACGTTCCAAACCCCCATTCCGGTTTGTTAATGGAGTCAAAATGCGTAAAACCCGTGCACAAAATGGCAGCACCAGTTTTAAATGCAATGCCATCATCCAAGGTTACATCAAAATTCCCCGGGCCGCCCTGGAATTCTTTTACTTTCGAAGATTTTCGTACATCGACCAGCGGATTATCAGAAACGCGGTCCACCATGCCACCGATGGCATCCTTGGCCCATTCTCCTGAAGGCACAAGTTTGGCATAGCCTGACAAAATTGGAGCTCCACCTAAACGATCTTCTTTCTCAACAAGAATAGATTTTCGACCGACATTGGCGAGCGCGTTTGCTGCTGCAAGTCCTGCAGGTCCTCCACCAACAATTAATATGGGGGACGTCATGATCTCTGCTCAATTCTTTTGAAGCCGGGACCAGAAGTTATCATGCGTCGAGGATCGTATAGATTTTCCTGATTACCAGCCTCAACTTCCTTGAGATAATCTTCAAATTCCTGCTTTTTTACCCGCCAGTCAATCCCGAGCTTCTCCATTAAAATTTCCGTTGATGAAGCGTGCCAGTGCGATTGCACAATCTTGTAGGGATGAGCGCCACAAACCAGGGCGGCAAACTGACAATCGGCCAATATCGGTAAATCAACTGGCTTGCCGGCGGCCTGACCAATCCACTGATTCTTATCGAGGGTCGTAATACAACCTGTGTCATGCCCGATCATGACATCGGCATTAGCCTCTTCAATAGCAACGCGGACTTTGCGATCTATTGCGAATGATCGTGTAAATTCCCGTTCCGAAATTATATGTCGGAATCCAAAACCACAACAATCATACCAGGTTGAATAGTCGATCACTTGAGTGCCCAGGGCTTCCATTATTCCAGTTGATACGGCTACACGGTTTCCTTCCAATATTTCATCGTCATATATTGCATCCTCAGGGACCATCTTATAGACATGGCAGGCTGGATGAATCGTTGTACGAATCTGGCTTGCATCTATTTCCTGATGGTTGGCGATCTGATTTCTCATCACATGAACCCATTCAGAATAATGCACAACTTCCTCCGGGATCAGAAGCTTCCCATCCACCAGCCGGTCAAGTTTCGCAAGAATCTTCTTTACGCGTGCCCTGAGTTCGGCTGAGTGCAATAGATAAGCCCGGACTTCCTTATAGTTTCCAAATGAAGTGCCACAATGGACAAGTGGATAATAATATCCCTCACGAAGCCCTTCCGCTTTGGCGGCAATATATGCCTGATGAAAGTTTCTCAGAAATACGGCAGCTAGACTTTCCAGATTTCCAATCCCCGAACCATGATAATTCCAGGCCGTACATGACGTCTGATCCGTCTCGTCAAGATAACGGATATCCATTTTATTCATCAGCCACAGCAAAGATGCAGGATATCCGGGAATATTACCGCACTGACCACAGGATTTGTGGTGCCAGAGTTGAGTGGTTGGAATTTTCTTATTCCAGCCGTAGAGGGTTTTGACATTGATGGGTTCATGTTCATCTTTAACACGATGAACAACAATCTCGCCATCTTTTTCAAGTTGCCACATGATGTCGCGTACATCTTCAACGCGGTCTTTATTAGTAAGCATAGAGCGACGGTCAATCTTTTGCTCCACCCAGGAGGTCGCAACCAATGCTTCTTCACGGCTTAGATTTGCTTCTCTCCATTCGGAGCCATGACCTGTAAAGCGTTCATTAGACTGAGAATCGTGTGTGTTTTTATCGTCATTCGTCATAATCGGATTTCCTTTACCTAACCATATGAAAGGGATCTTCGACTAATTCCAACCTTTAATGTCTAATATTGATATGTAGCTTAATCGTCATCACCTTGTCCGTCGACAAAGTCTTCCCAATCTTCACGTTTTTCATCCATAATATCAGTAATTACATCGAATAGATTTTCATCAATTGTCTCAAGCTGATCAAGTACACCAGTCATTTCCCAAATTGTATACAACTCGACCGAAGTCTTAAGATTGACCTCCCATGCCGTTTCTATTGTGTTTAGCGTAGGCATGGGAATGGCTTTTCGAAGTAATTTGAGCGGAGCATCAATTTTGGAGATATTGGGCCCCCAGTCAGCAAAATGATCGGCATTGATCATATCCGGTGCCAGCTGATTACCTGTTGAAATCAGCTTGAGCATAACGCGGCTAAATGGCCTCAACACATCCTTCGCTGATTGCATGCCATGTTTGATCGATACCTCCCGCATCAACATGATCAATCCGCCCGGGGAATTCCCAAATGGACATCGCGCGGCGCAAGTATAGCATTGCGCGCAGGACCAAATTTTCTCCTGCATCGCATCATAAATGCCTTCGAGATTTTCGGTCCACAGTAGTTGAACGATTTCTCGTGGAGAGAAATCGTAATAATGAGCTGCTGGACATGTCGCAGTACAAATCCCACAATTCAAACACCCGTTGAGTTCATGATCAAACCTAAGGTCGCTCTGAATGTCCCGGAATATTTCCTCCAGTTCATCTCGGTCAACCGGAGGTGAGTCCGATATCGGATCACCGATATAATCCTGAACTCGCGTGCCGTTAGCAGCATGTCCCATAAATGAAGGTCCTGACTTTGTTTTAGTAGGTTAAAACTTTACAGTCACTTTCCATAATTTCTTCTATAAGATAGGCTCCGCCGACGATACCGTCGCATTCTGGAATTAGATCCTCTTTGGTCATATCGAACAGGTCGAGATTGGGAGAACAGCATTTAAACTTGACCCCGGCCTCGTACGCATCCTTTATAAAATCATAAACACTTTTCGGAGAGCCTTCTTTAACTACCAACTTTTCCGCTTCGCCTTTTTTCATCAAACGACCGGCTGTTGCTGTACAGATAACTTCCACTTCGTATTCCATCGCAGCTGCCACACTCGCCTGGAATATTGGAGCACCTAGTTCTTCACCATTCCGAGGATCCGTATTCGCCATGATGATTAAAAGTTTGTCCGACATTACGCTGAATCTCCCCAATTAATTTTTCTCAAAAATTCCAAATGAATATAAACTCAATGAACTGAATGATAATATGCAACTAATTAGTATATTCAAACATTCGAAGATATGCAAGTAACGGTCATAGAAGAATTGACCTAAATGTTACTGTTTAATTGCTAGTTTGGATTTGCATCAGTCCAGTTTCCTTAACTAGACCAGCCATAATTTTTACAAGGGAGTCTTCAATTTTTTCTCTGTATGTTTTCAAGGCGGAAAGAGCGTTTTTCGCGTTTTTGGGAACGTCTTCAAATTCCATTATCAAATCTTCAGCAATTGCAGATTTGACCCCCGGGTGGCCGGAAAATCCAAATGCATTAGTACCAATTTGAAATAAAGCAGGACGACCCTTTTCATCCACCGCCAGTATCTGGGCATAGTCAGGAGGAAGAGGCCGATCGCGCATCAAAACCGCATGTGGATATAATTCGGGCAAATACCCGGCCAACGCACGGGATTTAACTCTTGTCACAATACCAACTTCAAACTCATATGCACTTTCGATTGACTTCCCGCCAGCACCGATCGCTAGAATTTGTGCTCCCAACCCAAATCCAATAATCGGCTTATCTAACATTAAACAGGTACGAACGAGGGTTATCTCTTTCTCCAGTGTTGGAACATTACGCGTCCCCGCCGATCCCCAAGGCCCACCTCCGAGTAAAATTAATCCGTCTCCAATACTATCCGGATGAGGTGTATCACCACCCTCAGTAAATGGTCTGCTGTAATTGAACTTTATTTGGCGACCTTCCAGGTGGTCCTCAATCAAACCGAGATAATCGGAAGATGTATGCTGAACGACGTTCACTACAGTCATTATGCTCTCAACACATTTTACAGTTAGCACGCAGATGCAATCGCAAGCTCGATGACCTCGACAAAATCTTCGGGTCTCAAAGTTAACATGCTAATTTCAGAGTTCGCGAAGAAATTATTAATTACACTGGAAATATTACGTTGTTCTATTCCCCGGAGTCTTGCTTCCAGATCGAAAACCGTACGGGGAGGCGCGACAAAAAAATCACCGGCAAACAGTATTTCACGAATTCTGTCTTGTCGGCCATCCAGACGCAGGCTCGTGCTTATCAGTCCACCTTTTGTCTGAATTGATGCGCTATAAATTTTTCCACCATCGGGCAACTTTATCTCGTCAACGAATTCATCGAGACCAATTTCATCCTTCCAACACTGGTTTGCGCTGCGTTTTTCCTCTTCCGATACCGTGCCGTAATAAGTAGAAATATCCAGATTGTTACTGAGTCCTTCAAGGACGGCATTTTGAACTTCTGCAATATCAACGGATTTACCCAATAACTCATTGAGGGTAACGACGCGTTGCTCCGCAGAATCCAGTTTGCGCTTTTCAAGTTTTGCTTCTGGTACGTTCAGACAGGCAACCATGCGGGAAGGATCCATATCCACTAAAACTGTGCCCTGATAAATTATTGAATCCCCGTCATAAAACCCGCCTGTTCCACACAGTTTCCTGCCGTCAACTTCAATGTCGTTACGTCCCCGAAACCTGGCTCGCACACCAAAATTTTCAGATAAGCCATTTGCCACAGCCTTGCAGATCTTTTGGGCATAGTCCTGAAGAGTCGCGAATTCAAGGATATGGCGGCGAAAAACCAATTCCCATCCAAGCTGACCTTCGTCCAGATAAATGGTTCCACCTCCACTTATACGCCTGGCAAGACCGATGTTATTGGCCTTGCAGTAATCAAGGCGTACTTCATGGCTCAATACCTGATGACGACCAATCAGTACCGTAGGGGGAAACCTCAAAAATCTGACCGTGTCCGGTATCCGGCCAGCCTTATGAAGCTCAATCAGTGCTTGATCAAAAGCGATCTGCCGCCTGCCGTCAGCAACGCCGGAATCTATAACCCGAAATTCGCCAGACATTTAGTTACTCGAATTCTTCGCTTTCAAGGTACTCCTGACCCGGCATTTCCATATCCAGCTGGTGTCGAATTTTTTTCAAATCAACTTCGTTGGGTTGAAAGGGGTAGCTGGCAATATCTGAAGGAGGACTGTCTCCATAAGGTCGATCACAAGCAGAAATATCCTGGGCAAATTTTCCGGGACATCCAGATGTACGAAACGGGATGCCGGAATCTATAACTGCATCGAGCTCCGCTTGGGGCAATCCAAAATCTACGACTCTTCCTTCTTCATCGAACTTCATATGCGCTACGTTAACATCGTAATAATCTATTAAATAACGTCCCACCTGCACTCGTCTCCACTGATCTCTCGGCGTCGCAGGCAGATGATCCATTAAGGAACCGTTCTCGGGAAAAAAGCAGAACATGTGACTATGACCCCCGAGATCCACAAGTTCCTGGACCAATCTTAACACCTGTTCTTCTGTTTCTCCCATACCTACTATAATGTGTGCACCAAACTTTTGATCTCCGAAAACGTCCCTGGCATCCAGCAATATCTCCCAGTATTTCTTCCAATTGTGGGGGGATTGCACACCCTTTCCACGTGTACGATCAAAAAGCTCAGGTGTTGCCGCATCCAGCGCAACCGTGAAAATATCCGCTCCAAAGTCTGATAACTTTTCTACATCGTTTCTGGTCATGGTTGTAGGATTTGATAAAATCGACACCGGAACAGTTTCAGGTGTTATTTTATCTGTCCATTTCTTCAGCACTGTAAATGTATCATCTTCTGACCGTGGATGCGTAATCATGGAAATACACATTCGATGAAAAGGTGTGTTCTCCCCTTCGGACGAAACAATTTCGATAACCTGATCAGTCGGGACGGCCGGCCAATCGACGCGAATAAAATTCCTGTCGGCAAAATCGCGTTCAGCTTCTCGATGGCGTGCCAGGCCGCAATAAGCACAATTCGCTCGACATCCTTCCGGGTAAGTCAATAATAAATTGAGACATCTCGTACACCCACAACGAAACATCCTACCTGGCATAACACCAAGTGTAATCGCTGCAGCCGTCGACATCTGAACATAATCAGGCGACTGCATATTAGGTGTTAAGATATTGTAATTAGGTAAATAAACACCACTCGGACTAACCTCATTTGTTTTTACTCGGGCGCCATTTTTCAACTCTCTTGGCACTGCTCCCGGAGATCTCGGTGTCATAGCTTCGAAAGCATTGAAATCTTTTCCGGCACCACCGTTTTTTTCGGGATGCCCAGAGTCCGATTTAATACAGGTCATTTGGTGTCTCCCTTATTCAGACGGCACCACAGGTTGACTGTAGCCGGGTATCAATTGAATTGCCGATTTTTATTGAACAACAAGCATGCTCCTGATGGTAGGACCTGCCGATTTGATTAGCAACGGCAACAACGCCGTCTGCTGGAAAGGCAATGCCATCTAGTCCGGCCATCACGGCATAGGCATCGGTAACACGCTTATGAAGACCCGGAGGGCGCGCGCATCCGAGCAGAACCTGTCGATTGACTAACTTTTGCCTTGCGAACCGAAATAAACTCCCAATCTCTGTTGTATCAGGCGTTACAAATGTTCCCAGCTTCGCATAAAAAGGCATAATTACAACGAGCACTAAAGCATGAATGTCATGTCTGCGGACAATGTCCAACGCACTGTATTCACCGAGAATCCGGCCATAGTGCAGTCCAATAACGACATGTGGTACGATCTCCATCGACGTGTTGCACAGTGCTTCTAAAGTACTCTCAAAATCTTCGACGGGCCGGTCAAGATGATAGACTTGCTTGATCGTCTCACTGTCTCCAATAACATCCATCATCGCGGTATCTACACCCGCTGATTCCATTTGTTTGGCCCTGTCGAAATCTAACAATGCAGTATGAATTGCAATCTTCAAATGAGGAAAATCCCGTTTAAGTGCCTCGATGACTGGGTAGTAACGTTCATAACGGATTTCATTAATTCGGTTTGACCCTCCCGAAAGCAAAAATCCCTGAAGATTTTGTAAAAATATCAGATCCCTGACTTTTTGATCCAGCATTTCGGGTGATGTAGCAGATATCATCGGCTCCAAAATTTTTGCTTGACAATGGTCACACATAAGCGCGCAACCCCCGGCAGTGATTGAAAACGCCGGGAAAGAGTTTTTATTGCAACCCTGGACTTCCGATGAAGAATATTCTTTGAATGTAGGCGTAGAAAAGCGCACTGGACGGCGCAGGATTGATAACGATTCTGCTTCCATGCGTTGAACTAACGGTTCATTGAATTCGCAATCCTCAAATTCTTCGATGTTTCTTATTTTATCCAGCCAGCCCATGGGATCAACTATATTCGAATATATGAATGCTATAAAGCTTCCAAGTTCTTGTTTAAATTACATCGGGACCGCTGTCCAATTGTTTCACTAAATTTTGAAATTCAGCTCGAATAGGTCCGTCATTTTCCTTGTCTTGCAGCGTTTCTAACCAGTCGGATTTGATTTCTTCCTGATCTATCAAATCACAATCAAGATTTTTAAGTAGATTTCTTACCGCGATGGGCAATTTTTCCGGGATTCCGTATCCCGCTAGTTGCGCCCACAAGCCTGACCAACATCTTATCACTCCCCAGGGATTGTAGCCACCCCCGCCCAGGATAATGGTATGCGGCGTCAGCGACTGTAGTTTTCGAATACTGTTCCATACAGCCACGTTGGAAAGCGCCATACTTGAAAGTGGATCTCCTTCAAGAACATCTGCCCCGCAGGTAATCACAAGAGCTTCCGGTTTCCAGGATTCTATTTGCGGAAACAAACCCTGGTCAATGAGAAATTCAAACTCGGTATCATTTACTTGGCTTGGTATTGATAGATTAAAACAGTTGTTGTGCGGCCGGCTTGTCGCACCAGTGTACGGCCACCTATTTTGTTCATGAACGGACAAAAGCTGAACACGGGGATCTTTCATATATGCGGCTTCCACACCGTCTCCGTGATGAGCATCCAGGTCGACATAACAAACGCGATCTAAGCCTTTTTGAAGCAATGTCTGAATTGCAAAAACAGGCCCATTGAAATAGCAGAACCCCGAGGCACGGCCTTTAAGGCTATGGTGTGTTCCACCAGCCGGATGAAATACCAATTTACCATCCAATGCTTGTTCTGCAGCTAATATCGCTCCACCAATTGACGCGGTTGCTCTATCCCAAATGCCTTCGAATAAAGGGCATTCCATGGTTCCCAAGCCGAATTTCTCTCGCGTATTCGCATCAACCTTTAGCTCAACTGCAGCTCTGAAAAATTCGTCTATATATTGTCTTTCGTGATAGGTTTCCAAGACACTGCGGGATGCCAATTCAGGTTCCAGAAGTTGATCAGGTGTAAACCAATCCAAAATACAGCACATCCTGTAAAGTGTGTTTTGACGGGAAATTGACAGTGGATGCAAATTTCCAAATCCACTATTTCGAAACACTTGATGCGTTATGAAGACCGCCTTTGATTGGGTTTTAAAACCTCTTTCACTTTGATCCCTTTGCATCTTGCAAGCCCTGAGGATTAACTCGATTTTAGGTTTATAGACAAATGCGAATATTCTGATATAGCTAAAGTCATAAAATATGTGCATGTTAATTCATGGCATGATTGATGAATTAAACTATGCACGAATCGATACTCGAAAACCAGAAGGACAGTAATTTATAAAAGAGGATAGCAATGGCTGATGTTACGGTGGATGCAAAGGGATTGAATTGCCCACTTCCGATTTTGAAAGCCAAAAAAGCCATGAGAGACGTTCCGTCGGGAGGTACACTGGAGGTATTTGCAACCGACCCTGGCGCGGTGCAGGATTTTGAAGCATTCTGTAGAACCACCGGCCATGAACTAATCGAAAGCAGCCAGGATGACGGGACTTATACATTTTTGATACGAAATAACTCTTGAGAATTTTGAGGCATTGTCACGAATCGATCAAGGGTCAGTTGTCGGTTAATCCAAATGGATGGGACAAAAATCTGTGATATTTCGACGCTTTCTCCGCAAGTCGTCTGCGAAGGATCTGTCCCAGGGCAGTGGATAAATACCAGCGGACATATGTCAGCAGTTAACTTCACCCTTGCGTTTGATCAAGCAAGTTCTCTCGTATTGGATCTCATGGGTCTGGGATTCAAAAAACATAAAGCAGTTCAGGCCGCACCATTTTTAATGGAAATGCATACTGTTTATTTGAGAGAATTAAAATTAGGGGATCCTTACAGCATATCTTTTCAATTACTGGGACATAATGCCAAACGCGTTCATTATTTCATGTTCATGCATCATCGCAAAGAAGAATTTCTATCAGCCACGGTAGAGTTGATGATCGCATTCATGGGTCTGGAAAATCGGAAGATAATTTCATTTCCCAGTAATGTATCGAAGAGACTATCAGATATCTACACCGCTCAAAAAAACCTACCAATCCCAGTTCAGGCAGGTCGATCGATCGATTGGTGAGTTTTTCAGTGCAGGCTGGGAGAAAAGCCTTGAGTAATGTTGCAATTATAGGAATTGGATGTCGATTTCCTGGAGATGCAATTAACCCTAATCGTTTTTGGGCACTTCTGTCAGAGGGCAGAACAGCAATCACAGAAATTCCGTCGGATCGATGGCGTCTCGATAACTTTTACGATCCTAATCCGAATAATAGTAATCGTTCTTATTCAAAGTGGGGTGGATTTTTATCTGACATACGTTCCTTTGATGCCGGTTTTTTTAATCTATCAAGACGTGAAGCCGAAACTCTTGATCCCCAGCAACGCCTATTATTGCAGATAACATACGAATGCATTCAGGACGCCAATGTGCGATTGGCAGATCTTCAATCTAACTCAACAGGTGTTTTTATAGGTGCCTCCAATACTGATTATGGTTTGTTGCAGAGGTTTCGCCATAACCATGGCGATATATTAGCGGGAACGGGTACAGCTCTAAGCATTTTGGCGAACCGAATTTCCAACAGCTTCAATTTCACAGGTCCAAGTACAACCTTTGACACAGCATGTTCTTCATCAATTGTTGCCTTAGATGCCGCCTGCGAAAGTTTAAGCCGACACACTTGTGAATATGCGCTTGTAGCTGGAGTAAATATTCTGTTGGACCCCAAAATGTTTATGACATTTTGTCGTGCACGCATGCTTTCCCCCACGGGAAAAATTCGTGCGTTTGATAAGCTTGCTGATGGTTTTGTCCGCGGTGAAGGTGCCGGAATGGTACTATTGAAACGAAAGGAAGACGCGCTGCGTGACGGTAATAATATTTATGCTTCAATTGAAGCGAGCATGGTCAACCAGGATGGCGGCACAGGAACAATTACTGCACCAAATAAATTGGCCCAAATGGCATTAATGCGTTCAGTTCTGTCTCGAGCTAACCGGCTGGCAAGGGAGATAACTTATGTAGAAGCACATGGTACCGGTACGCCACTTGGAGATCCGATCGAAGCACAAGCCATTGGTGAGATTTTGGGAACGGATAATCGCTTAGAGCCCCTTCTAATTGGTTCTGTGAAGCCGAATATCGGCCATTTGGAACCTGCAGCAGGAATAGCAGGTGT
>Ga0307434_1001736_pt1 | contig 11307 bp, 11 predicted proteins | sample SalMarWE160220MG_FD_202156 | JGI IMG/M metagenome (GOLD analysis project Ga0307434, IMG submission 202156) | Salt marsh sediment microbial communities from the Plum Island Ecosystem LTER, Massachusetts, United States - WE1603-220 | ecosystem: Environmental > Aquatic > Marine > Intertidal zone >...
TTGATACTGTCTGTAAAACCCTGAAAAATTGCCTTAATAAAATTTAGACTGTCATTTCTCAGCACCGTTTTTATATATTATACTTTATATGAAAAAAGTGCTTGTTTCAGCGGCTAATAAAAGTCTGATAAAAGGCCTTTAAGTCTTTTCTCTTTTGATATATCCAGAGGCAGGGAGGCCTGATTGAAAATTTGCTGATAATCGCCTTATTTTTGTAAAGGCAGTTTATCTTAAATATTTGGCCCTGCCTGAAGCCCAATGCGGGCTTTCAGGGTCAATAAATAAGGGGGTCCGAAATGGGTGGTTGGAGAAGTAAATTTGTTTTGTTGCTTATTGTTTATTTTCTCGGCTTTGCTACTGCCATTTATTTTTTAGCGCCTGTCTCTGAGGATTATACCGCCGATAGCGGGCAAAAGGGCTTTGCGGATTCAGTTTTTAAATCGAATGATTTTGCGACATCTCTTAACACAAGCCTGCACAAATGTGTTGATTTTACGAAGGTGGCCGCTAAGGATTTATGTGGTTTTATTAAAGAAAAGGTTAGCGAAACGAAGTCGAGCGGATAAACAGCACTCTTTTCTCTTAATTGCTAATATAATACTCCTCTATGGCCGTGGGCCTGCGTGAGACCCACGGCTATTTTTTTTCTCGTATCATTGACTTACTCGAAAAGCTATGCTATGATTTCTGTGATTATGAAAAAGGATATGCGAATCATAAAAGAATCTTATGGACGAATCGGCGATGATGAAGGCCGCTTCGACATCGAGTTCTGGCAGCACCAGGGAGACCAGGCTATTTTTAATGCAGCACTCGATATGGTATTGGATTATTTGATGCTCAGGCACGAATATGTTGACAAGCCCAGATTTCAAAGAACTATTGAGTCTTTTGGAAAAGCATAAGGTACGCTTCCTCGTAGTCGGCGGATATGCGGTCATGAAGTACACCGAGCCTCGTTTCACAAAAGACCTGGATATATGGGTCTCCATTGATGTGGAGAATTCTAAAGCGGTTTATGCGGCGTTGAAGGAATTTGGTGCACCACTAAAAGGACTTGTTTCGGATGATTTCACACAGGATGGATATTTTTACCAGATGGGCAGTCCTCCTTTTCGGCTGGATGTTATGATGTCAATACCAGGTGTAACTTTTGAAACCGCATGGGCAAATCGTGAAAATGTACGGTTGGAGGGATTAACCATTCCGTTCATATCAAAAACGGACTTGATAAAATCAAAAGAAGCTGGAAGCAGGCCCCAGGATTTGATAGATGCCGAAGAACTGAAGAAAACCGATAATTAGGTTGACCCGATTACTTAACGGCCGTGGGCCTGCGTGAGACCCACGGCCATTCTTATTTTCCGGTTGGATAGATACACATTTATTCAATTTCACGGGGCAGGCCGTATGGGCCGTGGACAACACAGGAGGATTTGCCGCCTATCCGGCGGAATTGGATAATCATTTTCTCTTCAATTTTTTTGCCGTTCTTGAGCTTGAGTATTGTTGGGACGGCTACAATGGGGCCGATTTTTGTATGGCCTGTTTTAAGGATTTGCCCGACATTCACAAATTCGACAATCCGGTCCTCTTTGTCGCTCCGCAGAACAACGGCACGTAGAAATTCATCACCCCAATTCTTAGAAAGGGGAGCGAGCTTCTTGAATTTGTCAATGTCTCTTTCAATGATGGCATTATACGTTGCTTGTAGTATCTGCTCACAGGCTTGCTGCTGAGTCAATCCTTCGGCTGAAATCCCGTCATCAGGATTGCTGAGTAAACCAATATTTTCCTGTGGTATTGTTAAAGGTTTCTCTACATAGGTTGGATTACCCGGAATACGTACCTCGAAAAAATTATCCGCCAGTTCTTCATAATAGATAATCTTGAAAGCGTGAAAGGTCGGCGGGCCGTTCATATCCAGATTGTTCCACTGCTTGAAGGAAACCGGTAGCTTGGTTGTAACATCGAAATCTATAATCCAGGATTGCGGGCCGTTGTTATCTAAAAGGCTGCATAGAAGCGTAGCCCGTTCACGGCCTGTTGCAGGGTTTTTGCCGCGCATTACTTTGGCTCCATCAGCTTTGCTGAGCATTTCGAGCAGGTCCTGACCAAACCATTGCGAAAGTCCAATAGTGAGTGCATTTTCGAAATAAACCGTGTTTTGGCTGGGTTCATAGTGATATGTGCTGCCGTCCTTAACCCAGGTAATTGCACCATGGCTTCCTTTAACGACTACATCGGTAGATTGGGTCCCGGCTTCGTTAGCTCGCATCCATATCTCGGCTGTACCACCGGGAAAAATCCCTTCCACATAAACAGCCCTGAAGTCTTTAAGAGCTTCGATAGTCTGCTCTATCGCCCAGACGGGCGCAGTTGATTTGTTTAACAAGATTACTCCAAATACTAAGAGTAAAATAATCGCTGCTGCAGTGGCGAATTTTGTTTTCTGTTCTTTCATAATTGTACTCCACACTTTTCTCTGTCGAGATTGAGGTTCAGTCAGGAAAGCTTTCAGTTGCTTTTCAAGGTTATCTTTGTGATTGTAATTAATTCTTTCATCGAAGCTGATATCTTTTACAAATTCTTCGAATTGTTTTTCATTCCCGCTCATATCGTTAAACCTCCTTCCATATAGGGGCCAGTTTCTTTTTCAATTGCTTGAGTGCTCTTGCGAGCCGGCTTCGAACCGTACCTTCTTTGGAAGATAATATCTCGGCAATTTCAGTTAATTTTAAGTTTTCAAAAAAACGCAGTGTGATGATAGTTTGATACTTCGGCTTGAGCTCATAAATCGCCTGCTTAAGCAAACGCTGCCTTTTATTCTTTTCATCATCGATAGAGCAATCGTCTTCTGTTGTTTTGACCGTCGAGGTTTCAGAGACCGCTTTGATTGCAGCTTCTCTGCGAACCTTCCTTCGCAGATGGTCGTTGATACAATTTGTCGCGATTTTATACAGCCAGTTGCGAAATTGAATCCGGGTACCGTTGAAGCTGTCGATTTTCTCGACAGCTTTGAAAAATACATCTGAGGTAACATCTTCTGCTATATGCCTGTTAAAGAGCCTGTGCACACAGTACCTGAATATATCATCGTAATACTGACGATATAGCCTGCTGAAAACCTCCGGCCTTCTCAAATCTTTGCCTGTAAAAAGCTCTATCTCTGGACTCCTGTTCGGTTTTATCTTCTGCAAAGTATAAGCTATCATCACAATTATAAATGCGCGAGGTGTTAAAACGTGGCAGAAAAAAATCGAAATTATGAAAAATCTATTATCCAGCTTTCGGGCAGATGCTGTTCGATAACAGCTCTCGCAAGATTCACCCACCTTTTGCAGCCGTTAAGCACTATTCCGTCACTGCTGGCAATTATCAAATCAGTTGAGATAAGCTCGTGGTCCGGACTTATCGAAAGCTTAATCTCGCACTCCCAGCCGTTTTCTTCTGCGAGTTCACGAATAAGCGTCTTTAATCTGCCGCTGTTACTGACCGGCTTATCCAGCAGCCACAGCGATTTTGAAACCTTTACCTGTTTTAGAAATTCGTTTATAAGTGTGACCGCCGGTATTGTCTCCTCTACTTTGCGGTATGTCCCGTGCAGGCTCGCCAAATCTCTTAAACTGCCGTCCCTGCCGGCAAATATACAGCCGCCGCTCATCGCCGCTTCGACTGTTATCAGAATATTGTAACCATCAATTGCTAAAGGCTCGCCTGCGATTTGTTCGATTTGTAATTCACTGCGTTTTCGCGAATCTAATTGCTTATCCGAGCAGCTGCTTCGCATAACCGCCAGTCTTTGCCTTTCTGTGAGTGAAAACCTGTCACCAACGAGTTTCAGAGCACCTTTATCACCGTAGCCTTTCGTCAGAAGAAGTGAATAGTCCGCAAGCGCATTTCTAATATCTGCGATTTTATCCGCTGCAAACAGTTTTTCATCGGAAGGGTGAGGCCCTCTATGACTTCGCTTATCAGGCATAATAAAGCTCCTCAAATTCTGTCATCAGAATAACATATTCTAACCGCAATAAAAGTCAAAAACAAATTGACACAAACAATAGGCAGGTATAACATTTATATCAGAATTAACTTCTAAGAGAAGCCTGAATATGGAAAGAACAGCTATGAAAAAAAACATTAAAAGTATATCAATTGTTTTATGCGGCCAGGCAGGGCAGGGCATCCAGACGGTTGAGAATATTTTAACGAAAATTATGAGCTCAGCCGGTTTCAATGTCTTTGCAACAAAGGAATATATGTCTCGTGTCCGGGGCGGAATGAATTCTACGCAGATAAGGATATCACAAGAACCGGTAAACGCCTTTCTTGAACGCATAGACATTCTTGTTCCGCTCGACAAAGGAGCGATAAATCATGTCGGCGGCAGGGTGTCTGCTGAAACAGTAATAATCGGCGAAAAAAATGTTTGCGGTGATGAAATTCAGGAAGGTAACCGTTTTTATGATATCCCGTTTACTGAAATTGCTACCGGCTTGGGAAACAAGGTTTTTTCAAATACCGTTGCTGTAGGTGCTCTTGCCTCTCTGTTGGGAGTGGAGAAGGAAAGGGTATTTAAATTGATAAAAAAGGTTTTTTCCGGAAAACCAAAAGAGATTATAGATAAGAATATCGAAGCTGCCGAAAAAGGTTATCAAAAGGCTGCCGAGCTTGATGTATCCTTTCAGATACAAGCACCCAAAAAAGCCAAACAGAATAACAAACATCAAATCATTGTCAATGGTGCTCAGGCGGTAGCTTTAGGTGCCATTGCCGGCGGTTGTAATTTTGTATCATCTTATCCGATGTCACCATCTACCGCGGTTTTGGTGTTTCTTGCGCAGAACGGCTCTGATTTTGGCATAATCGCAGAACAGGCCGAGGATGAAATTGCCGCCGTTAATATGGCTGTCGGTGCCTGGTACGCCGGCGCAAGGGTAATGGTTACCACCTCCGGCGGCGGTTTTGCCCTTATGACGGAGGGTATAAGTCTTGCCGGTATGATTGAATCGCCTTTGGTAGTGCATTTGGCACAGAGGCCGGGCCCGGCTACAGGACTTCCGACCAGGACCGAACAGGCAGACCTGGAGCTTGCACTCTATGCCGGTCATGGAGAATTTCCGCGGATAATATTTGCTCCGGGAACACTCGAAGAGGCTTTTCAACTGACGTGCAAAGCATTTGAGCTGGCTGATAAATTCCAGGTGCCCGTTTTCATTCTTACAGACCAGTATTTTGTGGATTCATATTATAACACCAATGCTTTTGATGTTTCCTCGCGGAAGACAAAACAATATTTCATTAAAACTCAAAAGAATTACAAAAGATATGAGCTGACCGAAAACGGAATTTCTCCTCGCGGAATACCGAATTATGGTAAAGGTTTTGTTTGTGTGGACAGCGATGAGCACGATGAGCAGGGGCATATTACCGAAGACCTGGATTTGAGAATAGAGATGGTGGATAAGAGGCTTAAGAAACTCGACTTAATAAAAGAAGAAATAATGTCACCTGAAATTATTGGGCCAAAGAAATACAAAAATTTAATCATTTGCTGGGGTTCGACTCGAAACATTGTTTGCGAAGCCGTTGATATTCTGCACAGAAAGGACACCGCCGTGCTGCATTTCGCACAGGTATATCCCTTGCATAACTCTGCATCTGAATTTATCGGCAGGGCAAAGAAAACTATAGCTGTTGAAAGTAATGCAACGGGGCAGTTTACGAGACTTATAAAGATTAACACCGGGATTGATATTGACAAAATGATTCTTAAGTACAACGGGTTGAGTTTTGCTGCTGATGAGCTTGCCGAAAAACTGGCCGGTATATTGTAGAGGTAAATTATGAAAAGCGACAAGTATGATATGGGAAAGATTGATATCGCCTGGTGTCCAGGCTGTGGTAATTTCGGCATCCTTAATATTCTGAAGAAATCTCTTGCTGAGCTTGAAATCGAACCTGAAAATCTGGTGCTTGTTTCCGGAATCGGACAGGCGGCAAAGATACCGCATTATTTCAAGACAAATTTTTTCAACGGTTTGCACGGCAGGGCATTGCCGCCTGCGACCGCAATAAAAGCTGCCAATCCTTCACTTACCGTTATCGCACAAAGCGGTGACGGAGATATGTACGGCGAAGGCGGAAACCATTTTATTCATACGATTCGCAGAAACCCGGATATCACAAATATAGTCCACGATAATATGGTCTATGGCCTGACAAAGGGGCAGGCCTCGCCGACAAGCCGGATTGGTTTCAAAACTCCTGTTCAGGTCGCAGGTGTATTCCTTGAGCCTTTTAATCCGTTAGCCGTTGCAATCGCGTTAAATGCCGGTTTCGTTGCACGCTCTTATATGACCGATGCAGAAGAAACAAAAGAGATTTTTAAAAAGGCCATATCGTATAAGGGTTATGCCATGGTCGATGTTTTTCAGCCCTGTGTGACTTTCAATAAGCTTAACACATACGAATGGTTTAAGGAGCACACGTATTATCTCGATAACAAACATGATGTGAATGACAGAAATGCTGCTTTCCAGAGAGCTGTTGAAACTGATAAATTTCCGCTTGGCATTTTTTATATAAGCCCTGAAAAAGAAACCTTTGAAGAAAATATCGGGATTTATGAAAAAGATGACAAACCTCTCTTCGAGCGTAACACCAATTATGCAAAACTAAAAACACTCATTGAACAGTTTTCCATAACATTATGATTATGAAGTTTCTTCGGTAATTTAAAAACAAATTGACTTCAATCCCCGATAATCCTACGATATACGCAATACGATTTACGGTATAAGCAATAAGAGATACGAAGTAATGCCCAGTCACAATTTATCACAATTGAAGATTGATGATTTGGAAATCATCGGCTATTCGATTGCCGGCGAGGAAACCGTCGTTGCGATGCCCCAGCTTGATGTCTGCTTTGATATCGGCAAGGCTCCCGACCAGGTTATTTCCATAAATAACTGTCTTTTGACTCACGGCCATATGGACCATGCAGCCGGCATAGCTTATTATCTTTCGCACCGTCACTTTAACGGCCAGTCTCCCGGCACCGTTCTTGCACCCAAAAACCTGTTACCACCGCTAAAGCAGCTTCTCGATGCCTGGGGTCTGCTCGATGGCAATAAGATACCCGCCAATCTTGTCGGCGTTGAACCGGGCGATGAGTACCAGATAAAACCGAACCTGTTCGCACGGGTCTTTCCTACAAACCACTGCAAAGGCTCTGTCGGCTTCTCGGTTATAGAAAAAAGAAAAAAACTAAAGAAAGAGTACCACAAGCTTAACAGTAAACAAATAGTCGAATTAAAAAAGCAGGGCGTCGAAATCGATAATCCGCTGGAAATTCCGATTGTAACTTACCTCGGTGACACGCAGTATGTCGATTTTTCCAGGCTCGATTACGTCAAAAACAGCAAAATTCTCATCGCGGAATGCACCTTTTACGAGGACGAGCACACCGTACGAGCCGAAGCCGGAAAGCATATGCACATAACTGAATTTGCGAAGCTGCTGAGCGACTTAGACAACAAGCATATTATAGTCACACACGTAACGCACAGAACATCGCTGCGTGAAGCCAAAAGAATCATAAAACAGACCCTGCCGCCGAAAGTCCTCAAAAAAACCACCCTCTTTATGGACAAAACCAGAAAAGCTAATCTTTGATTCAGAAGCGTATCTCCAGAAGAGATACCGAGTGCCTTGGCATTTCAAAATTGAGTGACAGTTTGCCGTCTGTTACATCATAATCTTTTATGGCCTCGAGTATCTCAAGCTGGCTGGCTTTCTTCAATTCCTCTAATTGCTCAGCGGTCGGCTTTTGCGGGCTGCCCATAGATACCCATTTCGTATAAGCGTTGCTGTGAGTTTTGTCTATCCTGTAGTGTGTCAGTCTTGCCCTGGATATATCTTTCGAAGGCAGTTGAACATCGAGTGTTATCTGGTTCGGCTCTGCATCAATAATATCATCGTGATAATTCCATAAAACAACCTGGACAGTTTCTTCGCTTACTGTCGCAAGGCCGTCTATATCAGGCGCTTTTGTAACTTTTTGCTCAATTATTTTTTCTGCTCCCAGAGCACCGCTGCTCGATAACGGCACGCGTTTGCCTTCGAGCATACTGAGCATCTTAAAGCCGTTTAGTACCGGTTTAGGTATGCCGTTTGTTGACAGTGTCCGAAAGCCCTCGAAATATTGTTTGCCTTCGAACATAAATGCCCAGGTCAAAACACCTTTTAGATTCACGCCTGCCTGCTCAGCTAAATCAAGTGTATGTTTTATCATTGCAACCTCGTATGCGGCATAATAACTGCTGTTGCGATAATCGTTTGCTGGATGGACCGTTGACGACAGGGCGGCCAGGCCTTCCGGGTCGCATTCGCCTATGATAATCGGTGTATTGCGATACTGCTCGAATTCCGCAACAATCTCGAAGCCTCGCTTATTGTTCCTCAGGTTCGCTCCCAAATCGACTCTCGGATGGCTGTTAACCATTGATGTATTTCCCTTGGAATGAAAACCTATGTAATCGAGCCTTGTCCCTTTTTTACCAGTCGCAAAATTGTCACCCGCCGAGCAATGCTCGAGAAATCTTCGCAGATATCGGCTGGGCCGTCTGTATGCAGGACTTGTTGTGTGCGGGCCGCCGAATACCACGTTCGGCAAAACTTTGTGAATTGCCTTTTCAGTATAATCGAACAGCTTACAGTACTCCTCGAATGTTCCCTGCCAGTAGAATATATCCGGCTCGTTCCACAGCTCCCACAGCCATTTATTTTCTGCCTCGCTGCCGTATTTTTCCTTGCTGTGCTCAGCCCATTTTTCGATTAGCTTCGCCCATTTATCATAATCGTTCGGCGGATACGCCCAGCCCGCCCACATATCCGGTGGATACTTATGCTGATACGGTTCAGGTTTAACCGACAGCGCTCTGGGCATAAAACCGATTTCGACAAGAGGCAGACATCCGTTCCTGACTATCGCGTCCATAATTTTGTCCATTATCGCCCAGTCATATATCGCCTCGCCGGCCTCGTTTTCAGTATATACATTTGTCGAGCCCCATTTCATTGCCGGCGTGCCATCACCTGTATTCAGCAGGAAGTGACACCGTAAATAAACATCTTCTTTATTTGTAGCCGAAAGCACCCTCATAAGCTCACCGGCCTGCTGCGTATATGAAAAATTACACTCATCGAAGCCGAAGAAAGGCCAGATATGTTTCAGCTCCTTGCCCGGTGAGGCTGCATCGACCTTTACCTGTACTGTTTGTGCTTCAGTTCTGGTATTGGTGAAAAAGATTATCAGCACTATTAAGGGTAATATTGTCCGGCGAATGCCCTTTTTCATATTTATAAACCTTTTCTTTCTTAAAAAAATCACGCCTCTTTTTCGAATATTCGCTGGTACACCTTTTCGTATCCTTCGACCATTTTATCGATGGTGAAATTATCCTCGACGTGCTTTCTGCAATCTGCCCTTTTGATTTTATCTATTCTTTCTATAGCCTTGACTGCCTCATCGACATTGTTAACGAGGTAACCGGTTTTGCCGTCGGCAATCACCTCTCTGCAGCTTCCCAAATCCATCGCAATTACCGGCACACCGGCCGCCATCGATTCCGCCATCACCAGCCCGAACCGCTCCGGTATCGTATTCAAATGCAACACTGCATAGGCATCTTTGAGCAGCTCGTCTCGCTGCTGCGGATTTACCGGCCCGATAAAATGTATCAGCTTGTCATCGACAAAAGGCATCACCTGCTCATTGAAGTATTCCTGGTCCTGGATTATCCCCGCAAGTATCAATTCCATTCCGCTCTTTTGAGCAACCTCTACCGCAAGATGATAGCCCTTGTCCGGATGAATCCTGCCGTAGCAGACTAATTTATCACCAGCCTTTTCTCTGAAAGTCAGATTCGACAAATCTATTCCGTTATAGACCGTCGCAAGATAGGGCAGCTCACTATCCCTGTCAGAGTCACTTATCGAAACATAGTTCGTGTCCTTGTGTTCTCGGTACATCCGGAGTATATCGGGGCTGCTGAATCCGTGAATTGTAGTCAGCATCGGCGGCTTTATTAAATGATGAAAGCCCAGCGGTATATAATCAAAGTTATTATGGATAAGGTCAAACTCGTCGGCCATCTCCATAACTTTTGATATGTGCAGCACCGTTGAAACCAGCGGTATCTGTGTTTTGTCCTCTTCGTAACCTTTATCAACCCAGCCGACAAGTCTGGCCTTCGTTATTGACTCTTTCGTTGCGAACAGAGTAACATTCTTCCAGCCTCTTGCTACAAGGCCTTCGGTAATGTTGCCGGCTACCGTCTCCCACGCACCGTAAGCCCTTGGCGGTGTCCGCCACGCCACCGGCGACAGAATCCCTATTCGTTTTTCCTTAATCTCCATATATCCTGCGTTATTTCTTTTTCAACTCTTCCTTGATTCTCTGGATGTGTCCGCGTCCCAGGCCTTTTACTTCACAGCCGAGCTCGAAGTATTCGCGTATCTGCTCGTCTTTTAGTATCCCGAAGCAGTCTATGACGGCTACCGGCCTGCCCGCACTTTTGACGACTTGCTCAGGTTCGAGTTTCAGATAAGGTTCGTGCGGAACCGCCAGAACTATTGCATCAGCTCCCGAGATTGTCTTCGTCAAATCTTTTTCGACACGTATATCTTTTAGTTTATCCTGATTGCGGAAAAACCTTCCTTTCGAATGGCCCGGCGCAGGATACACATCCTGTTTCTCAAGCTCGTACCAGTGCTCGACATACGGGTCATGCACAGCCACATCAGCCCCCATCTCCGTCAGTTTCCTCACTATTATTTCTGAGCCGCTGTAACGGGTATCTCCCACGTCCTGCCGGTAGCTTGCCCCGCATACAACTATCTTTGCCCCTGCTACCTGCCTTCCCATATTTCGCAGTGCGTCTCTCATCAGTTCGGCTGCATGAAGGCCTCGCGTATCGTTGATATCGATTGCCATCGGTGTTATCTTGAATATCTCATCGCTGAAACCGAGAATATGCTTATACGCCCAGTACCCAAGACCTCCGTCCTTCGGCAGACAATATCCGCCTATTCCGGGACCGGGAAAAATCATATTGCTGTGTGTGGGACGGACCTTGATAGCTTTTATAACCTTGAGCAAATCCACCCCGTTGCGCTCAGCGAACAAGCTCCACTCATTCAGAAAAGCTAATATAGTTGCCCTGTATGAGTTCTCGACAATCTTTGTGGTCTCTGATTCGATAGGGCGGTCCATTACTGTTAAAGGATATTCTTTTGTAT
>Ga0307434_1001740_pt1 | contig 11288 bp, 13 predicted proteins | sample SalMarWE160220MG_FD_202156 | JGI IMG/M metagenome (GOLD analysis project Ga0307434, IMG submission 202156) | Salt marsh sediment microbial communities from the Plum Island Ecosystem LTER, Massachusetts, United States - WE1603-220 | ecosystem: Environmental > Aquatic > Marine > Intertidal zone >...
TATAAAAGAGAACCAATATTATCAAGAGTCGGTCTTGAATATCCTATTTCACCATCTGATAGAATAGAATATGCAATTCCACGTACAAAAGAAGTTTTATTAAGAGAACCTTCAATGACTCCGAGAGAACTAGAAACTCTTCCAAGAGAACCTTCAGTGCCTCCGAGAGAACCTGAATATCCTTCGAGAGAACCTGAATATCCTCCAAGAGAACCTGAAGTATTGCCCGAAGAACCGCCTACAACTATAATAAGTATGAAAGGAAAGGGAGAAGAAAAGAAGAAAGAAATGTCTGAAAAGAGACCCTATCCTTTCACTTGGCATCAGAGTCGTAAAGCTGGTTGGATTACATTCTATCCACCTTATACACAGGAGAATATCAGAAGAACTATACAACCTCCTGCTGGAGCAATGAGAGTTAATAAAAAGAATGCTGGTACTGCAAAGCAAACTATACAAGGCATTGGCGGAGATGTTGCTATTAAGATAGCTATTGATAATGGTATAAATGATATAATAATTGATAGTCCTACTAACGAACCTGGAAGGTCAAATACAATCAGATTTGTTGCTGACCCTGAACAGAAAACTCGCAATCCTTTCACGTTAAAAGGACTACGCTTCTCTGATATTATAACCAAGCGTAGACAGCCAAAGAGAAGTAAAGGAAACAAACGAAGTAGTAAGAAACGAAGTAATAGAACTACATTGCCAATGATAACAGGAGTAAAAAAATGACATTTATATATCAAATGAGTAAGAAAAAGAGAGCTATGTATTTTGTCTGTGGAATATTATCTCCTTTTCTGATATTTGCATATCTTCTATTCTGGGTACAAGTATTCTCAATGGTAGAAAGGGTACTCCAATGAAATAAGGAAAAAAGAAAAGGATAGAGGTAAAAGTAATGCGAAATTTAAGGCGCACAGTAAAATATAAAGTAGGAAGACTAAAGGTCAAGGTCAAAAGAAACCAGGCAAAAAAAGAAAAGCGTGAGCTTGCTAGATTAAAAGTACAAGAATATAAGGCGCTTAAAAGGACAAAACAACATCTTGCTCTAGCTGCTGCCAGAAATAAGGCTACGAATGCACAAGAGAAAAAGGTAGAGGCTTTAACCAAAAAGAAAGTGTCAAGAGGTAAGCAAGAAAGTTCTCTAATGAAATCCATTAAAGAACTTTCTAAGAAACTGTTTGAAGAAGATAAACCAAAAAGGACTACTAAAAAACGTGTTAAAAAAACTACTACTCGTAAGTCTAATAAGTAGCTTAGTCTTCTTTATGCTACCTATACATAATGTAGTTAAGGCTGCTGAACCTCAGCCTACTACTCGCATTATCAATAGTATTGACGCATATAATAATGCTATAAATGATAATGACCAATTACACATAGTATCATTTGAAATAGCCACTACTAGTAGTAACTATACAGCTACAGAATCATATATACTTCGCTTTTACTCTGATGGAGTCGAAATAGCAACTACCACTCCTTATTCCTATTACAATGAAGGCAGAACACAAGGGGTCGCAGCATTTTTCTTCGATGCGGATGATGCAGACTTACCTATTTGGACAAGCGATAACTTATCAATAAAACTCTCGGGAAATCCGGCTATTGATTGGGATGGAGATATCCCCAATACCGAACAAGATATGTGGAATAGTTGGAATTCAAATACTCTAATCGGTGCGAAAGTAAGAACATTAGCACTAGTATTAGAAGATATATGGAGTATTGATTTAATCGAACCTGTAAATGGAATAAATAAACTGACCTCGTATGGGGAAACATACTTTGAGTCTGCTATTCCTAACTTGCGTAAAATGGCACCTAGTCTTTTTACTTCTATTGTCACACAACCTAGTTTTCCAACTGATAATCACAGTTCAACCCACGGTGATGAAACAATGGATAGATGGTTAATATCAGGTAATGGTACATTTGATGTTAGTGGATTGGCAACTTCATTCGGAACTTCACGAAATTGGATAATGTCAGGTCTGTGGGTAATAGCTAGTTTGGTAATGTTAATCCTAACTACATACGGAATTGGAAGGACAAAAGGAACAGGCTTCACTTCATCTATAGCTTTGAAACCTGCCCTCTATCTATTTGGCTTTATGATGATAATAGGAAGCTTTATGGGATTTATGGTATTACAAGTAGGTCTATTCTGTGGAATTATAGGAGGATTAATAATTATCTTTGCTCTATTCTGGAGAGGAAGTCCATAAGATGAAAGTGAAAATGAAAAAGATACTGTTTTCTGTAATAATAGGTATTAGCTTATTTAGCTTGATATCAACAGTATGTTTAGCAGCATATTTCTCTCAAATTGTTGTTCAGAATGCAAGTTCAGTTACTAGTTATGATATGCTAGGTTTTACTGTGCAAAGAGATATAGAATATATGGCTAGTGAAGGCTATTTCGATAATATAGAGGGTCTAGATACTAGAGTTAGACAAGGCACAACTGCACAGCCTCATTTACTAGCAACTGATAGAATTAACTTTGCAACAAGTTTACTAGCTGCAAGTAGTAAGGCACTAAATTTTCTCACAGGCGAAAGTAACTTAAGTAACTTCCAGATAATTCCTGGCTATAGCAACAATAGTTCTGTGGGTTATATAGAAACAGCAGATGCTCCTAGTATAGAGATAGGCGATAACGGCTCGGTATCAATGGGCGGAGTTTACCTTAGTCAAAGCGGGAACTTTGTAGAAAAAGGAGATGCTTTTTGCATTTCTTATGACCCTACTACTGAAAATGTAACTGCATATATAGACTTCGTTGAGGTTATTGAAGAACAATTTACTACTCAAAATACCGACTCTCAGGCAATCCAGGGAGCTGGTTGGAGAGCAATAGTATTTACTCCCAGTAGTGACTATTACATCTCAGCAGTATCAATCAAAGCCAGAAGAATTCTTAATCCTGGGATTGTCACTCTTACTGTTAGAGAGACTACTGGCGGTGCGCCTGTTACAGGAATCGCAAATGACTTAGGTTCAGGAACTACAGACGGAAACTCCTTTGGTGTAGGATTAGAGTGGCACAAAATAGAATTTGATAATATCGTATTACTAGAATCAGGGACATCCTATGCTTTTACAATAAGTGCTAGGGATGGAGATGCTGCGAATGAGATAGTTTACGGACACGATAATGCAGCAGGGGATGCTGATGCCTCAGGTTACATAACAACAGATAGTGCTACAAGCTGGAATCTCCAAGCTGCTCTTGACTATCCCTTCAAGATATATGGCTTTCCTCCTTTCCTAACTGCTACTGGTGTTGAAAAAGGCAAATACGATATAGAAGTAGATATGGGGTGGATTATCGAATGAAATATGTCTTAAAGCAAGAGATTACTACAAAACCTGAGATTGAGCTGCCGGAGGGCAGCCAAGTAGTGAGTGTTAAGCATAGGGATAAAATTATTGCAGGGAATCTCGACAATTATCATCTTGAACTTCCCGAATGCTGGCAAGTGGTATGGCTAGAACCGATAGAATGAAAAAAGGATATTTAGCCTTGATAGTTATTGTGCTTGTAGCTTTAAGCGCCTTATCGGGCTTTTGTTTCGGTATTGATTATGGTTATGCCACTTTCGAGCCACAAATACAGATGCTAGAAGTACCCGTGGAAAAGATTGTTGAGGTCGAAAAGGAAATTGAAAAGATTGTTGAGGTCGAAAAGGAAATTGAAAAGATTGTTGAGGTCGAAAAGGAAATAATTATCAAAGTGCCAGTTATCGAAGAGGTCAAAGTCCCAGTCGTGCTAAATCAATTTAGTAGTCTTGAGGAATTGAGAGTGTGGCTTGGAGAAGAAGGAATTTATTTTGTGTCAGACAATAACGGTGGCACTCTTAAATGTGATGGTGTAGCTTTGTTTTTGCAAAACAAAGCTATGCAGGATGGCTATATGATGTCTTTTCAGGCTATCTACCCGAACGTCTATAACTCTCTTTTTCGTAGAATGAGAATTAACGAACTCCACGCCATCAACTCAGTAATCATTGGCAAAAAACTCTATTACATAGAGCCTCAAACTAGGGAAGTGGCTCTGGGAGGGTTTCTGAATTGCGAAGAGTAATTAAAATATTCGGGATTATCACCTTTTTATTAGCTATATTGGTCACCTCTATAGCCTTATCATTTGATATTCCACAAGTTCACGCTGATGGCGGAGTAACCTTTCGTTCTTACGGAGACAGCGGGGGAGCAGATTCAGATACCTGTTTAATCCCCAAGCCTGCGGGGTTAGAAGTCGGTGATTTGATGATTACGCAGGTCTTTGGTTCAGGTGCAACCATTGAAACATTTACAGCTCCTGAAGGTTGGACAGGCATAAGGCAGGATACTTATGCAGGATCAACGGATTTTGGCTCAGCCTTGTTTTGGAAGATTGCCGATTCTGACGATGTAGCTGCAGCTAATTTCACTTTTATTGCAACAGGCGCAACTTCCAATAGGGGAGCAATCACCGCTTGGTATGGACACGACCCGATTACACCTATAAATGCTCAAAATGGTCAAGTTAATAGCGACTTTTCATCGACAATTACTGCCCCAACAATAACTCCGTCTGTCGCTAGTTGTGTGATTGGCTTATTCTGTGGTGCTCCTGGTCAGCTTACTCAAAGTGGCTACGCTATTGTTACGGATAATCCTGCGTCTTGGGATGAGGCTTATGATTTACATTCTAATTTGGCTATGGATTTATCTTTTTCATTGGGCTATGCCACAAGGCCAGAAACAAGTGCCACTGGAAACGGAATGGCAACTAGGATTGGCAGCACAAGAAGCACAGGTCAACTGATAGCGATTGCGCCGTTAGTAGCAGGAGACCTTCCTACCGTAACTACTCAATCAGTTACACTTGTAGAAGAAACTACTGCTACAGGCAATGGTAATATCACGGATACCGGAGGCGAAAACGCTAACAGACGTGGTTTCGCTTACAAGGTAGGAACTTCTGGTGACCCTACTACTGCCGACAGTGTGGCTTATGATGATGGTTCTTTTGGGACTGGCAACTTCGCTAAAGCGATAACAGGATTAACAGCAGGTGAAAGCTATCGTGTCAGAGCCTATGCAGTAAACACAGGCGGTACAGGATATGGCGATACTGTCCAGATGTACACAAAACCTACCGACCCATCAGCTTTAACTGAAACCGGGGTAACGAATAACTCCATAGATTTATCATGGACAAAGGGAACTGGCTCCGAAAAAACAATGATACGATATAGTGCAGTTGGATATCCTGCTGACCCCGAGGATGGCACACAGGGCTATTTTGATACTGCAAGTACCTGCACGGTGGGAAGCCTATCCCCGGGACAGCTTTACTACTTCAGGGCGTGGGCGTGGGATACCAACGCCGGGTATTCCGATGGATACACAAGTGATACTGCCACAACTATAGACCCGCCGGTTGTTACCACCCAGGCAGCAACCAGTATCGAAGCTGTAACCGCCACCGGCAACGGAAATATTACCGATGTCGGTATTGCCAATGCTTTTGTCAGGGGCTTTGAGTGGGATACAAACTCAGGCACCCCTTATTCCTATAGCGTAACCGAGAATGGTGATTTCAGTACCGGCAATTTTAGCCTTAGTATCACGGGATTGCCGACTGGCACAACAATATATTGTAGAGCTCTTGCTACGAATGCGGACGGCACTGGTTATGGCAGTGAAGTATCATTTTTAACCAAACCAGCAGCGCCTACCAACGTATCCGCAACGGACGGAGCGCACACGGATAAAGTCGTTGTTACATGGACGAAATCAACGGGTGCTACGGGCTATAGGGTATATGAGGGGGACAACCTTCTGGACACTCTTGGTGACGTTGCGACCTATGATGATACGGCTGCTTCTGCGCCGACCATTACTCCAGGTGATGCGGTTGCATCGGACGGGGCATCACCCGATTACGTTACTCTGTCAGTGTCAGGTGAGTCAACGTCAAACGGAACGTCTAGGACATATAAAGTCGGTGCTTTCAATGCAACGGGCAGTAGTGCAAATAGCAGCACTGATACAGGTTTCCGTGGGGTAGGCGCAATCACGTATCAATGGCAAAGGTCGGCGGCGGACAGCGATGAAAACTACAGTAGTATAAGCGGAGGCACAACTGACCCATATAATGATACCGGAGCTCCCAGTGACGGCTCAGGTAGATATTTCAAGGCTTCGGTAAATGCATCAGGTGCAGCCCAGCAAACCACAAGCAGTAACAGGGGATATCGGACGATTGCCTCAGTAGTAACGACCCAAGCAGCCACGAACCCTACAGGCACTTCTGTACAGGCGAATGGCACAATAGTCAGCTTGTCAACCGGAGGGAGTGCTACAACAAGGGGATTCGCATACTTCGAAGGCGATTCAGGAGACCCAACGACTGATAATAGCACTGTTTATGAGACCGGTGCTTTTAATACGGGCAGTTACGCCCTTACGATTTCTATCACGCCCGATACTGATTATAGATTCAGAGCCTATATAATAAACAGCCTCGGCACAACCTATGGAGATTCGACTGACGTAAAGATGATAAAAGCACTAGTATTGCGTGTTATCAATGCCGATAGTGTACAGGAAGTTAGCATAGGTGCCGAGGGACTTTCAATTCCCGATACTTCTGCTAACTGGACTTGGATGGCAAATAATTCGGCTGTGTATGCAGATAATATATCTATATCAGTAGACGGAGTAAGACAACTTTACTACTGCCCTAATGAAATAATTGAAAGTGCAGCCGGTGGCTTGACTGGAATACTACCTGACAGAGAAGGAAGTAATGACGGAACTATATACTGGGGAGATTTACCAAGCAATGTAACACTCGATTTTGGTATGATGGAATCTGATTATGAAATGTATCTGTATGATGAAGATACTACTCAAGACATAATGCCAGCTATCCCTGGCAAAGAGACATCTACAGATGCAGCAAGAAGAGTTGCTCTAAGCACTCATTTTCTTTTCCCATTTGCAGAGGCTATTGAGACAATAACATCAAATCACATTACAGTAGTATTCCAATTTCAAATGGGAATAGTAGCTCTGGCTCTAGTTCTGTTCTTTTTGGGTTATTTCTTCTTAGGAGAGAATCTAGCTATAGCAGGAACATTATCTTGTATTCCAATGGGATATGGAATAGCTATAAGTGCGTATGACTGGTGGGTTATAGCTGCACTAGTTCTATGGTTAGCTGGATGTGTAATTGGAGAGAATAGGAGAATACCAGCATAATGAATAAATTAGCAGCATCCTATATGACACTATTTTTGCTATTTGCCTATTTCAGCAGTATTTTCGAAGGTGGAGGGGCTATGGTAGCACAGCCTATAACAATTCAAGTGGCTGAGACTGACACTGTAATCACAGTAGATAATACTACTGGATTTCTAACTCCTGCAGCCGGTTGGTCAGACCCTAGAGTTATGATAAAAAATGATGAGGTAACCTACACTGGATTAACAGGAACTACCTTCACAGGCTGCGAGGGTATAACAGAAACATACCCAGTCGGCACTATGGTTTATACAACTGATATAGGAGTATTAAATAAAGCATTCGGATTTGATATTGTAAGCACAGGGGAGGCTTACGGAGAAGTCTCCGCTGTAAATATAGGCTGGAATTTCTTTACTACAGCTATTGGATATCTTGTTACTTTTAACTTCTCGCTATTTGGTGGCGACTTAGTTTACTTGAGATATTTGTTCTTAGCTCCTGCTATAGGCTTTATAATCTATTTCGCTATAATAGTAGTTAGCACCTTAATGGGTATTATTAACAAATAGAGAACGGAGAAAATGAGTAAAGATTACTTTTGGATAGTAGCTAAACTAGACGGACAGCCATATTTGGCATACGGAGGAGAAACTCGTGAAAAAGCATTTAATAATGCCATAGAAACTCTATCAACTGTAAATTTTAGTATAGTAGCTTATCCTACACGAGATAGAAATACAGCCTCAGCATATTTTAGAGGTAAAAGACTAAGGGAAACTAAAAACTTAAGAGAAGCTACTAGAAGAATAAAACATACTACAGTAAGAAGACCAACTAAAAGAAGAAGGAGATAATTTATGAACTGGACTATATACCCAATATTCTTAGGCGTGGGCATATTCTTTATTATGGTATATCAATTATATGCACTATACCGGAACGATAAATTCTGCGAACAGAAAGTTCATTTGATAATTGTTCCAACAATAGGTAAAGGTATTGATAAATTTGTATCAAAGGAAGGCAACTCAATTAGCATTCCAAATAAAGATGGAACAAGCAATATGTGGGTATTAAGTAAGCTAAATGCCTTTCCTATGTCATATCCACCTGGAGGATTTAGGTGGTTAAGAAGAGATATACAGACAGTAGTTCTAAGTGAAGAAAGTTGGGAGCCTCTTAGTAATTCTAATCCTGGAACGTTAATTGGCTCACCTAGATTCCTTGGAACACTATTCAATGAAAAAGTAGCTGCTGCAATAGTAGGTATGGGTAAAGAGTTTACAGATGCACTGAAGACAATTAAAGGTAATATAAATCCAATGTATTTACTACTTGGAGCTATAGTAATAATAGCTGCTAATATCTACAGCGTAATGAAAGTTATGGACTTGGAAAAAGTTGTTCCTGAAATAATAAGTAAACTTGATATTATTATTAAGTTATTAGGTGAATAAAAAAATGATAGATGATAAGTCAAAGAGTGTAGCTGGACAAATTGCAGGCAAACTCTTAGACCCTGGAATAAACTTAAAGCAATTTACAAGAATAACTAAGTTTCAAGCTGAGATATTCCCTCTGTTTGATACAATAATAGCCGGTAGAAAACACATTATTGAAATTGCTTTCTATAACGAAAATCCCGCTGCCTATGCAAAAGCTATGAGAAAAGAGAACAAGGAACATCCTGGTATTCCTATTGTCCCTGATTTAGCTACCATATTGCTCACAAGTATAGCCGAGTGGCAAAGGAGCATAAGTGGAGATGATAATTTCACTAAGATAACTGCTGACCTCGCTACTGAAGACATAAGAGCTTCTGGTGATAGTAACAATATATTCAGTAAATATGACGAATTCGACGAAGAGGAACGATAATTGAGAACTGTAACTAGTCCTAAGTTTAGAGACTCACAGCCAGATATGTATGACTATAGCTCTGGTTATGACAGTGAGCCTATCATAGATATCAACTATGAAAAAAGTGAATGGATAATATCTGAAGCTCTAAAATATTACCATTTATTCAAAACTCCTCCTAGTGGACTCTGCGGGTTAGCTGTATTAAGTGGAAATGTAGGACACGGGAAAGATGTTATAGCTAATTACGTTGATTGGATATTGAAAGAGGCATTTCCAACTAAGAAAATAATACGGGACGAGACACCTAGAGAGTTATTTGGTGAATACACTTGGTTTAATAAAGAAAGCGATACTCCCTTATTCAATCAAGTCTCATTAAAAGAGGATTTGGATAAGATGCGTGACCTTGTAAAAGGCACTAAAATGACAATGAAAGAAAGAGAAGCTATTCTTGAACAGGCTGCCGACGATTGGGTAAGCGAGAAGGGTAATGTAATGTTAAAAAACTCGGTACTATATCTAACGGAGTTTTGGAGATATCTTAATCTAAGAGAGCCATTTAGCCTTATGAACAAAACAATGGGAGGAATACATAGAGTTAAAAGGCATCTTGATTTATTTATTCTAGGTACAATACAGTTAATAACCGACTTAGACAAGAGAAATGCACTCCCGTTCATTGACTGGAGAATAATTTGCCGTATGTCGGCTAACAATCCCACTGGATTCATAGGATACGTTTTTAAGTTTAACTACAATCACATTAGAGGAAGAATTGAAATGTCACCGATGCCTTTGACTACAATCAAAGTAGACGGAGCAAAGCCGATTACTGAACTTGGTGAACCTATTACTATAATAAACGATTTATACAAAGGCAACAGGAATGAACAAAGGGTAATTGATGCTATTGAAAGTGGAATAACCACATTCGAAGACCTTAAAACAGAAGTAAAGTTTAGGAAAAGAGAAATATCAATACTGAGTATTCTAAAACATCTATTCGTAAATAAAATAATTACGTATGGATGTGCTTTCAAAATATATAATAGTAAATCAGCCACGTCAATATAATAAAAAGGAGAAAAGAACAAAATGGTCAAAATCTGGGGTTGGCAGAATAAAAGTAGTATTCCAAGAGGAGCAACTTTTACATTAACTGAAATAGGTTCAAGAAAAGCTGAAACCTTTAGTGGTGATGATAGAACAAGAGTATTAATGGCTCTTGAACAAAACGGAGCAAGTACAACCGAGGAAATGAGTCGTATAGCTAAGGTTAACAAGGGTAAAGTAGAAAGAATGATACCAACTCTTATAAGAGGAGGATTTATACAGTCTGTAAGAGGGGACATCAATGATTAGAAAAATAATAAAAGTTACTATAGTGATTGTTCTTATTGCACTACTGATATTTAATTCAGGATGCACTCCTAATGACCCACTACCCGAGACATTATGTACAAGTGGCATTTATGATAATGATGGTATCTACTCAGAAGGTGATATTGATGCACTTGGAGAAATATGGGCTGGCGATGGTATTGGAACATCAGGTGATATTAGGCTAGAAGGCAATCTCAATATCGACAGTTCAATAAGAAGGATAACTGGATTAGGAACAGGAGGTTATTGGCATGAAGATGCTATATCAGCTATGGTACTATCACCTGGTACATCGGGCGCAACTTTAACGGAAGCTAATGCACAAAGCCTAGGTGGATATATGCTAGATGCCAACAACGAATACTTATACTATGCAGCACATATTGAGGATGACTGGGACGGGCTATCTGACATATTAGTTGAGATTTACTTTGAAACAAATGAGGATAATGCAGGAGGAAATGTAGCAGATACAGTTGATATTGATATTTACTGTTATAACAAAACTCCAGATGATGGAGATTACATACCTAACATAAATCAATTTAACGGAAGCACAACTATTGGAACAGTCGAAAGATATATGCTTTTTACACAAGACATCTTAATAGATGCTCCCACTTGTAACATCTCTCCAATGGAAATAATAATAGTAAGATTAAATTTTGACACTGTTGAAAGTGAAATAAATAGTATTATTGTTAATTATCTTGAGATAAAGTATCAAAGTACAAGCCCAGCTATGGAAGAAAACTAAATGGGTGCAATAGAATAGAAGCGAGTTAGTT
>Ga0307434_1001744_pt1 | contig 11273 bp, 6 predicted proteins | sample SalMarWE160220MG_FD_202156 | JGI IMG/M metagenome (GOLD analysis project Ga0307434, IMG submission 202156) | Salt marsh sediment microbial communities from the Plum Island Ecosystem LTER, Massachusetts, United States - WE1603-220 | ecosystem: Environmental > Aquatic > Marine > Intertidal zone >...
TGCACGTACTCCCGGATCCTGCCCACGCAAACGACGGGGTGGATCTCCGCCAGGTTGGTGTAGTAGTAGGGTTCGAAACCCGGACGGAGCAGGGCAATGGCAATGACCGCGTCGTCCGTCAGGGCGTCGCGGACCATGGCCCGGTATCGTGCCTCATGGACCTGGAGCGGCAGGGTCGCCCCCGGAAAGAGAACGGCGTTCGGCAAGGGAAACACCCCGACCGGATCCGTGAGTGAGGGTATATCAGTGCCCGCGGACATACCATCATCTATTATATGCGATCGCAGGCCGGGTGTCACGGGTTCACGTTGCGGGTCAACAGCTCGATCAACAGGTGGATCGTCCCCTGCACGAATTCCAGATTCGCATGACTGGGGATGTTCAACGGTCTGATGGTCGCGAACCCCACTGCGGCGTGAATGATCTGCCAGGCCAGCCATTCGGCGGGGACGTCCCTGCGGATCTGACCGGCGGCCTGGGCTTCGGACATGACCGTTGCCAGCGATCGAACGTAACGCTCGTAGTGATCGCGGATCGCTTCCTGGATCGCCGGCTCGGAAACCTCCGTCGAGGCGTGGAAGAGGAGTTGGTACACGCTGGCGGTCCAGGGGTCCGCCGTGGCCGGGTTGCGATACATCAGGACCTGGAGCTTCTCGAGCGGGGTCCGGGCCTGGCGTGCCGCTTCCTGCCAGTTCTTGAACACGTCCTGGCCCACTCTATCGATCAGGGCGATGAACAGGTCCTGCTTGTTCCTGAAGTGCCGATAGATGGTCGGCTCGGAGACGTCGGCTTCCGCGGCAATCCTGGCGGTCGTGGTTCCCCGGTATCCGTACTTGGCAAAGCACCTGGCCGCGGATTCGAGCAACTGTTTCCGGCGGGCCTGGGCCTTCATCCTCGCCATGTTCGCGGATTATACCGGCCACCGCCGGCCACACAATCAGCGCGTCGGGTTCTCATACCAGACAACGCCCAGGTTGCGTCCCTCCTCGCACGTGATCACGTCCAGGTCTTGATCACCGTCCAGGTCGAGCAGCCTGACGAGATCATACTTGGCACCCTCCGGTCCGCTGACGTCATGGGCATCCCACACCCGGTCGGTGACCGCCCGGCGGTAGGACATCCACATGACCCCGGACTTACCCTCGGCCTTCTCGCAGGTGAAGACAATGTCGGGCCGGCCGTCCAGGTTGACGTCGGCGACATGGACGCTTTTCGCGGTGCCGGCACCGGGAGGGAGCCCGATGGTGAGGCTTTCCCATGTCGGCGGCTTGTTCTTCTTGCGGCACAGATAGATCAGTTCCCGCCCCCGGGTGGCGGCCAGCACGTCGAGGCGGCCGTCCCGGTCCAGATCGGCCAGGGCAAGAAACATCACTTCTTTATCGGCGGCCCCGATCAGGTGCACGTTCCACGGCCGCTGCTGCGCCGGGCCGGGACCGGGGTTCTCCAGCCAGCGGCATCCCCGCGTCGGTCCCTTGCGGTCGGAGACCACCATGTCCAGATCGCCGTCGGCGTCCATGTCTGCGGCGACCAGCGACATGGTCCAGCCGGCATCGCAGATGAGATGCCACTTCCAGCCGGCAAGGTGACGAGGATCGGCCGGCGCCTCGAACCATCCGATCCGGGCGTTCGGTTTCTTCGATCCTGCGAGCAGATCGAGCCCGTTCATGCCGTCAATCTGCAGCGGCAGACAGAACATCCAGCGGGTCACGCCCGCAGCCGCGGGCAGGACCTGTGTTTCCCACGCCTCCGGCACCAGGTATCTCGTCCTGTCGGCAGGGGCCCAGTGGATATACATGCTCTTGACCCTGCCCTGGCAACAGCTCACCACGTCCATTGCGCCGTCGCCATCCAGATCCGCCAGAACCGCATCTTCAGGTGAGCCGACGTCGCCGACCGTGACCGCCGGCCACTTGTCCCCCGACCGCCGGCCCCCCGGGTTGAGATAGACGCGGACCTGCCCGCCTTCTTCCCAGCCGGTGGCGATGTCCAGCAATCCATCGCCGTTCGCATCGGCCAGTCGAACCCCGTCCGCCCCCCGGGAGGAGTCGTCGATCGTATGGCGCACCCAGGCTCGGCCCTTCTCCCCGGCACGGCATCCACAACTGGCGGTCACCGTAATCACGGCAAGCAGAACCGCTATCAGGCCCTCGAGACGAGGGTGATTGAATCGAACCATTTCGTCATAGCTTCCTGAGCTTGAGCAAGAGGGCGGCAACCGCCACGGACACGACGGCCAGCACGAATACGATGAGCGTGCGCCGGACGAGCACCTCCGAAAGATTCCCGGGGACACTTCGGGCGGCCTGAGCGGCCAGGGCCGCCTCGCCTGTTGCAACCGGCGATCCGGCAGCGGACTCGGATCCAAAGGCAGCGGGCAACGAGACCACACGTGAGCCACCCACCGGCGGTGGGAGGACCTCGTCGATCACCACGCCGTCGGCCAGCAGATTGTCCCAGTTCGCCGACATCAGGAGAGCCATGCCGGGGTTGCACTGCAGGGCGTAGCAGGAGCACGGGCCGGTGAGAAACTCGTACACGGTTTCGATATTCTTTTCGTTGATGTCGCCGGCGGCCAAAGTACACAACACCCGGCCCCGGCCGAAGACCGGAAACATCATGGGCCCGGTGGGGTCCTCGTGCTCTCCCGCGGCGTGACGCAGCATCTTGATCAACATCTGCTCGGCGGCATCCGATCTAGTTAACCGCACCAGAGAGAACGAGGTTTCCGGTTCGGGGTCTGCGTCCCAGCCGAGTTCTTCGAGCCCGATGTCACCTTCCAGGAGAGGCAATTGGGGTGCTTCCTGCATCTTTTTGTGGGTTGCCAGCAGGAGTCCGGCCGCGGCGTCGTCCTTTTCGCGATCGCCGCTTTCGAGCAGAATCCAGACCGCGGTTTCTCCCCTGAGCGTGCGGCGGGCGATCTCCCGGCGGACGGGCGAATCGATCAGGGCCCGGGCCGCCGCCATGCGCAGCCGGCCGGACCAGATGGGCCTGCGAGGTTGCGCAGCGCCTGGATAGCGCACGATCATCCAGGGCAACTCCTGTGCCGGCTGCGTCTCCAGCGGTTGCGTCAAGGGTTCGTCCGGGTCCGCGGCCAGATCAATGGTGCGAACTCTCAGATTGGCGGACGTCACTTCATGCGAATCAGCCCGCTGCAGCGTTGACACGACGGTTTCGTCCGCCGGGGCGAGCGGGCCGCGGTGCAGCACGACAATCTCGTACCGCTCGGTTGGCCAGAACTCGAGCGCATGTCGGAAAACCGGAATGGGGCAGGCCGCCGCATGGGATGCGGCAAGGATCAGACAGGCGCAGACCCGGATGACCGCCCGTTGTGACGAGATTCGGAACATGCCTATTCCATCGGCTGCAGTGCGATCGACGCCTTGTTCAGGTAGCTGCAGGTGCACACGTTGGTGGTATCGGGCAGAAGGACCAGCCCGCCCACGGGCAGGGCGTTGATCCAGCACCCGGGCCTGATCCCGCCGAAGTTCTCCGTGCCGGCGTTCCGCAGCAGGTCAACGTAGCCGAGAGTGGCGGATCGAAACAGCAGCAGGTTCCGCGAGCCGGAGATGATCCCGCACCCGTAGCTGCGCGTGAATTGCCAGGGTTCCTGGTTATCGGCGGTTGAACTCAGGCGGCGCAGCGGATCGCCCGTGAGAAGGTCATACGCGCCGGGCTCGGCATAAACGGTTCGATCATTGATAACCGGCCGGGATCGGTAGTCGATCTCGCGATCCCAGAGTCGATGGCCGTTGCTGGCCCGGAAAACGGTGAATCGGCCGCCAAGCTCCGAACTGAGCCGGAAACGGGTTGCCTGATAGCTCATCAGCAACGCGTCGTGTGGCTCGCTCAATGCCAGCATGGTCCCGTAGATGTCTTCAGATTCTCGCCACACCACCGTTCCCGTCTCCGCATCGAGGGCGAGGAGCTCACCGGTCGGGTGCGGATGGGACTCAGCGGGCTTCTTGCCGCGTTCCACCTCGACGGCAAGAGCACGGTCGATGAGGTACACGCGCCCGCCGCCGATGGCAATCGCGTTGTGCCGGATGGATTCCTCGGCCACGTAACTCCACTTGAACTTGCGACTCATCGCGTCCATGGCGAACAAGGCGAGGGACTCGGTGAACTGCTCTTGCATGTCAGCCTTGCCGTACCGGTAGGGAACAACATGTTCCCGGTTGGCCAGTGTCCCGAAGAGCACGCCGTCCACACACGCGACGTATCCCCACGTTCCGGGCTTGCCGTCAGGCTGGTTGGGCGCCTTGAATTCTGCCAGTTGTTTCCCCGTTGCGGCGTCGATGCGTATGCACCGTCCCCCCGTGCGGACGTAGACGCTGTCCGCGGCGACGCAGAAGTTGCTGTTCGTGCCGGCTACGCCCATCAGGTGCTCCTGGTGGTAAGGCCGGCCGATGCCCGGTACGCGGGATTCCCAGAGGACGCGGCCGTTGTACGCATCGACCGCCCGGATGGCGTCGAGACCTTCGACGAACAGGCGACCGTCCTTAAACAGCGGGGCGGGCGAGCGGCCGTGGCGGTTCGGCGTACGCAGGTCGGGACTGTCGAACCAGAGCATTTCCAGCGGGCCCTTCGCCATGGCATCGGCTGAACAGCAGGTATTGCTAGCGTCGCAGTACTGGTGCGTCCACTTGCCGGTACCTTCGAGCGGCCCGCGCAGGTTCACCTTCATCGAACCGGGCTTGCCGATGCAGGTCGCCCCCCCGTAAGGACGCTGCATGCGGAGCATCTCGGCTGCGGGTACGCTTTGCGCACCCTGCGTGACCGATCGGCCCGATACGATCAGGTTCGCAAAGTAGTCTGGATAAGGCGTTGCGGCCGGATCGCCCTGATGAACGGTCACGCGAACCCCGTACAACCGCGCGGCGTCGAGCTTCTCGCGGGCCGCCGTGACATTCCTGGCGTCCGGGTCGATCGCGTGGATCTGCAGCTTCGTCCGCCTGGCAAGTTCGCACGCGAGCTGGCCGTTGCCGCACCCGAGGTCCAGACAGAAGCCCTCGGTAATGCCTGTCCTCTTGATGATCTCCCCGGCCGCCGCGGCATAGACCGGGTCTTCGTCATCCGAGGGCCGCTTCGACTTTGCTCGTATGACCTTCGCCCTGCCCGAGTGGTGACCGTCGAAACAGTGGATCGTGCCGCTATCCGTGCTGACGTAGAGTCGGCCGTCCGCGACGGCGAGACCACGGGGCTCGCCATCCACCTGAGTCGTCCACGTGACGCTTCTCGACTCCACGTTAATCGCGGTGACCTTCCGAGGACCGGCCGAGATGACCGTCTTGCCGGCCTGGATGAGCGAGATGTCCCCGCAGTCGGGAGCCTCTATCGTCCACTTCGGGTTCGGGATCAGGACCTTGACCTTCTTGCCCCGGCGTTCCTCCTCCTTTTCAGCGCACGGGCTTTCGCGATCGAGGGCGCCGATGCCCTGGTGGGTCGAGTAGACGATCTCTCCGGTTCTCCCGGGAGGACCGGCAACGCCGCAGGCTTTGATGCCTCGGGTGATGGCCTCGCCATCCTCAACATTGAAGATGCAGTTGCCGTTGAACAGGTGCGAGCCGATGACGGCGGCGTGCGCCGCGCCAAAGTGCCCGTACTTCTGGAGGTGGAAGTACTGGAACGTGCCGTCGGTCCGGCTGAAGGCGGCGGGGATGGCCCGCCCCGTGGGCACGAAGACATGGTCGCCTGCCACGACCAGGTACCCCTGGGCGGCCACGCCGCTCTTGGCCCTCGCCCCGCCATGGGGCTGATCCAACTCCATGGAGCCGGCCTTCTCGTTGCACCAGAGGACGGCCCCGGTCTGGGCGTCCAGCGCGTAAATGAAGATGCCATCCGTCGGCCAGATGCCCGCCGCGTAGTAGACCACACCATCCGCAATCGCCGGACCGCCCCGGACGCACCAGCGGGAGACCATCCGCCCGTTGCCCAGGACCATCCGGCCGTCGGGGCCGGATCGCTTCTTCCAGATAAGCTCACCGTCCGCGGCGGCCAGGCAGTACAGGAAGCCGTCGTCGCTGACCACAAAGACGTGATCCTGCCAGACTGCCGGTGAGAACCGCACCGGAGCATCCGTGCGAAACGTCCATCGCTGCTGTCCCGCGGCGGCATCCAGGGCGTAGACCCTGTCGTCGGCGGAGCTGCCGAAATACACCGTGCCGTTGGCGACGGCTACCTGGCAGGCCCGGTCAAAGGTCATGCGCTCGGACCGCGGCCAGGCCGGCCGCGGGGCGTGCGGGGCCTCGAACCTCCAGCGAAGCGAGAGCCTGGCCGGCAAGTCCTCCGGCGTGTAGCCGCTGCGGGTTGCGTCAGCCCGGTACATCGGCCAATCCGCCGCCCGAACGCCTGAAGCGAAAAACGCCGCGAGGAGCGCCGCGATGCCCATCTTTCTCATCTTGTATCCTCCGTTTGTATCCTCCGTACCTCAGTGCCGAGCTTACGATTATAGTACTTTCCTGCCCCCCGTTGTTATCAACGGTTGGTCGGACGAGGCTAACGACGCGGAGTTGTGGTTTGGCCACTTGCAGGTTGCGGCCTTGTCAGCACGGTCTGGTCAACGATACCGGGCGACCACATCGATGCGCTCGGCGAGCATCCGGCCGTCAAGTGAAAGGCAGCCGTCTTCGGGCAGCGGCCACTCTTTGCCGTTGACGGTGACGGACTGGAGGACGCCCAGCTTCTCGGGCGGGCGCAGAGCGAGGACGGCGCGGCGCGGCAGGGTGTGCCTATCTTGCTCGATGGGTCCGATCCTCGCCGTTACGCTCCGCTCGGGTTCGTCGGCTCTGATGGTGTAGCTGATTCGCCCGAACAGCGTGGGGGCCCGGTCCACCCGGATGCCGTTGCCCCTGGCGAGCCACGCTCTTGGCGTGCCCGACGCCAGCCACAGCTCATCGCCTTCTTCACGGACGAGCATCATTCGCACCCACCGGAGCTGCTGGGTGTGCGAATAGGTGTGCGGCAGGGTCGGGTCGTTGATGCCCGCCGGGGCATGGTTCACCTCGACCGAAGAATAGGTCCCGCGATCCATCCCGTGGGCGAGCGAGCCGTAGAACGTGAGCAGGAACCGCTCCACGTCCCCGCGGCGGAGCTTGCTCATCGCGTAGCCATAAGTGTACGCGTGATCGATGCCGTCGGCGAAGCGAGACAACCCGAGCATCAGGCCGCCAAGCTTTTCCATGGGGCTTGTGATCCATTCTGCCCGCGGGTCGTCGGGCGCGAAGAAGTTCGTTTCCAGCAGCATCGGGGCGATCAGCCCGTAATAGTCGCCGCCACCCTGCTTGATCAGCCGCTGGGTCATCGGCTCGATGGGAAGCGCTTTGAAGTTGTCCCCCAGGTCGATTAGCGAGCTTTCCATGGATCTCAGGATATCCTCACGGTAGGTCTCGGCCTCGGCGAGCCAGTGCTTGCCTTGGGATTCCATGCCCGCGTCAACCAGGGCCAGGCCGGCTTCACGCAAGCCCAGCCAGCAGTAGCAATCGACGTAGTACGAGAAGACTTCGCCGGGGTAGTCTGCGTAGGGCTTATCGCCGCTTGCCAGAAGGCCATAGGTCAGCGGGTGCTTGTCACCGTTGAGCGTCCTGGTTTTTGCCCGGGCGCCGGCGATCCAGCGGCAACATCGCTCGATTGCGGGAACCATCCCGGCAAACCACTTGTCATTTCGGCTCAGGCGATAGTGCTGGCCGATCGCGTAGAGCACCGCGCCGTTGTCCGGCGTGCCGTAGCTGGTGCGGAACTGCCCCTCGGGCTGCTGGTAGTGCAGCATATCCCGGAGGTAGCGATCAGCACGTTCCCAATAGCCGTAGAGCGAGAGGGCGTGGCAGTAGAGTGCCGCGCTGTAGCCGTAGACGTCCTCGTAGAACCGGCCGCCGTCGTGGATCTGGCACCACCCGCCGATCTTATCAACGTTGAGAAAGTTATACATGAGCCAGGCGAGCTGGCCGTCGTTGACGCGGGTCTCCGGTGTTCGGAAAAGCATGCCGGGGGCCAGAAGTGCTTCCCAGCAGGATCGCACCTCACGGAGCTTGTCCGCATACTGGCGCGGGGTGATTGCCTCGACCAGGCGCTCGGGGCTGACAAGCCACGGGATACGAAAGCACAGTTCACGCCGGCGGCCGGGGGATACCTGTGCTTGAAGCTTCGGGACGGCTCCCCCAAGCGCGGGGAATGAGTAGACGGTGACGTGCGCGGTCCGGTCCGCAGCCGACGGATTGTGGACAGCGAGTGCCGCATACGCCGTCACTTCCGCATCCGGGCTCATGCCGGGTGAATGCCCGAACACGCTTAATCCGTACTCCAGCGAGTCGTAACGCCACCGCGTGATGACCACCGGCAGGTATCCCTCCAACAAGGACTGCTCGATCGGGCCGTCAAAGCCGTAGGGTGATGGTGGATCGCCAAGGCGGAATGAGATCTTCCGGTTCTGTGCCAACTCGATGGTCCCGTCCCAGCCGACGCCGATCTCTTCGGGATGCTCGGCTACGCCCACGTTTGACCGGGGCCGGCCCAGAGGCGGGAAGATGGAAGCGACCCGCTCGAACGACGGCTCACCACCGGCGAGGATCGCTTCGCCGAGCACGTCGGGGTTCGCGTTCAGGGCTTCTTGAAGCTCGGATGAGCCTCGCCCGGGCATGTATCGGTCTTGTGCCAGAGCCACCGCGCTCAGCGGTAACAGAAGCGCCCAGGTCGTGTGGATCTTGGCGATCATGGTTGTCACCTGCCAGCCGGGAACATGGCTCGCCCTTAACCTGACGGGGCGGGATTGGGATAGCGGTAGGGTAGAGCGCTGCTTTGGGCCGCGTCAATGGCGGCAGCAGGTTCGGCGGCCTCGGTTACACGATTCTTCTGCCCCGCACGGCACGCACGAGCAGGAGCAGGATGCCGAACGCGATCGGTGCGGCCGGTGCGATGGCGGTTACCAGGATTCGCAAGCTGGTATCAGGTTTCTCTGGCTCGAATGCCTGGCCGACCCGGCGGACCGGGAGCATTTCCCGGCTCCTGATCACCATCCGCAGTTCACTCACGAAGTCGCGAATCCGGGCAAGCTGGTCCTCGAGCAGGATCTGGTCATCTTCCAGGCTCCGGTATTGGGCGAGGGCGCGATCGAGGTCACGCTGCTTTGCCTCGGTTTCGAGCATGCGCTCGCGAACGGCGAGCTCGGCCTGCACCGCGTTCAGGTACAACATCTGGGCTGACTGGAGTCGATGTGCCCGCACGTCCTTCTCGCGCTGGGCAAGAAGCTCGTCCAGCTTCCGATCGACCACCTTGAGCTCCTTGCGAATCGCCTCCAGGGTTTCCCGGTTGTCCGGCGTCTCGGGCAGGGCCACCTCCAACTCCAGTTCCAGCGACAGCTTGCTGTCTCGCAGCCTTGCGATTCGCGGATCCTGCTCGATGTGCACCTGCACGTCCGGCGAGATTGCCGTGCTCGACTCATCCTTGCCGAGCAGGTTCTCGTAGGCCGCCTTGTACTGAAGCTTCTCCGCTTCGAGTCGCGTCACCGCTGCCGCCAGGGCACGCCACGTATCGCCCACTACGTTGGGCCCTTCGGTGATCCCCGGCACGCCAAGCTCCGACGCGATGAAGTCCTCCTTCTCGCGTCGGATTCGCTGGAGACGTTCTGCCAATTGGTTTTGGGTCTTCTCGTAGTTCTCCAGCTCGGTCCCGTACCGCGTGCGGGACAGGTTCTCCACCTTGGCCAGGTACTTGTCGATCACCGTGTTGACGATGGTTGCCGCGTCTTTCGGCACCCTGGTGGCAAACGAGACCATCAGGTAGCTGGTCTCGGGCACCGGCTTGGCCGACAGGTCGTCCTTCAGCTCCTCGAGTGCTTCATACGCATCCGGCTGGGACTGGAACCAGTCCGTCGCCCGGACGGCCGCATCCTGGAGCACCTCCCTCAGCACTATTTCGTCTTTGAGCAGGACCGCTTGGTCGGCCACGAACCGGTTCGTTAGCTCGATGGGGATCAGCGGACCGTCGAGTTCCATCGGCCGTTTGGGAAAAGGCGATTCGACGAACACCGCTGCCTGGGCCTTGTACAACGCCGGCGTCAGGGTCCACACCCACCCGACCACAAGCAACGCCAGCAGCACCAGCAGCAGCAGAATCCAGGTGCCCGCACGAATCCCCGGTCGTTCGGCCCCTGCTCGTGGTTCCTCCGGCGAGGTCATGTTCATGCCTCCGCAGCGGTGTACTTAACCTCGCGGACATCGATCGTGCCCGCCTTGACATCGACGAACGGCCTGGCGTTCCTGACGCCGACGGTGCCGTAGCCGGTAGCGGTCGAGAGAAAGCTGTGGAAGTCGCCCTTGATAATGGGTTCGACGTACAGGACCTTCTCCACCGCATCGTAGCGCACGCCGGTCAGGCCCTGCAGCAGAGCGTAGGAGGCCATCGCCCGGGCGTACCAGTGCCCGCATTCGTACTCGTTGAACGGGTTGCGGACCCGGCCATCGTAGCGATCCCGGCACACCCGCACGATCTCCAGTCCCTCCTCGACCATGCCCATCAGCATCAGGTGTGAGGCCACCTGGTACTCGATGCCGGTCCACACCTCGTCGCTGTAGACGAACGGCAGCGACAGCCTGCCGCCTCGCGGCCAGGTGCACAGCAGCAGGCCCCCGTCCGATCCGCACGCGAACGAGGGCCGCTGAGGGTTGGCGTGCTCGGACAGGTCCTTCCTGAGGTTGTACTTGTGGATGGACTTCAGGTGACGGGCGACCTTTCCCTGGTCGAGCACCCGTCCAACGCCGCACACCGCCGCCAGCCATGAGCCGAGCACCCCGTCCGAGATGCAACCGGTCCCGTACTGGTACTTCGGGCCTTCCTTCTTGAGCAGTTCGGCGGCTTCGGGTGAATAGTGTTCCACCGGGCTCTTGGCCTGCAGGCCCTCCCACTGGATCTTCTGGTAGAAGTACTCACCGTTGAAGAGTTGCTCTTCGACGAACTTGAGCCCCTTTTCGAGCAGGGCGGCGTAGCGCGACACGTCGTCGCCCAGGGCCTTGCCCATAGTGACCGCCGCGGTCAGTGCACCGAGGTAAAAACTGCTGCACATGCCGTCGGGGCCCCAGAACTCGATGTCGTAGGTGTTGTGGTGAGGCTCCTCGAGGACGCCCTTGTGCTTGGGGTCCCAGGTCTCGATGCAGTAGTTCAGGCTCATCTTGACCCTCGGCCAGAGCTTGCGGAGCCAGTTCGTATCACCGCTGATCCGCCATTCGCGGAAGACCTTCATGATGCCGCCGAGCTGGCCGTCCGAAGCGGCGTGACCGTCGTGC
>Ga0307434_1001745_pt1 | contig 11273 bp, 13 predicted proteins | sample SalMarWE160220MG_FD_202156 | JGI IMG/M metagenome (GOLD analysis project Ga0307434, IMG submission 202156) | Salt marsh sediment microbial communities from the Plum Island Ecosystem LTER, Massachusetts, United States - WE1603-220 | ecosystem: Environmental > Aquatic > Marine > Intertidal zone >...
ACAGCTTATAAGTCCCACACCGAGATTGATACCAATACGGGCAGGGTTGACATTTACTTTTTCGGGGTCAATCGCTTTTGTTACCAGGCCGCTATTAGTTACAGCTTCATAAGCTGCAACGACGGCAAGGGCAATATCTCTTGACATCATCTTTGCAGCCTTGCGATAAGTTTTTGGTATGAACTGCCGGACCTTGAATTCGGGGCACTGGCCGGCAATTTTGCAGTTAAAGCCGACAGGGTCAAAGGCTGTGATTTTATTGATGCCGCATCTGCCGGCCTTCAAGGCGCTGAACATTTCGGCTGATGTCAGTCCAAGCGGGCTTATTGCACCCAGGCCTGTAATTACCGCGGCCGCTGAGCTCATTTAATCAGGCTCCGAAAAAACGACGCCTCGCATAAGCGATTTGAAAGTGTCGGTGAAAACAAAGTTTTCGTCGGGAAATTCCTTGCCGCCGATATTGCGGTCGATGTGGCTGAACATCAAATCGATTTCAGCGATTGCCTTTTCACCGCAGGTAATTTTTCCGGTTGTGGAGGCGGCCTCAGCGGTGATGGATTCGATTTTGGCTTCAAGACTGAGCGTATCGCCGGGTTTTACGTAATCGAAGAAAACAGCCTTTTTGATTTTTGCCAGTATCACCTTTTCCTGAAAGTTCTTTGCTTCTCCGACAAGTATGCCCGCGGTCTGCGCCATCGCCTCGATACAGAGACATTCGGGCATAACCGGAAAGCCGGGGAAGTGGTCGTGCAGATGCTCTTCGGCAAGAGTGACATTTTTGACGGCAACTGCACGTTTGCCGCTTTCAAACTCTGTGAATTTATCTATCCATATCCAGCGCATTTCGTTTTACGGACTAAACGTTACTCGCCATTTTGCTTTCGACGTAGTTTACGATGGAATTGACTGTAAACAGGTTGCCGAGCTTGTTTATGTCGGGGTCGTTCGCGAAATCACCGAAGTCGGTGTGAGGCATTTTCTTTTCGATTTCTGCCAGGCCGGCCTCCGTCATTTTGCCGTTGTTTACGAACTCAGGATTGCTCATCATATTCTCGATGGGGAACAATTCTTCTCTCGGTATCTTAAAACCAAAAGCCTTTTCGAGCCGAAACACAATGTCCAAAAAGTCAATGCTTTCGGCGCCAAGGTCCCCCATTAGAGTGGCCTGTGCGGTAACTTCATCGTCGTCGAGGCCCAATGCGTCAACCAGAACCTCCTGTACCTTCCTGAAAATCTCATCCCGACTCATTGTCATACTTTTTTACCTCCGGTAAATTGTTCTTTTCAATATTTTTTAATGGCCTGTTAATAGTTTCCATCTTTGTTTCAGGCTTTCAATTATGCAACTATCAACCTCAGCCATAGCTGAATCTTTATCAGCGAGGTTGAAATGCCTGAGCCCGAATTTGGCCTCTACTATTTTTTCGCCGTTTGAGACGCCTTCGCCGGTAAAGCTGCTGAGGTTTTCCTCAATCGTTCTGGCCTCGACGTTATACTCAATCACGCCGCCAGGCGCCAGAAAACTCTTATACTTAACATTTCTCGCCTGTTCAAGCAATATCATACTGTGAGCGAAATTTTCCGTCGCCCGCACGAGCCAGGATGCGGATTCTATCATGCCCTGCAATAGAAGGACTCCCGGCAGAACCGGAAATGCCGGAAAATGGTCGGCCAAATACTCTTCCGCCAGAGACACACTCTTGACGGCTCTTATCTGCTTTGCCTTTTCAAGCGATATAACCTTATCTATCAGGATAAATCTCATAATGGCTGTCATTTTAGCGATACGCAGCCATTTTACCAGCTTTTTTTCGCATTTTAATATCGGCTCGATTTAATTTTTTCGGGATTGAAATTAGTATTGATATTGGAAATTGTCAGCCGATTGTTTATACTTGCCGCTTATGAATGTACGCAGTGTAAAAATCTCGGATGCTGACGCGATTTATGCCCTTGTAAGCGATTACGCAGAACAGGATAAGATGCTGTTTCGCTCGAAAGCCGATATCTATGAGAATCTGCGCACCTTTACTGTGGCTGAAGCTGATGTAAAAATCGTTGGCTGCTGTGCACTGCATATTATATGGGAAGATTTAGCTGAGATTAAATCACTGGCGGTTAATGATGGTTACAAAGGAACGGGTGTCGGCAGGCTGCTCGTGGCAGAAGCCCTCAGGCAGGCCATCGAGCTCGGTCTTAAACGTGTTTTTGCATTAACATTAGAGCCGGCCTTTTTCAAAAAATTGGGCTTCGAACTGATCGATAAAGACAAGCTGCCGATGAAGGTCTGGAGCGACTGCGCCCGCTGCCCCAAGCAAAACAACTGCGACGAAATCGCGGTAATAAAAAACCTTTAAGGCGCATCATAACCAGCTTCTTGTTTTGTTTCCCGCATCTCTTACCTCAAACCGAAGCGAAGACTTGGCACCTCTTTTTGTTCCATCAGACGACTTGCCTGCGGTAGGCAGGCAAAGGCAAGTCGTCTGTAGTATCTTTATTAGTATTGTATTAGTATATGTATTAGTAGTTACGCAAATCTGCCGAAGTGAAACTGCCAACTTTGCCGAAGTCGATTGAGCAGATTTGCCAAGGTCGGTTCTGCAAATCTGCTTAAGTGGAGTCGACACGTTTTGTCCTGAATTTCTTCATTATATACAAATAACTCGACTTCAAGAGTCGATAACTTGACTTTTTTTACCAGATTCAAAAAGTTGTCAAAAATGTGCAATTTCCCGTTACTTTTCTGTCAAAAGCACGCAATTTTTGTCATTTTTTGGTCATTTTAGACTATTTTCAAAAAGCTTATAAATCGTTGTATCTCTTTACTATATAGTTATTTACATCATTCAGTGCAAAAAAGTCCCGTTTCACCAGGTGTCCAAGTACCCCTCATTTTCAGGCTTAAAACGAGCTTTCTCAATATAAAAAGTTATTGCAAAAATCAATTTTTAATCCGAAAAAAAGGAAAAAAAATTTTATAAATTCTCTTGACTCAAAGAAAAATAACAATAAAATAACTTTGTGATTGTGAACACAAATTCAATCTAAAGGGTAAAATATTTTAGGTAAACAATGAATTATCGCAAGATACCGGATGAAACCATAAAGCGTCTGCCTATCTATCTAAGGGACCTGACAGGCTTTTCTAGAGAGGGTTATAAGAACATATCCAGCAAGGAGTTATCAGGTCATTTAGGAGCTAATCCCTGGCAGATAAGAAAGGACTTTTCGTATTTCGGAGCGTTCGGCACGTGCGGCGTAGGCTATGATGTTGAAAAGTTAATAACGCAAATAAAGAAAATACTGAAACTTGATACTATTCACAAGGCCGCCCTCGTCGGCGTCGGCAATTTAGGCTCGGCTGTCCTGGCCTATCCGGGTTTTACGATGTACGGCTTTGAAATTGTGGCGGCTTTCGACAACGACCCCAAAAAAGTTGGCAAAAAAACAAATGGGATAACAGTTCAGGACGTATCGAAAATTTCCAACCTGAAAAACAAAGATGTAAAGATAGGTATCATAACTGTCCCAAGGCAGGCGAGCCAGAAGACTGCCGATGCCCTTGTAAATTCAGGTGTTACAGGTATTTTGAACTTTTCACCCTGCCGGATAAAGGTGCCGAAAAAAGTCAAGGTTATAACAATCAACATCGCCCTTGACTTCGCACGGCTGCCCTACTATATGCCAGCAAGGTAGGAGAAAATAAAAACAGAAGCAAAAAAGAGTAGCAAAAATTAACCGAATGTGCTTTTGTCTGAAGTTTTAATAACATAAGAAAGTTAATGATTGATAAACCAAAATAGAGACCAAAATGAAAACAGCTTTTACAAGAGAATTGAAACCGTTTCTGGATGCCGTTAATGCCCAGATGCAGCTCTATGTCCCCAAAAAAAGCGGTGAATACTATGTATTTATAAAATACAATCCCGAATCGGAGCAGCAAACAGAGCTCAATAACATACGTTCCTGTATGCCGATAAAGGACTTTCTTTTTCCGTTTCGCGAGCTTGCGGCAGTTTATCCCGAGCCGGCTGAGCCGCCTCAGGTAAAGGAATTCGCTGTTTTCGGGCTTAAGGACTGCGATTTGCGTTCTCTGGAAGCGCTCGATAAGGTCTTCATCGAAGAGCCGGAATTCGTCGACCCCTACTACAAAGCAAGACGGGAGAAGATGTTTATCATATCCGGCGACTGTTTCGAGCCGGGACCGAGCTGCTGCTGCACACTCTTCGAGGGAAAGCCCTACTCGGATAAAGGTTTCGATTTGAACCTATCTAAGGTAAAAGACGGCTTTATAGTCGAGGCCGGCTCAGACAGAGGCGAGAGGTTTATCAATAAAAACAAGGATTTGTTCGGCGAAGTCACCGGCGGCGCAATCGACGAAAGAGATGCCATTCGTGCAAAAACGATTGAACAACTGAAAAAGCAAAATGCCGAATTCGAACTGGACGCCCGGCCGAACGAGGTGATTGAAAGAAATGCTGATTCCGAAGTTTTCGATATCGAGTCGCAAAAGTGCGTTGAGTGCCAGGCGTGCACGAGGGTCTGCCCGACGTGCCACTGTTTTTATCTCTACGATGTAAAACAAAAGAACTATTTCGCGAAGATGAAGATGATTGACAGTTGTATGCGAATGGCTTATGCACGTGTTGCAGGCGGCGAGAATCCGAGAAAGGCGGTCGGCGACAGAATCAGGCACCGATTGCTGCACAAGTTTTCGTTTTTCCTTGACAGGTACGGGATTTATATGTGTGTCGGGTGCGGCAGGTGCATCGACGCAGATACGCATAAGATGGATATTCGTGAAGTACTAAAAAAACTTAACGAGGAATTAAAGAGCAGACCAAAGGCCAAAGTTACAAAATGAAACCGACTTTATATCAGCCGATAAACTGTGAAATCACAGATGTCATTGACGAATCGCCCACGATAAAGACGTTCGTGGTGGTGCCGGAAGAGGAATTTGAATTCACCACGGGCCAGTTCGTACAGTTTACTCTTCCCGGCGAAGGCGAAGCGCCTTTTACGCCGTCGTCGTCACCGTCGCTGAAAGAGAAGATGGACATAACGATTATGAAGGCGGGCAGAGTTACAGGGCTGCTGCACGAGTGCAAAAAAGGACAGAAGGTCGGCCTCCGCGGGCCCTACGGCAACGGCTATCCTGTCGATGATTTTGCCGGTAAAGAGATTTATATAGTCGGCGGCGGCGTCGGACTGGCCCCCATCAGGTCGCTTTTTCTTACGCTGACAGAAAGGATAAAGGATTTCAAGAAGGTCGTATGCCGGTACGGAGCAAGGACGCCGGAAGACTTTATCTACAAAGATGTGATGTTCAACAAATGGATGAAGCTCGACGGAGTGGATATGAAGCTGACCGTTGATAAGGCCGACGGCAAATGGAAGCACAACGAAGGCGTGGTGACAACGATATGCGATAAGAAGGACGTGAACTTAAAGAACGCTGTCGCGGTGATATGCGGGCCCCCGATAATGATGAAGTTTGCCACGCTGAAGATGATAGAATTTGGCTTTGAGCCTAAAGACATCTATCTTTCGATGGAAAAGAATATGAGCTGCGGGTTCGGCAAGTGCGGTCACTGTATGATAGGCAAATATTACGTATGCAAGGACGGGCCTGTATTCACATACGAGCAGATAAAAGGATACCCGAATATCTGGGACTGATTTTTAAGGACACAGGATACAGAATACAGGATAATTAATCGCTTTGAGGATTGTTATGGGTAAAAAGCTGGTGATAGATTTAGCGAGGGTAACGACTCAGCAGGAATCGAATGTGAGATGTTCTTACAAGCATCATCCTGATAATAAAGGAGTTGATGAGCTTTTAGAGAAGATACGATTTGCGCTGATATGCCGTCGGTGTGAGCAGGCACCGTGCATTGCGGCCTGTCCGCGTGACGCACTCGAGAAGATACCCAAAGAGGGGTTGAGGGAGGGTAAGATACTGAAGAGGTATAATATGCTCTGCACCGGCTGCGGCACGTGTGCCGTGGCGTGTCCTTTCGGGACGATTTATACCGACCTGATACCGTTTGTCGACAGTGTATGCGATGTCTGCAAAGGCAGACTTGCACCGAATGAAAAACCCTTGTGTGTGCAGACCTGCACCAACGGCAGCATAGATTACAGAGAGGTCGATTTGAAAAAGGAAAGTGACCTTGTAGAGGTCTTCGATGATATTGTTGTTAAAGTTGCCGGAGGCGTACTCTGGGAGCCGTTCGTGCGTAAAGTGGAGAAGACATAGGCGATGTTCGAAACTTTTATGAATAATTTGTTCTGGATATTAGTTTTCCCGGGTTTTATTTTTACCACGATTACAGGTTTTATCGCTTACTGGATAGTTCGCAAGGTAAGCGCCCTTGTTCAGTGGCGTGTAGGCCCGCCGCTGCTTCAGCCGTTCTACGACGTTGTAAAACTTTTGGGCAAGGAGACGCTGATACCGCAGGAGGCCCAGCAGGGTATTTTCATCGGTGCGCCTGTTGTGGGTTTCGCAGGCGTGCTTCTGCTGTCAACGATGCTGTGGCTAATAACGCTGCGGCAGGTTGCTTTTGTCGGTGACATTATCGTAGCTATATATTTGATGGTTTTACCGTCACTGGCCTTGATTTTAGGTGCAAGCGCCAGTGCTTCGCCCCATGCATCAATCGGGACAAGCAGGGAAATGAAGATGGTGATGGGCTATGAGCTGCCGTTAGTACTGGCATTGATAGTTGTGATTATCAAAAGCGGCGGCGAGCTCAACATTGCCAGGTTAGCCGAGCAGGCACCGGTACTGAGCATATCCGGCTTTATAGCATTCGCGATAAGTCTATTGTGCGTACAGGCCAAGCTGGGGTTTGTGCCGTTCGATATAGCAGAATCTGAAACCGAGCTTGCCAGCGGAATGCTGATTGAATATTCCGGGCCTTTGCTTGCGGTCTGGAAGCTGATGCAGACGATTATGCTTGTTGCACTGCCGCTGTTTTTAGTGATGGTCTTTATGGGCGGGTTCAGGACCAGCGGCTGGCCTCTTGTCCTGGGAATCGGCAAATATGTACTTATACTTGTTTTGATAATATTGATAAAAAACACCAATCCGCGACTTCGAATAGACCAGGCGATGAGATTCTTCTGGGTATGGTGCGGCCTGATTATGGTTTTAGCAATAGCCTTAGCGATTGTCGGCAATAGTACACAAATAAGCTGGTTATAAGGTGAATTATGGACTGGAGAATATGGTCATTAAAGAAATCGCCGTGGGTGTTTCACGTTAACGCCGGTGCGTGCAATAATTGCGACATTGAGATCGTTGACCTTTTGACGCCTAAGTTCGACGTAGAGAGACTTGGCATCAAATTAGTAGGCTCACCCCGTCACGCCGACGCCCTGCTTATAACGGGAGTAGGCACGGCCCAGGCGGCGAAGAGAGTACAGGAGGTGTACCGCCAGACACCAAAACCTTGTGTCGTATTCTGCATCGGCACCTGCGCGTGCGATACGGGAATATTCCACAAGGGCTACCATGTTGTCGGTCCAATAGATAAGATAATCAGAGAGGTGGACCCGAATGCGATAATAGCATACGTGCCGGGCTGCCCGCCGAAACCGGAGGCAATGATATCGGGGATAGTGAAGGTACTGTCAGCACTGTAAAAAAGAAGCGAGATTCGAAAAGATGGATGACAAAGAACTAAAAAGTAAACTTGAAAAAATCAAAGATAAACTGACGAAGATAGAGCAGACAAGCGAGAAAAGGATTTTTCTGTACTGCGAGTCAGAAAACAGTCATTCGGTAAACAAATATTTGTTTGAAGAAGTACCGCTTCGATTTGTGATTGCGACTGGTATAGACTCAACGAGCTGTTTCGAGATTCTTTATCATTATTCCTGCGATGAAATCGGCTGGATAGTGACATTGAAGACTTTTATACGAGAACGTGAGAAGCCGACAATCGATTCAATCGCACCGTTTCTGCCCGGCGCAGAATGGATAGAAAGAGAGATACATGACGAGCTGGGCATCGAGTTCAAGGGGCATCCCGATATGAGGCGGCTGATTTTAGCCGACGACTGGCCTGAGGGAGTGTACCCATTGAGAAAAGAGGTACCAAAATGACAAAGAAGATTAATCTTCACAAGCCTGTTCTTGCGGTCGGGCCATTTCACCCGCTGCAGGAAGAGATGGAATATTTTCAACTGACCGTTGACGGCGAAATCGTGACTGATATAGACGTGCGGATATCGTATAATCATCGCGGTATGGAGGGTATTTCCGAGACCCTACAGTTCGACCAGGTGCCTTACCTTGTCTCACGGATATGCGGGATATGCTCGGCATCACATCCTCTTGCGTATGTCCAGGCGGTAGAAGAAATCTGCGGTGTAAAGCCGCCCGAAAGAGCATTGTACGTTCGGACAATCATCAATGAGCTGGAGCGATTGCACAGTCATATTTTGTGGGCAGGTTTGGCAGGACACTTTATCGGTTACGATACGGTCTTTATGTGGTCGTGGAAATACCGCGAGCCGGTTCTTGACCTGCTCGAGGAGATTACCGGCAACAGGAACAATTACGGCAATGTCAAAGTGGGCGGCTGCAGAGAAGATATCCAGGAAGAGTTAAAACCAAAGATATTAGACGAGATGGACAAGCTCGAAAAGAAGATTGAGATGCTGACCAAGGCTGTTTTGGACGACCCGATTTTACATATGAGGCTGAAAGGCGTAGGAATACTCAGCAAAGAAGATGGCATTCGATATGCAATTGCCGGTCCGACAGCGAGAGCCAGCGGTATCGATATCGACATACGTCGCGACGACCCGTATGCCGCATACGGCGAGCTCGACTGGAAGGTAATAAGTGTTCCCGAAGGAGATGTCTTTGCCAAGGTAGTTGTTCGTCTGCTGGAAGTATTGGAATCGATTAAGATGATAAGGCAGGCAGTCAAGAAATTGCCAAAGGGCCCTATTACAGCAGAAGTCAAAGAGATACCGCCGGGCGAAGGATGTGGTCGCGCAGAAGCACCTCGCGGCGAGACATTCCATTACGTTCGCAGCGATGGAGGTAATCGGCCTGTACGACATAAGATGCGGGCGCCGAGCTACGTCAATGTGCCGTCATTCAAAGCATCGTGTATCGGAGAGCATATAGCGGACGTTACAATTACGCTGGCAGCGGTTGACCCTTGCTATAGCTGTACGGAAAGGCTGGCTGTCGTGGACGGACATAAAAATATCATTCACAATTACGAGGCGCTTTTGAAGATGAGCCGCGGTAAAACGGCAAGATTGAAAAAGGAGCTCGGTCTGCGAGAGCTCAAAATGGAGGATTTAAGACTTGAATAACTTTTTTGAGAATCCATTAACCTTATTAGTTTTTGTGCCGCTGATAGCGGGCTTTGTTTGCCTTTTTCTGCCGCGAAGGTTAAGCTTTATCTCAAAGGCGGCGACGCTGGTTATATCAATCGCTGCACTTATCCTTTCGATATACATATTCAAGGCAAGCATAAGCGATTTCAGGTGGTCGCTGCTGCAGATAGGTGATTTTAATTTAGAGCTTTTACTCAGTGCCCGGCCTTTAGGAACATTCATACTGATGTTCGCGATGGGATTCGGCTTTTTGATAACTTTGTATTCGCTGAAATCGACGGCTGACGCAAAAGGGATAAATATATACTTCGGCTCTCTTCTTCTGACGATAGGCGGCTCGGCAGGGATACTGCTTTCAGGGCATCTCTTGTTTCTTCTTATATTCTGGGAGATTGTGACGGTTTCGCTATATCTATTGATAACGACAGGCGGCAAAAACAGCAACTTTGCGGCGACGAAAAGCTTTGCAATGATAGGTGCATCCGATGCAGCGTTTCTGCTGGGAATAGGATTGGTCTGGGCGGCATCGGGGACATTCGAGATATCGAAGATTACGCTATCGACGACAAACGCGGTCACGATAACGGCGTTTTTGCTGCTTATGGTAGCGGCAATAACCAAGGCCGGCGCGATGCCCCTGCATACGTGGCTGCCGACGAGCGGTGAATTTGCACCGCCTTCGGTGATGGCGCTATTGCCGGCGGCTGTGGATAAGCTGCTTGGAATCTACCTGCTGGTGATACTCGTGAAAAAAGGTGGAATGTTCAGTCTTGAGGCGGGTGTATTAAGTATCATTCTGGCAATCATCGGGGCGGCTACGATTATCGTCGCCGTGATGATAGCGATGGTTCAGCACAACCTTAAGAAGCTATTGAGCTTTCACGCCATCAGCCAGGTCGGCTATATGGTTCTCGGTATAGCAACTGGGACAACGGTGGGCATAGCAGGTGGTGTGTTTCATATGCTGAACCACTCGATATACAAAAGCTGTCTGTTTTTGTGCGGGGGAGCGGTCGAGCAGCAAAGCGGGACAGCGGAGCTTGACAGGCTGGGCGGGCTCGGTAAAAAGATGTCAATAACATTTGGGTGCTGTTTGATTGCGGCTTTGAGTATTTCGGGGATACCGCCGTTAAACGGCTTCGTCTCAAAGTGGATGGTTTACCAGGGCATAATTCAGATGGGGACGGCGAGCACGTCTGCGACGGCGAGATTATGGCCTGTATGGCTTGTCGCGGCGATGTTCGGCAGCGCCCTGACACTGGCATCATTTGTAAAACTTATACATTCGCTGTTCCTTTCAAGAATGCCGGACCGGCTGAAAGAAAAAGATATAAAGGAAGTTTCAATTTTGCAGACGCTGCCGATGATAGTCCTTGCGTTTTTATGCGTGCTGTTCGGCGTGTTCTACTATTTACCGCTGAAACAGTTTATCTTCCCGGCACTGGATATACAAACCCAGACGGTGATTACCGGCACGTGGCAGTCGGGGCTGGCGACTATTCTTATAATGGCAGGTATTATTTTGGGGCTGGTGATTTTGATTATCGGTTTCGCGGCCAGAAGTGTCAGGATTGTTCCGACGTGGACGTGCGGCGAGATTCAGGAAAACGACAAGATGATAATACCGGGTACGCATTTCTATAAAACGGTATCATCGATGGGCGGCTTGAAGCAGCTTTATGAGTGTCAGGAAAAAGGCTATTTCGACCCATACAATCAAAGCGGCAATTTAGGTATGGCGCTGACAAGGTTTCTGAGATGGCTTCACAGCGGCGTGCTCCCGATGTATCTGACGTGGATGACTTTAGGATTATTGGTGATTTTATTTGTGGTTTGCAGGATATGGTGAGGCAATTATGGCTATTCTTTATATTTTAATGCTGAGATCGGAAGAGCGTCGTGTA
>Ga0307434_1001748_pt1 | contig 11257 bp, 5 predicted proteins | sample SalMarWE160220MG_FD_202156 | JGI IMG/M metagenome (GOLD analysis project Ga0307434, IMG submission 202156) | Salt marsh sediment microbial communities from the Plum Island Ecosystem LTER, Massachusetts, United States - WE1603-220 | ecosystem: Environmental > Aquatic > Marine > Intertidal zone >...
GTACCTTCCTGGCCCAGCCATGGCGACATCCTCCATGAGTCGTCACTCAAGGAAGTTGTCGGCCAAGAAGGCCTCACATCAGCAGAAATGCTCTGTATTGATGCTACAGTCTCTTGTTTTGGGACTAGCGCCAGTCGATCTGGTAGGTGTAGCCGGCACCACCGCCCGGACCGCCGGTGAACGCGCCTGCGGGAATAACCGTCTGAGACGGCACTCCGGGGCCTCGCCAGGACACGATCAGTCCATACTGCCCGGAACGTTCAAATACCTTGACGTCGATGTCGTGCGGGCCAGCGCTCAGGCCAATACTGCCGTTGCGGGTCCTCATGCTGTGCAGGCCGTCGTTGTTAACGACCTGGGTGTCGTCGATCCACAGGGCCGAGCCGTCGTCACTTTGTGTATAGAACCTCCACGTGCCGGCCTGCGGGATGATCACCTGGCCGACGAATCTCGCGCCGAAGTTGTCCGTCGGCCCACCCGGCCATCCGGGACCGCTTCCGGCGTTGACATAGATGTTCGGAACGAGCGCGGTGGCGGTCGGGTCTGCCGACCAGTCCACGTCGCTCAGCCGCCGGGGGGACGAACCGAGCTCGAAGTATGAGGCGGCCAGACCCTGTGCGTCCGCGGTGCCGGCGGCCCACTGCATCGCGCGCTTGAAGAGGCCCTTGCCGTCGCTGGTGAGTTGGCTGACGCTGAATCCGCCGAGGGGGAAATGCACCCTCGGTGCCGCGGCCGCCCCAATGTTGAACGCGTCGGCTGGAATCACGGTCCGGCCCGGCACGCCGGGGCCCTGCCAATAGGCGATCAATCCGTACCCGCCGCCGCGCTCAAATGCGTGAACCTCGATACTGTGCGAGCCCGCGGTGAGGTCAATGCTGCCGCTGCGGGTCCTCATGCCGTGCAGACCGTCGTTGTCAACGACCTGGGTGTCGTCGATCCACAGGGCTGAGCCGTCGTCACTCCTGGTGTAGAACGTCCAAGTGCCGTCCTGAGGGACCGAAACGCTTCCGGTGAGTTTCACAGCAAAGTTGTTGGCGGGCCCGCCGGGCCAACCCGCCCCGCTAGTACTGGGCTGATCGATGTCCTCAACCACCGCGGTGGCGGTTGGCTCGCCGTAGAAGTCAATCTCGCCCAGCCAGCTTGGTGCAAAGCCGAGCGTATAGTAGGCTGCGTTCAGCCCCGGGGCGCTGGCGCCGTGCAGGGCGCCGCCCTGGTCAATCACGACCAACGCCGCTGCGCTGCCGCCCGCCTCTCTTGCCAGTGTGGTCGCGCCGTCAGCCAGCGTACCCGCAGGGTGTTCGATCACCCCGGCGCTCGCCGCGATGGTTAGCACGCCGGGATCAAAAGGCTCAGTGATCTCGTGCGTGTTATCGACTAGGTCGATGGTGGTCGCGTTGAAATCGCCGTGGCTGGACGAGATACCCAATGCCGGGCACAAGGGGCCGGCCTCATTTACCACGCCGATCGGCCAGTTGAGCTCGCCTTCACCGGCACTGATGTTGACGTTATTAGGCAGATAGGCCACGTCGGCCTCGGCCATCGCCGCCTCCATCTCGGCCTGGGAAGCGCCGTCCTCGATAAGGGCCACTTCCCACCCCCAGCTCTCGATCAGCCCTTTACGCTGTTGCTCTTCAGGGGCAAGATCGCCGGGATCGGGGACCAGCATGAGCACCTTTCGACCATCACCCGGAATTGGCCTGACCACCGCCCGCGCAACGTGGCTCGATCCATTGATCTTCCCGGTCACCGTCAATGTCAGCAGGTCCGAATCATCGTCGGACAGATCGCCGTCACCATCCACGACGCCGTCACCGTCGGTGTCCTCCCCGTCTTCGCCCACGATTGTGAACGTCCCGTCTCCGAACGGTTCGTCGGTGACCCACGTGCCGTCGGCTTGCTCAGTGCGCCAGTTGTCGTTGGATCTAATGTGGGCGACGGCGAGTTCCAGTCCGGACTCGGCCACGTGTCGTGCCGTTGCGTGTTTCTGGACGTTGCGGGCAATGCTGATGGACGTGCTCTGAGCGCTCACGAAGGAGTGGGCGACGGTGGCGGCCACGATGACGGCAACCAGAACCAGCACCAGGGCGACGCCGCGATGCCGATTCCAGCCGACCCACCGTCGGCTCGCATGTCGGAGAATGGGCCGATGCTGTGCCATATACACGGACCCCGGGGCGGATCACGCTTCCCGCGCCCGGGTCAAGCGTACGATACACCGGCGGGCGGGGCCACCGGTTGCATACTTCATTGTCGGAAATCCGGAAGCGCGAGTTTGGGCCATGGTGTTTGGCGTCGTCTCCACCACCGATGAGAACCGGCGTCTACGCCTCACCCCGCTCCGGGTTCCGAATAATCGCGGATTCGTCCGCAGGCCGATAACCCAGCTACCCGGGTTTGGCTGGCCCGTCGGTCAGCCAATGGTCTGGCGATCCCTGGTGATTTCGACCGCGACGCTGCGGGCAAAAGGCAAGGCTCCCGGCTTGTCCACTGACACGACCACGCGCTCGACCCGGGGGTCATCCAGACAGACCTGTGCAATCCGCTCGGCCAGATGCTCCACTAGGAGGCATGACGACTGGTCCACCGTGGCGATGACGCGTTTCTCGACCGCCCCGTAATCCACCGTGTCCTCTATGCGATCGCTCCTGCCCGGGGTCCTCAGATCCGCGTGCAGCGTCAGGTTGATGAGCACATCTTGCTTGCCCCTACGTTCCTCCTCGCACACGCCGATAATGCACCGCAGGCGCAGGTCGCGTATATGGATCTTATCGAGCTTCCGGTCATCGCAAGCCATGCACGGCCCCTTTCACGTGGTATTCACCATCTTGTTTCAGTCCGGAACGACGCGGCCCATCCGGTGGTCTTTGTCCAGGGTATAAAGGCGATGCGTCTCGCCGGTTTCGTTGACGTACGAGGCGACAACCCGCCCCACGAACAGGACGTGATCGCCGGTCTCGAGTTCGGACTCCAGCTTGCACTCGAAATTAGCCACGGCATCTGCAAACAGTACACCGTCGATAACGGTTGCAGGCTGGGTCTCGGTGCCCCGCTCGGCGAGTTTGTCCAGATCGCGTCCCGACTTCGTCCCGCAAAACAGTGCGTCCTCTGACATGGTGGACGCGGGAAAGCAGATTACGAACTCCCGCGCCTGCCGCAGCGCGCCCAGCGAATGACGCGTATGACCCACCGAGATCGCCATCATCGGCGGTCGATGCGAGGTAATCATAGTCCAACCCAGCGTGATCGGGTTGTACTTTCCCTGAGCATCCTTGACGATGGCAATGGCTACCTGCTCGGGATACTTCCTGTTGATTGCCTGTTCGCACGAGGTCTGAATCTGCATCATATCACCTCATCGTCAGTCTGAAGGGTTCGCGTCGGCGGGCATGCTGCCGCCGCCCAGGGAGCGCTGGAAAGGTCCCAGGTCGGTCATATCGACGTCTTTGCCCTCTTCGATGTCGAGAAGCCCGCGCCCTCGCCGAGGCGGGCAAACGTGCCGCCCGCTTGTGCCGCTCTATTATACCGGATCCGATGAGGATCGAGAGTCATTCGTATTGGCCGAATCGTTCAGCCAGCTCGACCATCATGGTGAGGCGTTCGGGTCTGACGTGGGGCGCGACGGAGCACGCAGAGGAAAGGATATACCCGGAGCCGGGCTTGCCTGTCTGAAGCCTTTGCCTGACGGCCTGCTCGAACGTTCGATCGTCGGCCCGGAGCATCTCGTTCACCGCGTCGAGGTTGCCCTTGAAGAAGAACCGGTGGCCGAACTCGGCCTTGGCCCGGGCCAGGTCCACCGTTCCCAGGGGCGGCGGATCGAGCGTGTCGATGCCGTCCACTTCCGTTTCGGCCATCAGGTCCAGGCGATCGCCGATGGCCCCGCAGGTGTGCACGTAACAGGGGACGCTGCATTCGTGAACATCGTGGACGATGCGCGCTTCGTAGGGCAAGACGAATTCGCGATACATGTCCCGGCTGATGAAGCCGGCACCGGCGAATGCGGAGCTGATGAGGATCGCGTCGGGCCTGCAAACGGCGTAGCAATTGACTTGGGCCCCGACCTGTTCGGCAAAGACCTTGAGCAGGCGATGGCAGGTGTCAGGCGCGTCGATCAGCGCCATCAGCGCCTGCTGGTAGCCGAAAAGCTCCAGCAGATGGGTGAATGGTGAGAAGACCTCCATGTGTACGGAGACGTCGGGACAGGCGGTGCGGGCGATGCGCAGGCCGAGCGTCAGCCAGTCGGGATAGGTGCCGGCCTCGGTCAGGTCCGCATCGGCGGGGATATCCCACAGACCCGGTGCGTGCCAGATGTTCCAGACGTACCCGGGTATGCGAAACGTCCTCGGGTCGGCAATGTCAACTGCATCGTATTCGGCGCGGGGCAGGGCTTCCCGTCGCGGCAGGAAGGTGTGCGGGTTGTCATCCGGCGGAATCCAGGTTTCCAGCCCGCCTCGCCAGTACAGTTCGTCACCCTCGTCCGTTCTTTCGCGGCGGATCAGGTAATCCTTCCAGTTGACGGGCCGGCCGGGGAGATTAACCAGGAAGCCGTCGAACCGGTATCGCCGCTGAAACTCGCCAAGCGTCCGGACGAAGGTTCTGCTGTCAAACCATATATCGGCGGGATCGTGATCGCTATGGATGAAGTAGTGCCCCAGCGCAAGTTGGCACATGACCGGCACGCGGTCAGGGGTCTCGTGCCTCATGGCCGCCCGGACGCGCTGTCGCGAAGTCATCCTGCCTGCTCCGCGCTCGTGTCCTCTTAGCTGCCGCCCCATCCGGCAATCCGCGCCATCATCCACCAGAACGCCCTGCCCTTCCGGTAGCAATTGAAGCACACCGAATGCTGGCAGTCCACGTCATCGACGCACTCGAGGTCCGGGCAGGTGTGCGTCGCACACCAGGTCTCGCACCACTCGCACCAGTCGCTGCCGTCCGGATCAAGATGGCAATTCCCGGCGGGGTCGTAGCTTTCGATATCCGCGAAATCGAACAGCACCTTGTTGTTGGTCCGGCAGTAGTTGCGGATCTGCTCGTTGCGAATGTGCAGGTTGCCGGTCGAGCCGGTGCCGTCGAGGTGGCCGGTCATGTAGACAAACAGCACGCCCGGATAGTCGCTCTCGAGCTGGTTCATCGACTCGAGATACGTGTTGATGCCCGCCTCCGTATTGTCGCTCACGCCGCCGCACCAGGACCACATGACCAGGTTGACGTCGCTGCCCGCCTGGTCGAGCACACCGCGGGTTGTGGCAACCCAGTCGGTATCCCCTTCGTGCCCGAGGTCGACGCCGGTCTCCTCCTCGAGGCTGAGCGAGCCTGACCCCGCGTTGAACGCGTAAGCGCTGTTCTCGGCATAGAGCAACTCCATGCCGGTGACGATCTGGCTGCCGTGCGACGTGTGGCCGTACCAGATCCGGTAATCAGACTTGACCGTCTCGACGAACGCGGCAGGAATGGACTCGAAGCCCTCTGCCGCCAGGTGATCCGCGATAATGGCACCCGACCCGCCGCCCCCGTTGGGAACGGCACCGCTGCCCCCGTTCGGAACGGCGCCATTCCCGCCGTTGCCCCCGGTTCCGTCAGGCACCGCGTCACCAGGGACCGGGACGCAGAGCTGCCCTGAGCACAACACGAGCATCAACAAGAACAACGTTGCGCGTCGCATCACAGACCTCCTTCGTGGTATGAGATGTCCCGGAGAGGACAGGGCTCGGATGTGCCTTCAGCGACACCACCTCCGTCCGCTTGGGCGCGCAGCCTAACTTGCCGAGTCTCTCAGGACAAGGGGAGAATCAGCCTGGGGTTGTCCCTACTACCACGCGGCAACACCATTCGGACCGGCCCCCGGCCGACGGGGCACGTTGCGTTCGTTCAACGCACCGAACTCAGCAAGACGTCGGCGTCATCCTGATCGACGTCGCCGTCCCGGTCCCGATCGGCGTCCTGGCAGTCTGGATCGGTCTGTTGGACTCCCGGGCCGGTCAGGCACGCCTGCAGGTGGCCGAACTCCTCCTGCTGGCCCACGTCGCCACCGGCCGCGGGACCGGCCTCTTCCGCTGGTGGATCAAGCACGATCGGCAGCTCACCCGCCGGGCCATGGTCCCGCACGCTCGCCCAGGAGTCGATATGGCACGGGCCGCCTTCGACGATCTCGAAGGTTATCGTGTCACCCTCGGTCTGGTCGGCCGCGGTGGCAAACGCCCACTGGCTCACGCTGAGATCGATATCGCCGCGAAGCACGTTGTTGCCGAGCCCCGGAATCAGCTTGAGGACATAGGTGCCCAGGGACAATCCGCGCGTGTCGATCTGCCCCTCGCTCACCGGGCCGGTGCCCTGAGGACCGTAGACCGGATCGCCCGGCTGCGGGGGAACCTGGCCGACGCCGGCCGTGGTGAAGCTCGCCGGACCCGATCGCTCCCAGCTTGAATAACCCGCGCCCATACCCAGCAGCCTGCCGTCGGCGGGGTTCGTCGGGTACGTATGCATATCCAGCCGCGGGCCGCCGTTCCCATCGCCGAAGGCTCCGGCCATCAGCGGATCAATCACCCGTGCCGGTCCCCAGTTATTCACGTTCATGCTGTAGGCAAACGCGGAAGAGGCCACTTGAGTGGTATTACCGTTCAGGCTCTTAACCAGAGCCATGTCGATCAGGTCGATGTGGCCGTCCAGGTTCACGTCGAACCTCGCGTCGTCGCCGGCAACCGGGGTCCCGTTCTTGCTCTTGACATAAGCCATGTCGATCAGGTCGGTCCTGCCGTCGTTGTTGACGTCACCCTCAAGGGCCCTGACGATGCAGTCGGTGTCACCGCCCAGACAGCTAACGCTGGCGCCGATATCGATGATGTGGTATGCCGCATCGGGCAGACCGTTGTCGAAGTAGATCTCCAGCCTCGTGCCGCCGTTGACCAGCGCCTCGCCGGTCGGCGCAACGGCACCGCAATTGACGAGCACCTGGCCGGGGGTGTACCACCCCGAAACGTCGCCGTCGAAGTCAGCAACGATCTTGCGGACACCGTTCTTCCGGGGCTCGCTCACGATCGTCCCTCCATTGACGGTGCTGAGGAACTTCGCCTCCGGAACCAGTGGACCGACCTCGGAGCCCGCATGAAGCTCGAGATCGAACACGAAGTTGGCTGCCCCTTTGACCTCGTACCCTGCCCCGTTGCCTTGCTGCTGGATGCCGCCCGCCGATATCCGGGTATCCCACGTGATCGTGGAGCCAAGGCCAAAGGTTTGACCGTTACCGGGGTTACCCGGCGTGAAGAAGATATCGCCCGGTGCACAATGGTTCTCGCCACCCAACTCCAACTCAAAGGATACGACGCTCCCCCCGGTCGTGAAGGACCAGATGTCGCTCGCAACGTTTCCGCAGATGTTTTTAGCCACCACCTGCCAGTGGTAGGTGGTATTGCACGCCAGCAGGTCGGGCGGCGTGCACGGCGGCCCGGAAAGGTCCTGGCAGACCAACGCCATGGCAGTCGGAGAGGTGCCCAGGTACACGTCGTAAGTCGTCGGACAAGGGCTGACACCGGGGTTCTCGTACCACGCGATCTTGTCGTTACCGAACGACGCGGAGAGCACGTCGGTGTCCCCGTCGCCGTCCACGTCCGCCGCGAAGACAGAGTCAGCGCTCATGGCCGCGGTCGAGATCACCCGCTCGGTGAACACCGGCGGCGAACCGCCGTCGCTCTCGTACCATGCGATCTTGGCGCTGCCTATCCTCGACGCGGAGAGTACGTCGGTGTCCCCGTCACCGTCAACGTCCGCGGCGAAGACAGAGGTGGCCCAGAGGGCTGCAGTCGAGATGACCCGCTCGGTGAAGGCGGGCGGCGAACCGCCGTCGCTCTCGTACCACGCGATCTTGCCGTCGTCCCACGACGCGGAGAGCACGTCGGTGTCCCCGTCGCCGTCCACGTCCGCGGCGAAGACAGAGCGGACATCGTCAGCCGCGGTCGAGATGACCCGTTCGGTGAAGCCCGGCGGCGAGGCCCCGTCGCTCTCGTACCACGCTATCTTGTCGTCAAATTTCGACGCGGAGAGCACGTCGGTGTCCCCGTCGCCGTCCACGTCCGCCGCGAAGACAGAGTGAGTCCCGTCGGCCGCGGTCGAGATGACCCGTTCGGTGAAGACCGGCGGCGAACCGCCGTCGTTCTCGTACCACGCGACCTTGTCGTCAGACAACGACCCGGAGAGCACGTCGGTGTCCCCGTCGCCGTCCACGTCCGCCGCGAAGACAGAGGTGGCCCAGGAGGCCGCAGTCGAGATGACCCGCTCGGTGAAGGCGGGCGGTGAGCCGCCGTCGTTTTCGTACCACGCGATCTTGTCGTCCCAGTACGAGGCGGAGAGCACATCGGTGTTCCCGTCCCCGTCCACGTCCGCCGCAAAGACAGAGCGGGCCCCGCTGGCCGCGGTTGAGATGGCCTGCTCGGTGAAGACCGGCGGCGAGCCGCCGTCGCTGTCGTACCACGCGATCTTGTCGTCATTCCACGACGCGGAAAGCACGTCGGTGTCCCCGTCCCCGTTCACGTCCGCCGCGAAAACAGAGAAGGCCCCATCGGCCGTGGTCGAAATGACCCGCTCGGTGAAGTTGGCCTGATCTGCCCATGCCAGTTCTGTGTCTATCGGTACCTCGGTCGCACCGCCCGGCGGGTCGGGATTAATCGGCACCGCCGGCGGCGCGCAAGTCCTGAACTGCCAGGTGTCGCTCTCAACGCTTCCGCAGTCGTTCTTGGCCACGACCTTCCAGTAATAATCCGTGTCGCACTCCAGGAGAGCCGGCGGCGTGCACGGCGGCTCGGGCAGATCCGCGCAGATCAACGCCATCGCACCGGGCGAGGTCCCCAGGTACACGTCGTAAGTCGTGGGACCTCCGCCGCAGTCATAGTAGATCGTACCGTTCCACACCCGCGGAGAGAACACGCTGCCAAACGGGTACGCGTTGCCCGTGCCGCGATCCTCGAAACGCAGTTCAGCGTTTTCGAAGACACCTAGCGGCCCGTCCGTATACTTAAGCCCGGAGCCGGTCGTCGTCCAGTATATCCCGACCGTCTCGCCAGCGGCTATTGTCAGGCCGCCGATTGACACCGGAGTAGGCGTGTTAGGCGGGTTGGTTGACGCGAGCGTCTCCGAGCCCAGGAGAGTCCAAAGGGCTGAATTCGTCTCCTTGCCGACGTAGCTGGTGTGATCCGTGACGTAGTATACCTCTATGGTCGTAGGATCACCGCGAAGGTTGCCATCCCAGCTTGTGATCGTCAGGGTCTCCTTGGCCGTCAGGTCGAACATATTCCCATCCTGACCGTTGTTGGTCGCAAACAACGTGGTCAGTGAACCCGGTGTTTCCAGTGTGCCGGCGTCGGACGCGCCACCGCTAACGTATTCGGTCGGCGTTGGCGTCACCGCCGGCTGAGCGTCAGGCGAGCTCTCGCTCGATGCGGCATCTTCATCTCTATCGGCCGCGTGGGCATCCATCGATCCGACCACGGCAAGGATACGCTCGCGCCTGGCTGCGGCCGCCATGTCTCGACCTGATTCGCTGGAGCTGTCCAAGACATCCCACGACAGGTCGGTGTCAATCGGTACGTTGGTCGCACCCTCCGGCGGGTCGGGATTGGTCGGTACCGGTGGCACCTCGCAGATGGTGAGCGCGACATTGCGGGTTTGCGTGATCGTGGTCGTTACATTGGTGAACGTAACAACGTCGGTGTGAACGCCCGGCGCCAGGGTGTTGGCGTTGGCGTTGATGCAGACCTCCACGGTGGTGGAGCCGCCGGCGCCCAATGTGCCGCTGCCTGGGGCCATGTCGAGCCAGGGCTCGGTACCGGCCGCGGTCCAATCGAGCGGACCGGTGCCGTTATTCGTCAGGGTATAGGTCTTGCATTGGGGATCGAAAGGCCCGCCCTCCGGACCGCTTGACTCAAAGTCCTCTTCCGGGGCCACCGTCAACTCGTCCAGGATGCATGTGCCGCTCAACTGCACGATCACCTGAGGCTCATCCGCGTCGCTGCTTTCGATGGCGACAGTCCCGGTATGGGTGCCAAGGGTGGTCGGGCTGTACACCACGTTGAAATCGAAGGATCCAAGCGGCGCCACCGTCCACGGAGGCCCGCCGGGCGGTAAGTTCTGCAGTTCGAAGTGCTGCCCGCTCAGCGAAATGCTCGTCACGATCAGGTCGTAATCGGGATCCACGTTCGCCACCGTGATGTGTTCCGTTCGAGACTGAATAAGGATGACGTTCCCGAACGGCATTTGGAGATCATCCGGCGGCGGAATCGAGTCGGTAACCTCGATCTCACCCGGGATCGCCTCGATCTCCAATGTCACGTCCCGGGGTTGCTGGTAGGCCGTCCCGGTATTGGTGAACGTGACCGTACCGTTGTAAGTCCCCGGTGCAAGGCTGTTCGCATTGGCGTTGGTGCAGACGTCCACGGTTGCCGGCGTCGTACCACTGCCGGGTGTAACGTCGATCCAAGGCACGTCTGCCAACGCCGTCCAGTCCACCGGAGAGCCGGTGCTCGTCAGCGTATAGGTCTTGCACGGCGGTGTGAACGGTCCGCCCTGGGAACCGCTGGACGAGAAGCCGGTGCCCGGGTCCACCTTCAGCGGATCGCATGGACCGTAGGTGCTCAGGTCGCTCTCTATGAAATCGGGAGGAAGCCCGGCGCCTTGGGACAGACCGGCAAGCCCGTCCGACGCGCTGATGGCCAACCACGTGATCCGGATCGTGCCGTCGAAAAACATCTCAATCTGGAAGCTGTTGGAGCCGGTGGCGCTGTACTCCGGCACGTTCTCGTATGTGACCGCTACCCGATCCCCAAGCTGCTTCCAGGAAACCGTGCCCCCGGACGACGGGTTCAAATCGTCGAATAGGGCCGAGATACGCGGCATATCGAAGTGATCAGCCAATGATTCGCCGTAGTCCGTGTCGCCGCCCGTGAACGTGATGTACCCGTTGCTGCCGACGTAGAACACGGAATAGCTGCTGCCGTAGAGCGAAACCTGAACGCCGGAAAGCGATACCGTCTCGTAGTCATCGTCACTCAGGGGCAGACTGGTGCCGCCACTGGGATCGGTCGGAAACGCGGTGGCGTCCTCGGTGCACGCGCTGTAATAGTCGCCTGATCCGTCCGGGATGAACGTGACCGTCAGGTTGTCCAGGTCGTTGTCCCCGGAATCGAAAAACTCGGTGAAGTAATCTGGCTGATCGAGTGTGGTGAACGTGTAGCACGCGCCGCCGTTGTTGTCGAAGGTCTGATTCCCCACCGCA
>Ga0307434_1001750_pt1 | contig 11252 bp, 11 predicted proteins | sample SalMarWE160220MG_FD_202156 | JGI IMG/M metagenome (GOLD analysis project Ga0307434, IMG submission 202156) | Salt marsh sediment microbial communities from the Plum Island Ecosystem LTER, Massachusetts, United States - WE1603-220 | ecosystem: Environmental > Aquatic > Marine > Intertidal zone >...
AGATGAGAAGGGCCGTCATCATGTCCGGATTAACCCAGAAGGAGCTCTATCGACTGATGGCAATCTATCGCCTCTCGGAATTCCCCGCCCCCCTCTGGGCCTCCCTTACCCCCATCTCGGAAACCTGGTCCGTATCTCATCTGCTCAATGAACTAGCCGCCGAATCCGAGGCGATGCAGCGGCAAAAAGAGCGTTTGAAAAGCTACACCCATAAAAACCAAGATTGAATAGTAGTTTTGATCCCTTGTCTTACTTTTATAGGATAAAAAATGGTCGATTCCTTTCCTGCATATTATAGATATTGGGGCAAGGCAGATACTAACTATGATGGAGCACCCAAATGGCATCTGCTGGTGTATCACTGTCTCGATGTGGCTGCGGTGGGGAGGGTGTGGCTTGAACAAGACAATGCCTTATGCGCTCGCCTCGCTTGTGCAATTGGAATGGATGAAGATGATACCCAGTTTGCTTCAAATATAAATTATTTTCTTGCGCTTCATGACCTCGGGAAATTCGATATACGATTTCAATCAAAAGTACCTGAGTTAAGAAATATTGTTTGGAAGGATCTAGATTTGAATGGCCTGTTGTTAAGTGCAAGTAATATTACTGAGTTTGATCATGGTAAAGCCGGCTTTGACATCTTCGTTAAGTTTTATGCGCAGTTGCTAGGTTTAGTCGAACAGGATGATGAGCTTTTGGAAAAGTGGAAACCGTGGGTTGCGGCAGTAACAGGGCACCATGGCGTGCTTCCACTTTCAGCAAATTGGCAACCACCCAATGTGGAAAAGTCCATTATCGATCAGGACAAAAATGCAAGAACAGGGTGGCTAAAAATTCTTGCCCGTATGTTTTTAAGAAATTACGATAGCTTTTCAGAAATTCCAGAGCTGCCATTGTTAAGTATTCCTTTTCTCGCAGGCTTTTGCTCGGTTGCGGACTGGATAGCTTCAAATGATTTATTTGTAAGATGGATCGGAGAGCCTCAATTATTAGAAGATTATTTTGAAGAAGCAAAAGAGCATTGCAAAATGACTGAAATCCTTTTGAGAACCGGAGTAATAGGAAAACGTTCAAAGAGATATGGAGGAATAGCATCGCTTCTCTCCGGCAACAAATCGAGGGGAATTCAAACAATCATCGATGAGTTACCAGCCGAGACAGGGCTTATGATAATTGAGGGCACTACCGGATCCGGAAAGACAGAAGCCGCCTTAGCATTGGCTTGGAGCCTGATGGTAGCTGGTAGGGGGAACTCAATAGTGTTCGCTCTTCCAACACAGGCTACGGCTGATGCAATGCTCGAACGGATTGAAAGGCTTACTCCAATCATGTTTGAAGGCGGCAATACCAATCTTGTCCTCGCACACGGCAAGAGAGATTTCAATGAAGTTTTTGCCAATCTCAAGGCCGCCGGAAGGCCGGGCGCAACGCAGAATGGCAACCAAGGATCAGTACAGTGTGCTGAATGGATTTCAACGAGTCGTAAACGGGTTTTTCTGGGTCAAATTGGAGTATGCACGATCGATCAAGTTCTTCTTTCCGTTCTGCCTGTGCGCCATAACTTCGTAAGAAGTTTTGGTTTAATGAAAAGCATTTTGATAATTGACGAAGTGCACGCATACGACAAATATATGTATGGGCTGATAGAAGAAGTGCTCAAGAGGCAGAAAGCAGCAGGAGGAAGCGCAATCCTGCTTTCTGCTACACTACCGGCGGTGCAAAAGAAGAACTTATTCAAAGCATGGAGTGATTGCTGCGACGTACTTGTTAGTCCAGACGCGCCTTATCCGCTTTTAAGTATAATATCAGCGATTGGAGAATCAACCTTCCTGACTGTAGATAAACGACAAATGCCTCAACATCGTGACGTGTATGTTCAAATGGTCATATCAAAAGACATGGAGCCTGACGAAATCATTAACGATAAATTGCTTGATGCCGCAAAAAGCGGAGCGACCGTTGCCGTAGTATGCAACCTCGTGCAGTCTGCACAAAGACTTTCCCGAGAACTCCGCACAATTGTGACAAAGGAGCCCATTCCAATCGACATTTTCCATGGACGTTACCGGTTTAAGGACAGACAGATCAAGGAACGTATTGTAAAGAGAATGTATGGAAACACACGCCGAACAAGCGGAAGGATTCTTATAGCCACGCAGGTTATAGAACAGAGTCTAGATTTGGATTTCGATTGGATGATAACGCAACTCTGTCCTATCGATCTCCTATTTCAACGGATAGGGCGATTGCACCGGCATGAACGACATCGCCCAAAAGGATTTGAGCCACCATTATGCACTATTATTTCAAACGATGGCGATGATTTTGGTGCTCATGAAATGATATATGGTGATACGAGGATATTATGGCGAACCCGAGAGCTACTTAAAAAATGTGATAACTCTATACATTTCCCCGAAGCTTATCGTGTTTGGATTGAAACAGTGTATGGTCGAGAAGAATGGAAAGGCGATCCCGAGCCCGATTCTGTAATTGCGAAAAGCATTGCTTTTAGACAAATGCAAGAACAGTTATGGTACGACGCAAAGCAACGGGTAACTGCCGGTATGAACCCGTTTGCCGATACCGACCAGAATGCCGTCAGCTTGACCCGCGGAAAAGAAATGGGACTTACAGTAGTTCCGATACGGGCAAGAGAGAAAAACAAAGTTTTGCTTGATGGCGAATGTCTGTCGGAAGTGCAAGAGTTTGAGCGAGATGAATTACTCAATATGAACGCCATCTCTGCTCCCGCAAATTGGAAATGGCTACCTCCGTTTGAGAATGGATATATTTATCTTCCTATGGAGGGAGTTGTTGAGGGGTGGGTTTGGCTGAATGGGAAATACTCATTAAAATATACAACCGATTTCGGTTTGGAACGATTGGAGGCCGATGAATGAATTTGCTAAAAGACAACTGGATTCCGGTAAGAGATGGGACAGATTTTAGGCAAATTTCCTATAAAGAACTGCTTTGCACGGAACAACCTCGGTTACAAGTGGCACTGCCACGTGATGATCTCGAATTGGCTTGTATTCAGATGCTTGCGGCGATGACGCAAGTGATTTTCATGGCGACAGATAAAAAGGAACTCAAGGAAAGGACCATAAAACCTGTTTCTGAGCAGGAGTATGATAAAAAGACAGAGAAATATATTGAGTGGTTTGATTTGGATCATGAGAAGTGGCCGTTTATGCAGATAAGGGGTTTAGAAGGCGAATGGACCAGCATTCAAAAACTTATGATTGGAATGCCGGAAATTACAAGCAAATCTGCAAGCGCACATGCCTTTTTTAATGAACCCACGGAAATACGTGCAATTAGCGCAGGCATTACTGCAATTGTAATGTTCAATCAAGCTGCAAACAGCCCAAGTTTCGGTGGAGGATTCAAGGGCAGCTTAAGAGGCGCTGGGCCAATAAGTACAATAGTGCTGGGTACCAACATACGAAATAGTGTATGGGCTAATGTGCTTTCTGAAAATAAAGTCAAAGAGCTGATTCCCTGGTACGATGAAACAAATGAAAATGATAAGCCGGTTTGGGTAGCTCCTATTCCAAAGGGCAATATTCAGCCCCACTCAATAGGTCTTTTAAGAGGATTATTCTGGCAGCCAGTGCATATAGAATTGGAGAAGGCAAATAAACCACTCTCTTGTGACTTGTTGGGAGGTGTTGAACAAGAATGCTATATAGGTTTTAAAAAGAAGCGGTTCGTGTATGAGATCAAAGGTGTATGGCCACACCCATATAGTCCACGCCAATATGATAATGACGGTTCAGTAAAATATATGGCATTTAAAGGCGAGGTCCCGTCGTGGACTCAAATGAGTGAATTTTTGTTTAGCACTGGGATTGCAGGACAAGCAGGATACACCCCTGCCGCTGTTGTTGCTCAACATAGTGATTCCCCCATTAATTTGCTTGTTGGTGGTTATAAAGTTGTAAAAGGAGCTTCAATTGTTTACAGAAGGCATGATCTCTATTCCTTACCCGCTGGATGGAATGATGATTTTCGCGGACGAATTACTGAAGTAATAGAGATAGGATTGAAGGCTAGAGAAATTCTAAGCAATAAAGTTTTATACCCTGTTGTAAAAGGTAATAAGGATAAAGGCATAAAAGGAATCGGTGTAGACATCAACTCTAAAGCATCTACAATTTATTACCATATCACAGAGCCGCTCATCCATCGTATGCTTCGAGAAACCAGTCTCAAGGAATATGGAAAGGCTAAAGATGATTTTCTAGACGATATTTCTGGAAACTGCCTTGATATTTTCGATCTGGTCACACGGCCATATACCCACAAGCCCGAGCTTATAGGTGCCGTAGCATTAGCACACGATAAACTTAAAAACTTGTTGAATAAACTTAAAAATGACCATTCTTCAATAGGAGGTGTTGCATGACGCAATCTACCAAAGAAAGCGAAAGCCAGCCTGATTTTGCAAAAGTACGTGAAAGGTATGAAAGATTTTCACGTGGGGATCAGGCACAAATCGGCAAGCGTATAGGTTTGCCTGACGATCTTGCTATGATGCCGGCATTTTATAAACTCTTTCCCGGTGTTACACCATCAGAATGGCATTATCGAGCGGCTTTTCTTGTTCCTTTCATTCGTCATTCAAATACGAGTCCTGAACTTGGGAAATATATCGGAATGCTTGAACGATCAGGCAAGATTGGGAATCTGGAGAAGAGAGTTTTACAGATCGCCCGCGCAACACCACCGCAGGATGTTATCTATTTAAGAAGATTGCTGATGCGTTTTGACGAACCGGCAATCAATTGGAATAAATCCGGTCTTGCAAAACTCTTTTCCATTGCTGCCGAGAAAAATTCTGAAGGGAAAAAGAAATTCATCGAGCAATACTTTATCGCCCGCTATAGCGCGGAGAAAGGAGAATAACCATGTCAGAACAAAAAAATTATATCAATTTTCATGTCATCATTTCACACAGTCCATCTTGTCTTAACCGGGACGACCAAAATATGCAGAAACGCGCGGTATTCGGGGGTGTTGAGCGGATAAGGATTTCTAGCCAAAGCTTGAAAAGGGCGATGAGAAGGCCATCAGAGAACACCTTTAATTATTGGCAACAGGCATTAGGTGATCCCTCTGTGAGAACAAGGGATCTGATTAAAGTTGCCGATTTGTTTTCTGATGAATTGAAAAATGAATTTCCTAAAGAAGTCGTTTATCGCGCTACCCAATTGTTTGTGAAAGCAACTGCAGAAGAGGACGAAGGAGAAGATAATATCGAGAATGATGAAGAAACATCACCTGAATCCGAATCGAAAAAGAAGATTGCAGTAGCACCTTGGGTTCTTGCCGAAATAAAGGAAATCTGCCGGATTGTTGCATCAGTTAATCTATCTGAAGAGGAAATTCAGAAAGCGAAGGATAAATGCTCAAAACAGAAAGGCAAAAAGAAAAAGCCAGAAGAAGTATTCCTTGAGAAAGCATTGATCCTAAAAATAAAGAAGGTTTTGGGGCAAAAAAAAGAAAATCTTGAGGCTGCTATTGCAACGGCCGTCGATGTTGCTTTGTGGGGGCGTATGGCGACTTCCGGCCTCATGACCTCTATCGATGGGTCACTCGCCGTAGCTCATGCTATCACTACCCACCCAGCTCAGGCCGACATAGATTGGTTCACTGCAGTTGACGATCTTATTGCACAGGGATCTGCTCATCTTGATACGCAGGAATTTTCTTCTGGAGTTTTTTACCGCTATGCCAGCCTTAATATCGGTCAATTACAGAAGAATCTGGGCGGAGCCACGCGTGAACGCGTTCTTGAAATAGCAAAGCATGTTTTTCATATGCTTTGCACAGTCGTACCTTCCGCAAAACAGCAATCCTTTGCAGCGCATAATCCTGCAGATTTTGCAATCGTCAGCTTTGCCTATCAACCTATTTCCATGGCGAATGCCTTTGAGCAACCTGTGGAAAAGGCAAAAACAGGGGGGTACTTAAAACCATCTATTGAGAGATTGGTTCATTACTGGGGGCGATCGAATGAATTTTATGCTCTGGGTGAAGAAGCAGTATATTGTTCTAAGGAAGTTGAGATAACCGCACAGAATGGACTTTCACAAATGAAGTCTCTGCCGGAAGTCGAGGCATGGATCGTCTCAGACGGTAACCCCAAAGAATAAAGGAGGCCTTATGTCACGATTTCTCATACTAAAACTCGACGGTGTGATGCAGGGGTGGGGCGGCCACACTTATGAGGATTGGCGGCCTACGGAACTTTTTCCTACTCGTTCTGGGTTGTTGGGGCTGCTTGGAGCATGTATGGGGATTGATCGACAAGACGGAGAACGGTTAAATTCTCTTGCATCAAGCGTTTTATTCACCGTGCAAGCGGATTATCAACGTCTTAAACCTGATGAAAAGAATCTAGAGTTAACGTCATTAAGGCTTTGCGATTACCACACAATCCTAGAAGCACGAAAAGTCGATGGCAAGCCTAATAAAAACCCGGTGCAATCATACCGCTGGTATCTTTTTGATGCGCCATTTACTGTTGCGGTAGAAGAAGCCATTAACGCTCCGATTAAACTTGAAGAAATTGCCGGTGCCATGCGTTCGCCCATTTATACACCATTCCTTGGAAGGCGAAGTTGTCCATTGTCGCGACCTCTTATTGATCCTTATGAAAAACCAATAGAAGCAAAATCGGCAATTGATGCTCTGCAACGCAGCGGTACAGGAAGATCGGTAATCTATTCTGAATCGCCTGAACTCGCAACTGAACACAAGTTACGCATGCGTGATGTCCCTATATATGGCCGTGTTAGACATTTCACGACCCGCGAAGTTTTTATTCATGCGGAAAAGGAGGTGTCAAATGTACCTTAGTAAAGTCCTCCTAAAATGGCCGTCTTGCCGAAATCCTTATCAGTGGCACCGTCTTATCTGGCATCTATTTCCTAATCGGCAGGAAGAAAACCGCGATTATCAATTTGCCTGTCTTAAAACCAGATCGGAAAGGAATATTCCAATTTTGCTCCTTTCTAAGGAAAAGCCGAAGCTGACACAAACCTCAAAGATAGAATTAATTGAAGAATCAAAATCGTTGAATGGTCTGTCATTTAGAAAGGACCAGGTGTTGCGGTTCAGATTAACAGCTAATCCAGCCAAAGTTTTTACGGAAGTCGTAAAAGAAAAGCGGAAGATACGAGTTCCTTTTATAAAATCTGATCAGCAAATAGCCTGGCTAAAGAGAAAGCTTGACGGCATAGCTTATATAGAAAGTGTTGTTTCCCAAAATGAATCTCCGCTTTATTTCAACCGGAATGGAAGAGCTGGTAAAATTGTTCCAGTAACTTTTGAAGGTATTCTGAAAGTGATTGAACCTGAAAAATTCAAGGAACAGATACATGAGAAGTATAACGATGATGAGAAGTATATTGCTGGCATAGGTCCGGCCAAAGCCTTCGGCTGCGGGCTGATGCTAGTGAGGCGGGTATGAGGATGGAGAATTGATAGGGAGGATTTAATATGGAGACAGGGATAGCGATCTTCAGGGGCAAGGAAATCAGGAAGACGATCCACAATAACGAGTGGTGGTTTTCCGTTTCCGATGTGGCTCAAGCTTTAACTGATAGCGCCGATCCGAAGCAATACATTAAGAAACTAAGAAAGCGAGATCCGGAGCTTAGCTCCTACTGGGGTACAATTTGTACCCCCCTTGCCATGGTAGCGCCTGATGGGAAAATGAGGGAGACAAATTGCGCCAACACCGAGGGCATTTTCCGCATCATCCAGTCAATACCATCCCCAAAGGCTGAGCCTTTCAAACGCTGGCTGGCAAAAGTGGGTTACGAGCGGGTGCAGGAGATAGAAGACCCTGAGCTGGCGACCAAAAGGACTCGGGCATTGTATCAGGCAAAGGGCTATTCAGATGACTGGATCGAGAAACGCATGCGCGGAATCGCCATTAGAGATGAACTTACAGATGAGTGGAAAAACAGGGACGTGAAGCGAGAGAGTGAATACGCGATCCTTACCGCCGAAATCGCTAAAGCCGCCTTCGGCATTACGCCTGGCGAACACAAGAAGCTTAAGGGGCTGATCCGGGAAAATCTCAGGGACCATATGACGGACCTGGAATTGATTTTCTCTATGCTCGGAGAGGCGGCAACGACTGAGATAACGCGGGTGGACGATGCGAGAGGTTTCAAACAAAGCAAGCGTGCTGCGCACAAGGGTGGCGAGGTTGCCGGCAAGGCGAGAGAAGATCTGGAGAAGAAGACCCGCAAGAAGGTCGTCTCCCCCGAGAACTATCTGACAGCGCCGGAGAAAACCAAAAAGATCGAAAGGAAGTGATGCATCTTGACAGAGCCTATTCTGCCGCCCCTCAAACCCATCCCCATCAAGGATCGGGTCTCTATGGTCTTTGTCTACTACGGTAGGATCGATGTGAAGGATGGTGCTTTTGTGGTGGTTGATGAAGTCAACGGGGAGCGCAAACATATCCCGGTGGGATCGGTGGCCTCAATTATGCTGGAGCCGGGAACGCGCATCAGCCACGCGGCGGTTAGGCTGGCGGCCATCACAGGTACCCTGCTTATCTGGGTAGGTGAAGCCGGGGTGCGGCTCTACTCTTCTGGCCAGCCGGGCGGGGCGCGTTCGGACAAGCTGCTCTATCAGGCCAAGCTTGCCCTGGATGAAAACCTGCGGCTTAAAGTGGTACGCAAGATGTTTGAGATGCGTTTTGGCGAGAAACCGCCGGAACGCCGGAGGGTTGACCAACTGCGTGGTATCGAGGGCATCAGAGTAAAGAAGCTCTATGAATTAATGGCCAGACAGTACCATGTGAAGTGGCGAGGCCGGAGGTACGATCCAAGGGATTGGTCGGCAGGTGATATAGCCAATAAATGTGTCAGTGCCGCTACTTCCTGTCTGTATGGCGTAACAGAAGCCGCAATTTTAGCAGCCGGCTATGCACCTGCGGTTGGGTTTCTGCACAGCGGAAAACCGCTTTCCTTTGTTTACGACATCGCGGATATCTTTAAGTTTGAAACTGTAGTACCGGTGGCCTTTAAGGTCGCTGCTAAAAACCCGGCCCAACCCGACCATGCAGTACGTATTGCTTGCCGGGACGTTTTTAGGGAAACGCGCCTTCTTAAAAGGATTATTCCCGGTATCGAAGAGGTCCTTTCCGCTGGAGGAATAGAACCACCTCCACCACCGAAAGATGCGCAGCCGCCGGCTATACCCGAGCCGGAAAAACTTGGCGACGAGGGTCATAGGAGTAAATAAAATGAGCGTGATGGTTGTAGTAACGGAAAATGTACCTCCCAGGCTGCGCGGTAGATTGGCTGTGTGGCTCTTAGAAATTCGTGCGGGTGTATATGTAGGTGATGTTTCCAAGCGCATACGGGAGATGATTTGGGAACAAATAACTATACTGGCCGAAACCGGAAACGTGGCAATGGCGTGGGGCACTAATACCGAATCCGGCTTCGACTTTCAAACCTTTGGCGAAAATCGCCGGGTCCCGATAGAGTATGACGGACTGCGTCTGGTTTCATTTATGCCTCCAGAGCAAGAGGAAGATATGGGAGGCACCGATCTTTGACAATTGAAATGTTGTGCGCGGGAACAATGAAATATATTGGTAAAAAATTGAGCACCAAAAAATCTTCCTGAATTCAGCCGGTTCCAGGAAGAGAGTTCCCCACATGCGTGGGGATGAACCGCAAATCAACAACATCTTTTGGGGTCTCGAAGAGAGTTCCCCACATGCGTGGGGATGAACCGGTGAGCGACCAGGTCGCGGGTAAGATGGCCGAGAGTTCCCCACATGCGTGGGGATGAACCGAGGTTATACACGGCGATGTCCACGCTGATCTGGAGTTCCCCACATGCGTGGGGATGAACCGTGTTGCTTTTAAACCTCTGCCCCACATGGTAGGAGTTCCCCACATGCGTGGGGATGAACCGCTGGCATCCCGGCGCAGGATATGGAGCCGCATGAGTTCCCCACATGCGTGGGGATGAACCGGTCCTTATTCTTGGCCACCATCGCCTCAGCGGGAGTTCCCCACATGCGTGGGGATGAACCGGTATATGGTACGATCCTTGGCCCGGAATAACCGAGTTCCCCACATGCGTGGGGATGAACCGCGTCACTTTCCGCTGGCCACATATAAGGGCATGAGTTCCCCACATGCGTGGGGATGAACCGTAAATATCCTGTGTCTTGTGATCCATCGCAAAGAGTTCCCCACATGCGTGGGGATGAACCGGACTTGAAGATGTTGTCATTGACGAGCATGCTGAGTTCCCCACATGCGTGGGGATGAACCGTTCTGCCGGATACCATTGGTCGCAATAAGAGCGAGTTCCCCACATGCGTGGGGATGAACCGCATCTGTATTCACTATGTTCCATGCATTCTGAGAGTTCCCCACATGCGTGGGGATGAACCGTGTGGATAGAGACAAACAGATCTGCACCCCACGAGTTCCCCACATGCGTGGGGATGAACCGTAGAAACGGCATGGATTATTGATCCTGCACCAGAGTTCCCCACATGCGTGGGGATGAACCGTTTTCGTGTTTGCTACATACAAAAAGCCGACGGAGTTCCCCACATGCGTGGGGATGAACCGCATATCACAGTATATGTGCGTATGAATGAGATGAGTTCCCCACATGCGTGGGGATGAACCGGCACCGGCGTTTCAATTATTCGCACAAGACTTGAGTTCCCCACATGCGTGGGGATGAACCGCATTTCTGGAGGCGCATGCGGGGGAGTATTTCGAGTTCCCCACATGCGTGGGGATGAACCGACTACATGGAACCTCCAAACTGCCTCCCAGAGGAGTTCCCCACATGCGTGGGGATGAACCGTTCACCTGCTACGTCAGTGGCGAATGTGGCTAGAGTTCCCCACATGCGTGGGGATGAACCGATAAAAATCCAGTGCATCTCTTGCCCATTCCGGAGTTCCCCACATGCGTGGGGATGAACCGGAGTCCATCGAGCTATTTCATGCCACGTCTTTGAGTTCCCCACATGCGTGGGGATGAACCGATGAAGATGAAGATGAAGAAGGGAGCGTTATAGAGTTCCCCACATGCGTGGGGATGAACCGCTCGGGGTTCATTGGCGACTGGTATCGGAGTAGAGTTCCCCACATGCGTGGGGATGAACCGTGTAGTTAGAGAATGTGAGGATATACTTCAAGGAGTTCCCCACATGCGTGGGGATGAACCGCCCACCTG
>Ga0307434_1001752_pt1 | contig 11246 bp, 13 predicted proteins | sample SalMarWE160220MG_FD_202156 | JGI IMG/M metagenome (GOLD analysis project Ga0307434, IMG submission 202156) | Salt marsh sediment microbial communities from the Plum Island Ecosystem LTER, Massachusetts, United States - WE1603-220 | ecosystem: Environmental > Aquatic > Marine > Intertidal zone >...
CAAGGAGATATTCTTCGGATTTTGCCCTATCTCTCTGAGATGATACACTGACTGGACCAGCATACCTCCAGATCCACATGCGGGATCACAGATGCGCATCTTTTCCTGGGGGTCTAATATTTCAAGTAAAAGGGATACAACCTCTTTAGGGGTATAGAACTCGCCGCCCTTCTTTCCTGCATCATCTGCAAATTGGGCAATTAGATATTCGTAAGCATCTCCGAGAAGGTCAGGATTCTCCAGATCATTATTTGCGAGTGGAATTTTTGAAAAATGTGCAATAAGTGCAGAGAGTATAACGTCTGGCAGTCGATCTTTGTCATTGAAATCCACTGCGGAAAGCACACCTTCCAGAGTTTCCGGATTATTTTCCTCCAAAGCATCATTTGCTTTATTGATGGCTGCACCAAGATCCTGAGTCAATGTCTTTAGATATGACCAATGGGCTCTTTCAGGGACATAGAAGCTATAATTATCAGGGTCCTTCAGATCCACATGGTTCTCGTTTTTGAGTTTCTCCTGTTCCTCATCGAAGACATCAGAGAGGCGTTTCAAAAATAGCATGCCAAAAATGTAGTTTTTATAATCTGCGGCATCTATACTGCCCCTGAGTATGTTAGCTGACTCCCAGAGATGTGATTTCAGTGGGTTTAAATCTATCTTTCTCATAGCAAACTACCCTATTCTTTTAAGTATGTGGAAGAGGTATCACAAGGACATGAATAGATTAGGAAATAGTTATAAAATAGTCAAGAAAAAGTTATTTATATAGTTTATCTTCATAATAATTAAAGTTAAACTATAATTTTAAATGAATCCTTTTTCTTTAAAGGAGACATGTCCGGCAGGGCCTATGATGAGGTGATCAATAGGCGTAAGGTCAACAGCACGACAGGCGTTGACAAGTTTGTCATTGAGCGATAGATCATGCTTGCTGGGTTTTAAACTGCCCGAAGGGTGATTGTGTACGAAGATGAGCCCCGAAGCATTCAATCCAAAAGCTCTCTTTATGATCTCTCTGGGGTAAACGGCGGACTGATCGATAGTGCCCTTAAACAAATCTTCTGCTGCAAGCACTGCATTTGCGCTATCTAGATAAATAACCTTGAAAACCTCTTCCTTTAAATTCGACATCGTTAACGACAGGTATTCGAGCACATCCTCCGGACCGTTTATAACAGTTTTGCCCACGATCTCCTCTTTCAATTGCCGCTTTGCAATCTCAGTGGCCGCAAGCAATTGAGCGATCTTGGCAGTCCCCAGTCCCTTTATTTAGTATTTAAATTTAACCAGGTAAAAATTTCACGGGGCGAGCATAGCTCATAGAAGAAAGGCACAAGGCAGGGGGAATGGGGCAAAGGGCGTAAGCGATAATGATAGCTAAAGTTACCGAGCTTTTTCGCTCCAGGCTTTCTGGAAATCCCGCCGTCCATGAATTAATGCCAGGATGGAAATCCGATCATCCTCGATGCGATAAACGAGACGATAACTGTATACAAAAATCTCCCTGATGGCGCTGTCACTTAATTCTGGCACCATACGGCCTCGCTCCGCGAATTCATCCAAGGAACGACCGGCTTCTAATACTCTCTCAACGAAAGAAGCGGCATACACAGGGGAATCCCTGTGAATGTATGAAGCGGCAGCCTCTAGATCTTCTTCAGCAGCATAGGCCCAGATTACGTTACGCGCCATTTTTCCATCCGCTTTTCCATCTCTTCCTGGGTATGTATTCTGCCTTCTTCTACATCCTTTATGCCACGTTGGATCTTTTGCCGGACATAGAGGTGATACTGAATTTCCTCAAGGGTGCTGTCGTCTGGAAGCTCTTTTAAGAGTTGCATGACCTCTTCTTTTGCTGATTGCATGGTCTTACCTCTCCGTTTTCTGTTTGTTCTTAAGATAAACCTTTTCCTCCCTTTATGGAATATTTTTTTAATGGGGGTCGGGGGGACAGAGGAAACGGGGAAATGGGGAAAAGGAAGAATAAGGAGAAACGGGGAAGCAAGAGAGCTCATGGTTCATTGCAGATGGCAAAGAAGATTTCAACCCCAGTGAAATACGTCCCAGTTAAATAGAAAGATAGATAAATTTAACGGGATAAACTTCGCTATCACTATCGTGCCCAAGTTGAACGATCTTCAAGTTCAACGGGGTAAAAATTTCACGGGGTAAAGGTTCAGGGTTCAGGGCTTGCCAGCCGGTTTTCTGGCGGGTTGGGGGCAGGGTATCCAAGGACTAAATGTGCGGGGCTTAATGAGCCCTGCACTAAAGAGAGGGAGATTATGTCCTTTTTCCATTACTGGATGAATGGTAGATAATTCTCCCTGTGGATCACCTGATAGTGAGCGTCAGGATAATTCTCAAGCCAGTCTTTGGGTGGCTTGACAGGAATATCTTTCCATTTTATCTCATAACCGCAAAGCTTACCCCTTTGTTCTTCCACAAGGTCTATTTCCTTCTTATCATAGGTTCTCCAGAAATAGGGATTGGCTGCATGGCGTAAGTTTTCTCTTTTTTTAAGGCGCTCCGTCATGATGTAGTTCTCCCAGAGTTCGCCAAGATCATTGCGGATTCCGGTATCAAGGAAATAGCATCGCTGATTTTTGGTGATTTCCTTCCGCAAATTGCGACTGAATCCCCTCAGCCGGTAGATTACGAACACCTTTTCCAGTAAATCAAGATACCGCTCAACGGTGTTCTTGCTCATTCCCAGCTGAGCCCCCACTTCGGTCAAAGAGACTTCTTTGCCGATTTGGAAAGCAAGCAGCTGCAGCAACCTGGCGAGTTTGTTGGCATAACGGATCCCCTCAAGCGCCAAGATATCTTTGAAGAGATACGAGCTGATAATTTCCCGCAAGTACTCTTCACGGCCGGCATTACTTCGCATGGTGACAACCTCTGGGTATGAGCCGTATATGAGGCGTGACTCGAGGTTTGCTTGTGTCTCATGAGGCTTTTCGATTGCAGAGATCTCCATTTGGGCGAGAGGCAATAGGGTGAGAAGAAACTTCCTGCCCGTCAGTGGTTCACCGACACCTTTAGCCAGATCAAGAGAGGAGGATCCCGTGGCAACTATTCGAATTGCGGGGATATGATCGACGATGAGCTTGAGGTTCAATCCGATTTTGGCAACGTGTTGTGCCTCATCAACTACCAACAGGGTATGATCTCCCACGAAATCGCGAAGTTTGCTGATCGACTGGCTTTCGAGATACTCCCTGACGACGATATCATTGGCATCTACAAAAAGGCTCTTCGCTGTAAACCCCTTCAGATATTCCTTAACCAGAGTAGTCTTTCCGACCCGGCGGGGGCCGCAAATGACGACTACTTTGCCAGGGGCTACTAATCGCTTGAGATTCTCAAGGTGTTTTTGAGGTATGTAGCGCATCCAAATTGATATAAATTCGGTTAATCAATTGACCATATTTTAAAGAATATAGTCACTTTGTTAAGGCCGAATTTCATTTTGATCAATCAGCAGGAACCACGCAAGGAGAGAGCCAGGGAGGGAGAGGGAAAGGCGAGGAGGCGGGGAGGCGAATGGCGTTTCACCCTGACTTCTTCTGAGGCATCCATCTGAACCCTCAGGATATCAGCCAACCCAAGAACCGGTGATATGTCTGACTGAGGGGAATTGGTTGCGCGAGGCTACTTTCTGTGCTGCTCCCTTGTCCAAGGATCAAGAACTGATACCTTGGAGAGAATCTATATCGAGTCATATATCCTTGATGTTTTATAGCGCTCGTGTACATGGTGCCCCGGTGATCGTCACTCCCGTCCCATTCGAAGATCGATACACTTCCCGAGAAGATGAAAAAGCCCTTTGCAGGGACAATCCTTGCGGACAGAAAGTCGCCGGGCTCTATTGTAAAGTCGACCATGGAAGCCGTGGGAAACAGGTCATATTCCCGCTCATTGATAAGATTTTTCATATGGAAGCCGGAACCTTTCTTACCCTTCACCTCGAAGAAGCCCTCAATAACATCCCTCCATCACAGGATCAACTCTCGCACATCCTTGCTCATGGCGTGTTTATAATTCTCTACAAACAGTCCCACTACCGTTTCACCGTTCTCAAATTGGTATTCCAGTGTGAACCAGTCCTGGAAGTTCACCCAATCATCCTCGGAATCAGGGCGCTTCGGTTTCTCAAATTGCTTTTTCGAGGCCGTTTCAAGCTCTTCACTGAACTCAGGCTCTCGCGAAAAGGTGATTAAGGCTGATTTTGTTTCCCCCATCAGGGACAGGGTTTCTCTCGGGATACCGTCTTTACCTGCCTCTAGTTTTGCCTTCAGGATTTTCGGATAAAGGTACTCACCTGCAAAGCTGTCCTGCCCATCTTCATTCAGTATTCAGTACCAGGAGAGGTTTTCCATCCTGGCCGAAATGAGAGAGGTCAATCCCAGTTTTATCGACAGGCTCAAGGAGCCTGAGCCAGATCTTATAGTCCTTGGGAAGCTTAAAGCCCCATTTCTCGGCCCATACAATGCCCCCATAGACAATCGTGTTGGCGAGGGAAAGATCACAAGGAATTAGAGGCGGTCTCTTTTCAGCACCTCTCGATTTGATTCCTTCTAAATCTGCCTCGGTAAGTCCATAATTACCCCAGGCATCTTTAAGCCCGACACCTGCCAAATCCACGTGAAAACAGCAAAGGACCAGACCGGTCGAGGCCTGCCTGAAGAGAAAGATGGTCGCCATCATTGCCTGGTCCCAGTCCTCGTTTATGAGACAGGAGACAAGGGGATGCCGATAGTTGAGCGCCTCCTGCAGTAAGGGTCCTTTCCGCAGGAGATCAGGCAGTGAGATCCTTTCGGCCTTTTTGTGCCTCTGGATCTCCTTTCTCCTTTTGGCATGTTTCTGTTTTTTATCCTTTGTTGCCATGAGCGATTTTGCCTATTCCTTAGATATTTATAGTTCCTTCTTCTCTAATTCAAGTTTCACCAAAATGGTGTCCTATAGCATCACGCAACCATGCGCAACAGAGTATCCACGAAAGATTTTCGCGGGAGTTTATCGTGTGTACGGCAAACGGCATCAAAATCATCTGTCAGGGCGGCCTTGGCAATGATATGTCTTAGATCAGAGAACGCAAAACTGTTACGACCTTTGACTTTATGCCGACGTTCAGGAATATGTTCCAGCCGTGCCCCATAGATCCAGGTAATGGTGGCTGCCATCATGGAAAAGTTGATGTGATTCATGACGGCATGGGCATTACGGGTTTGGCTTTTGCTGCTCCCGATGTCCTGTTTGATCTCTTTGAAACCGGATTCGATTTTCCACCGTGCGCCATAGTACTCGATGATTTGTTCAGTGCTCAAATCGAGGTCGGTAGAGAAGAGGGCAATCCATTGTGTTTTACGAAAGACCCAGACTACCCGGACAGGACATTTGAGGGTTTTGAGCATGACCACTTTTGTAGAGGCCAGCACGGTGCGGTAATGGCCATAGAGAAACACGCGGTGGCATAATGCCTGTGATTTGATTCTGGCAGCCATTTCAGTACATGTACCCAGTCGGTTTCCATATTTGCATGGTCTGCCACGTTTTCCCTTTGTGCGCTTCGTCGGTGCCATGGAGTAAAGGACGGTATTGGAGCGTAACCGGGAGAGCACATGAAATGAAGCTCCGAGATGTTTGCGTACGGGTTTGAACAAACCGTCGTTTCCGAACCAGCTATCGCAAACAGCCGTCACAGGTACACCAACAAAGTGATGTGCCAGCTGTATAATCATCTCGGCAGCCTGTTCCAGTTTTGTGTGAAAAGAGGCGGCTTTACCGGGAATATCCATGGTATCTGATTTTGAGGCAATGGCCTTTTTGGGGAGATAAAATCGGTGGGCAAGGGGTAAGCATGCCCAGCGACCTTTGATGCGCTTGAGCAAGCCAACGAGAACCACATTCTGTGCCCAGGGATATTTGCTCTGGTTGGACTTGGCGGCATGATCGAAGATGTGCGCGCAGCCAAAGATCCTTCTGCCCGTTTTGGGATTGACAAAGTCATCCAGGGCCACCAACAAACGGTCATCCGTGAGGGGACTTGGAATCATACTCCACAACCTGGGCCACAGTTTGGCCCATGGAAGCTTATGTGATTCCATGAAGGTATAGAATCGGCGTCGGTTCACGCTAATGCCGAAAAGAGTGTTCATACAGCGAAGAATGTTCGAAGAAATAGAACTGGTAAAAGGAACGATGAAAGACAACAGGGCGTAGACGAACCAGCGACTGCGTTGTCTCCCGAGTCGGGTGGACGAGAAGTCGTTCTGAAGCGGTGTAAGGATATCGCGTAGAATAAACATGTCAATTTGCTCCTTTCTGGTTGGATATCAATAAGTTATCTGTGTATCCTATACCATGAAAGGGGGTGGGTTGCAAGCTTAAAGTTGGTGTAACCTATTGAAATAATTGGCATAATAATTGAAAATCAAATTATATGCCAACTGTTTGTGATTTGTATCTTGAACGAGAATAAATCGCTTGACCCGGTTTGAAAAACTTCAAAAACGGTGAAACTTCAGTTCTCTAACAATCTCTGCTTTAAAACACTACAAGATCACATCTCCTTCAGAGGAAAGGCCACGCATGGTCACCCTCAAAAAGCTCCTCCCGAATATCCTCTTTTTCATCCTCTTTCAATTCATCATCATGCCTGATTATGTCATATCGTTGCATCTTCTCGATTAGTTCATTTTTCATGGCGAGGATATTCTTTCTGAAGGCTCTGAAATGCTTCACCGATGCGAGCCCATGCTTGGAAAGGAAGCCATAATATTCGAGCAGGGATTCGTATATCTCTTCAATCATGTTGGCATCGATATCACCAAACTTGAAGATGAACTTGTGCATTATCGTTTTAAAATGCGTATGGATAAAGGGTAAATCCTCATCAAGGAGGTAGTCGCTTGGGCCCAAATCGTGGACGAATCTCAAAAACTGCCTGAGCGTTGAAAGCAGGTCTGGCAATCGCAATCGCTTATGCTCGTTTTCTTGCAATAGGGTCTGAGCCATTGCCTCTATTCGACCGTCATTATATAATGCACACAGTTGGTCCACCTTTTCCCATTCTTCCTCATCCGCCAGTCGGTCGATTTCTTCTTTATCAGCAGGACGAAGCAGGTAATCGAGATAATTCCCTCCATGATCCATCAGATATTGGTGGATTTCAAGATTGCCTTTCACCACCTCGTCCTCAGAGTCAAGATGAAACGCCTCTGCAAGGGCCTCTCGTGCCTCTTTCAGGTTGCCGGCGATAAGGTGTATCCAGCCCTTGTTAGACATGAAATGAGAGTTATTCGGCTCCATTTCCACGGCCTTGCTGATAGCCAGGAGTGCATTATTAAGGTCTCCCATCCGCGCTGCCGCATGAGCTAAGTAATCCCGAAGCAACGAATTGCGCGGATAGCGCTCGACCAGGGCATCCAGGTAATGCATGCTAAGGTCAAATCGCCATAATTTCTCCAGGTTGCTGAACAGTGCATCAAGCTCCTCATCGATATGCTGGGGCTCTGCCAGCTCCAGCATTAGGCGGATGCCCTCATCCAGCCTCTCTTTTGCTGAGCCGTCTCGGCCTAAGGCCAGTTGGCGAAGCCCCGATTCCAAGTGAGCAGGGTAGAACATCGGGCATTCACGTATGATACTCTCGAACTGCTCAATAATTTCGTCGGGTGATAGCTGGAAACCCATGAAGGGTACCATCGACTGGGCAATTATTTCCGAATATTCATATTCCGCTGCCTTCCAGGCCTTAGTTTTTTTAGCATTCATTGTTGTGCGCCTCTCGATTGCAGGTATACGAAGGATACGGCTTCCCTATGGTTCATACAGCTTATTGGAGATCAAATTTCTATGTCAAGAGAAATGCCGGGGATTGCGCAACTCTCGCCAATCCCGGTTCGCCCGGCCGGAGCCTCGAACACGTGTGGCAATGCTGAAGCGAAGATGACCCGCCTGCCTCGCCTGAACTCGCGATGTCGAGCAGTTGATGCACACGTGTGGCTGTTTCATGATAATCATAACACTTGCTCAAATTTGTTCTCAAATGGTAAATGATTGTGAATGATTGTTTATAGTACTGCCAGGAACGATAGATCGACGGATTTATCACTGCATAGGCAACGACATACAGGAAAGGAATTCATAATGGCTGAAATGCTTGCTCTTTATGGAAGCCCCCGTCGGAAGGGCAATACTGCTTTATTGCTGAAGAAGGCCGTTGAAGGGGCGGTTGAGGCGGGAGCAGAGGTAGAAGAGATAGTGCTCAGGGATCTGGAGATATCCCCGTGCCTGGAGATCTATGCCTGCAAGAAGGACGGCAGGTGCGTGATTCAAGACGATTTTCAGGCTGTATACGATAAGGTCTTGGCCTGTCAAGGCCTTATGCTCGCATCCCCCATATTCTTTTACGCGGTGAGTGCTCACACCAAGGCGCTCATGGAACGGTTTCAATCCCTGTGGGTGAAGAAACATTGGATCGATAAGATCCCCTATGGGAAAAGAGAAGCCACCAAAAAGGGGCTCTTCATCTCGGTGGGCGCCACCAAGGGAAAGAGGCTCTTCGAGGGAGCCCTTCTCACGGTCCGCTCTTTTTTCGAGGTTCTCGATATGGAGTTGTGGCGATCCCTGCTTTACAGGAGCCTTGATTTTAAAGGAGATGTGTTGCAATACCCGTCCTACCTTGAGGAGGCATATACAGCAGGCAAAGAACTCGTTGAATTGATACGAGGGTGAGCCGGTGAGTAGCATGTAGCCATCTGATTCAAGGTCGATGAACTCCTAAAAAGTGCCGTTTTCCCTCCTCTTTCACACACAACCCATCCCTCTCCCGTCAAGGAGGAGGGATTTTTTATATTTTTTACGGATGCATCAAAATTATCCTCACGCATTTTGATAAGGGTATTGACAAACCCTGAATCTATCTTACAATTGATAATGATTACTATTTAGCTAAATCACCAACTCAATATCTAGCAAATTGGATTACTGCTTCATTATCGTTTTTCGTAGGTATGCATTCCTATTGAGGATTAGCAGGAAGGGGGCACTATGGCGGAGTTAAAGGGAAACAAGACGGAAAAGGATCTATGGGAGGCATTCGCAGGAGAATCCCAGGCAAACCGAAGGTACCTGGCCTTTGCAAAACAGGCGGATAAGGAAGGCTTTCCCCAGGCTGCAAAGCTCTTCAGAGCGGTAGCTGAGGCTGAGACCGTGCATGCACACGCGCACCTCAGGGCCCTTGGGGGGATCAAGAGCACCGCGGATAATCTGAAGGAAGCGATTTCCGGGGAAGATTATGAATTCAAGAGCATGTATCCGGCCATGATCGAGGATGCCCGTCAAGAGGGCAATAAAGGTGCGGAACGGTCTTTTGGCTTTGCCAAGGAGGTTGAAAAGGTGCACGCCGGTCTTTACCAGAAGGCCCTGGACAATCTGGATTCACTTGAGGAGGTTGACTACTATGTCTGCTCGATCTGCGGGTATACCTGCGAGGGAGAGCCTCCCGAGAGATGCCCCGTGTGCGGCGCGAAAGCAAGCGCATTCTTTGAGGTGCCCTAGGAAAGGGAGGCTATCGGCATGGGACATAAGAAGGCGCACACAACTCTCTATCTGATAGCCGTTATTGCATCTCTTCTGTTTCTCGATGCTCAGGCCTTTGGTTTTAAAACCCCACAAAACGGCGATGTGCTCCCCGATATCAACATTCCCGTTCCCCACAATGAGACAGAAAGGGATTACCTCGGAATCAAGGGAGGGAAGTTCTTTCAAATCCCCCGGATCAAGGCCGCTGTAGTGATCATGGAAATCTTCAGCATGTACTGCCCTTACTGCCAGAGGGAGGCGCCTGAGGTCAACCGGCTCTATAAACTCATAGAAGACGATCCCGGTCTGAGGGGAAAGATCAAATTGATAGGGTTAGGCATAGGAAACAGCACGTTCGAGGTCGAGGTGTTCAAGAAGAACTATGGGGTTCCCTTTCCGCTTTTTGCAGATAAGGATTTCAGATTCCACGAAGCCTTTGGGGAGGTGAGGACCCCCTATTTTATCGGGGTCAAGATCAATGCTGATCAATCACATCAGGTGTTCTACTCCAAACTTGGGGGTTTCGGGAGAGCAGAGGAATTCCTCAAGCTCGCGGTCCGGTTGTCGGGATTATATGAGGGAGGAGCACCATGAGAAGATCCGGCATGGGCATGGGAATCCTCGTGAGCTTAACGATCGCCCTTATGAGCACCGCAGCCTTGGCCCGTTCAGCGGCCTTCAAGAATAACATCTATGACCCCGGGCAGCTCAAACCCGTGGATAGCGCCCTCAGGGTAAGGGTAGGTGAACCTGCCCCTGACTTTACGCTCCCGGCGATCACAGGGGAGCACATTACCCTGAGCCGGTTCAGGGGCAGCAAAAATGTGGTGCTCTCCTTTGTCCCTGCGGCGTGGACCCCGGTGTGCTCAGATCAGTGGCCGGGATACAATATCGTGAAGGATCTCTTCGATGCCAGGGACGCTGTCCTTCTGGGCATCACGGTGGATACTATCCCCAGTCTTTTCGCCTGGACCCAGCAGATGGGGGAGTTGTGGTTTCCCGTGCTCTCGGATTTCTGGCCGCACGGGGAGGTGGCCGATACCTTCGGCGTGCTGCGATCCAACGGCACGGCCGAGAGGGCGATCTTCATCATCGATAAGGCAGGGATCATACGCTCCATCATGGTCGGAGATATCAACAAGAGGCCTCCTCTCGAGGACCTTATCAGGGAGCTCGATAAGCTGGGGGATTCATAGCAGAGGGTATTTTTAGCACAATGAATGAAGAACTCTCGGGACAGAACCAGAAATACAGGACTACCCACCAGCGGACGGTGATTCTTGAGGAGATCCAAAAGCTGAACACCCACCCGACCGCGGATGAGGTGTATGAAATGGTTCGAAAGCGCTTGCCCCGCATAAGCCTCGGCACCGTGTATCGAAATCTTGAGATCCTTTCAACGTGCGGTTTGATTCAGAAGATCGGTCCCGTGTCCACCCAGATGCGGTTTGACGGCAATCCGCGCAACCACTACCACCTCCGCTGCATCTATTGCGGGAGGGTAGAGGACGCCCCGATCAAGACGACCGACACCATTGAACAGGAAGTACGTGCGGCAAGCGATTACACGATCCTTGGGCACAGGCTTGAGTTTATCGGTGTGTGCCCGGCGTGCAGGAAAAAAATGAACATGATCCCTCAGGGGAACCATAAAAAAG
>Ga0307434_1001754_pt1 | contig 11234 bp, 7 predicted proteins | sample SalMarWE160220MG_FD_202156 | JGI IMG/M metagenome (GOLD analysis project Ga0307434, IMG submission 202156) | Salt marsh sediment microbial communities from the Plum Island Ecosystem LTER, Massachusetts, United States - WE1603-220 | ecosystem: Environmental > Aquatic > Marine > Intertidal zone >...
CCGCCGGCTCGAAACCGAAAACATACCTGAAGATGCCGACCCGAAGCTCAAAAAAGCAATAGAGAAAACCCTGGAATCAGCCAGCGGCGAACGAAGAAGCCGTGAAGATTAGATTCTTAAACGGCTCTTATAATTTTAACCACCGAAAGCTCAGCAACACCCCCCGCCGGTCGCGTCGATTGCTTATTACATTCTCCGTCATTGTAAGGTAAATTTCTTGAAGTACAAAGCTTTTAAGCTATAATCCTCGCAATGAATACAATAATTGCTGCTTTATTCTTGGCCAGCGGTCTCTGGGTGCTGTTCAAATCTGCCGAGCTGCTTGTTGACGGCGCGGTTTCCCTGGCACAAAGGCTGGGTATAAGCAGTCTGGTCATCGGCCTTACAGTCGTTGCGATGGGTACTTCGGCACCGGAGGTCGCGGCGAGCATAGCAGCGGCAGTCCGCGGCGCAGGTGACATCGCAATCGGCAATGTTTACGGCTCAAATATTGCAAACCTTGCTCTTGTGGGGGGCCTGGCTTCACTTATTAATCCCATTACCGTCAAGAAAACAACACTGCTGCGCGAGATACCAGCGATGCTTGTGGTGGCTTTGATATTATGGCCGATTCTTAGCGATTTGAGGCTATCCCGGCAGGAAGGTGCCCTGCTGCTGCTGATATTTCTGCTGTTGCTCGTTTTGACCGTTCTTACTACAAAGAAAAATAATAAAATGGTAATAAGCAGGGAAACCGATGTTAGTTCACAAAAAGACCTAAGCTTACGCAAAAACATTATATTTATTTTTGCTGGTCTTATCGGCCTTGGGTTAGGCGCAGAAATAACAGTACGCGGAGCGGTATTTATCGGCGAGCGAATCGGTTTAAGCCAGGCGGTAATCGGCCTGACAATTATCGCCGTCGGCACTTCCCTGCCGGAGCTTATTACCTGTGTAGTAGCCGCCTTAAAAAAGCAGGATGATATTTCTATAGGCAATCTTGTCGGCAGCAATATTTTCAATACGCTGCTCGTAACAGGCATCGCCGGTACTGTCAGCCCGTTCAGCATCAATGCAAGGCTGATTGGGGCTGACTACTGGATTATGATTGGCATAAGCGCGGGCTTCGCTCTGGCAATAATCGTCGGCAGGCGTGTCATAAACAGGATAGAGGCCCTGCTGCTTGTCGGCTGCTACTTCAGTTATGTCGCATATCTGCTTATATTTAACAGATAAAATTGCAAAGGGTGATTCAGGTATTAATTGAGGCGAGGTTTGCGGCAACCTTTTCATAGACCATATCCACGGAAACATTTTTGATATTATGTTTGGGATTAATGCTGTCAGCCTTTAATCCCCGCTCGTATGGCTCAACAGCAACAAAAGAGTGCGGTTTCTTGTAAGGAGACACTCTCGCAGGATTCGAGCGGCCGAAAATTATAACTACCGGTGTGTTTACTGCTGCAGCAATGTGACTTGGGCCTGTGTCGTTGCCTATGACAATCTTTGCAGATTTTAACAGGGCCTTTAATTGATTGAGGTCGGTCCGCCCCGCCAGATTGATGACAGGCACTTTGGCTGACTGTTTCAATCTTTCGTTAATATTTCTTTCAGAAGCGGTGCCTGATGTAACGATTTTCAGGCCGAACTGAGAGTAAATCTTTTCCGCGAGACTCGCAAAATGTTCTATCGGCCAGCATTTGTCGGCGTGTGCCGAGCCGATAACAAGGCAGGCGTACTTTTCAGGCTCAATATTATGAGAGGCTAATAGCTTATGTACAGAATCAAGAGCCCTGTCATCTGTCGGTACTATAAATTTTGGTGTAATATCTTCGGCACCGGCAAGCCGGACGATTTTAAGATAGAAATCGACGAGGTGGATACAGCTTTTATCCTGCTCGACTTTTTGGGTATAGAAAAGATGGGCAAATTCTCTGGCATTATCCATACCGAAGCGTTTTTTGCAGCCGGAAAGCCAGGCTAAAGCAGCAGTCCTGAAAAGCCCCTGGAAGTCAAAGACGGCGTCGAAACGCTCTTTTCGCAGTTTTTTTATAAGAGCAAAAAGAGCATTGAGGGCTTTTGGATTATACCAGGCCTGGCCGAGGAATTTGCGGTCAAAAGTAATCAGCTCATTTATATGGGGATGATTTTCAATCAGGGGTGCAAACTCAGGGCGTATTAGCCACGATATTTTTGCGTTAATAAAGCTTTCGCGCAGAGCCGACAGGGCCGGCAAGGCCTGTATTATATCACCAAGCGAGCTCGGCTTAATTATTAAAATTTTTTTGAAACGTTCGGCCATATATGGATAATTGTAAGAAATAGACAATTATTGAGCAATCGAATAATGAAGAGGACTCTTTATGTCAGAGAAGGCAAAATACACATACGACTGGCCAAGGCCGATGGTGACTGTAGATATTGCTGTTTTTCACCCGTTCGACGATAAGTTACACATCCTGTTAATACAACGAGGCATAGAGCCTTTCAAGGGCTGCTGGGCACTGCCGGGCGGTTTCGTGGAAATGGATGAGGAGCTCGACGACGCAGCCGCAAGAGAGCTTGCAGAAGAAACAGGACTTCACAATATCAGGCTGGAACAGATTTATACATTCGGAGGCATTGGCAGAGACCCGCGAGGCAGAGTCATTTCAATATTATATATGGGTATAGTGAAAGCTGACGTACCAGAATTACACGCAGGAGATGATGCATCAGATGCTCGGTGGTTTGACATTTGCCGGCTTCCGGAGAAAATAGCCTTCGACCATCGCAAAGTAATCGAGTTCGCAGCAGGCAAATTTGATAATATGAAACTTCGCTGATAGGCACTAAGTTTTTTGGGTGTGAACGTTATAGAAGTCAAGTTTATATCTTTGATTTTTTAATCTGCTGATTGAACATACGCAACTGAACATTAATAGCACTTACAGCCCAGTCAATATAATGCAGTTTGTGTGCCGGACGGCGATGGCCTTCATTCAATAAGCCCTGCTTGACAACTTCGAGGAACCGTCTTATAGCCTGTGAGCTGATTGCAGTCGGCTCATCAGACCATTTCTTCAGCTCTTCGTATTCTCTTCTCAATTTTGCGCTCTTTCTTAACTGCTCAGCGGTTAAATAATCAGCCGGATTGTAGCCGAGCTGTAATCCTTTGAGGCATACGATAAGCGGTTCGTAGTTTGCTCTCTGCTGCAGACGAATAAATTTATACTGCTGAACATAAGTGGTTGCCTGTGCAGGTGTTTTTTCAGCGACTGAGTCGTCGGCAACATACCATTTTCTTTTGCTTGTCCTCGTGAAGATGAGCTCTTCTCCGCCTTTATACTGTTTTATCTCATCATACCCCATTCTCGATACCCATAGTCTTCCGGTTCGTTTTAATTCGGGACCACCGCCAAGAGCGAGCAGGCACTTTACAAAACTCAAGGGCAGAATTTTTTGACATCCAATCTGATTTTTTCTCAACTGGAAAGACAAATGCAGACTATGCGGCAGGACATCGTAAAATCTGACAATCTCGTTTATGAGCTGGTTCAGTGTCCACGGGGCAGCGGTTGCCGGTCTTGAGAGCTCTCCTTCGATGTTCAATCTGCCCGGGGCAAGCTCAAGAAATCCGGAGCACCTCTGTAGAGTAGTTGAGCCGGAATGGTCGTCAACGTAACCGCCGAGTTTCCAACTGAGCACGTCAAGGTAAAAGTCGTAAAAATATCTGAAACCGTCATATACCGAATCGGCCTTCTTTTGAATAGACCTTTGCGGCTCGACGGCTGCCGAGCCGAGATTGCTGAACTCAAGCTCGACACCGAGAGGCACCAGGCCCGGATTGAAATGCGAACGGATATACTCAAGCTGGGCACGGGCGATTCGATATTCGAAAATGCTCTGGGCGGCCCTGACCGCATATTTTATATATTCGAAGAGGTCGTTTCTCTCATACGGCATCGAGTCAAGACACTGTTCTACGATAAGTTTGACGGAACGGCTGTTCGCGTTAATCATTCTCAGGGCGGCAAGCAGACTGACGGAACGCTTAAAATACCTTTCCGAGGTACGCATATGTTCCAGCTCAAAACGAAACTCTGTCTGGATTTTCTCGTCAAGCTGATTAAGGAGTACCTGCTTTATGACAAGGCCGAGATATTGTTCTATAAAGGGGCTTGCCTCGGGGTCATTATAAAGATGTCTTATGCTCCGCCTGGGCCTGTCAAGCTCGTGCTCAAGATAATAGTCACTGACAGCGTCCGTATGATAATGAGTTATAACAAGGTCCCTCTCAGTCGTTGCAAGAAGCTCTCTGTCGGCGGCACGCTCGATCTCGGCGTCAGCAGTCTGGTCACCGGGTCTTGTCTTTTTCTCTAAGAATTTTTCAATCCTTTTTCGAAGCCATAATTCGTGTATGAGATTAACGTGCCACCTGTCGCCGAAATGTCTTTTCATAGCCTCATGACTGACCAGATAAGCCTGTGCCCAGACCGCTCCCTTAGCGGTATTTACCTGAACAGCCTCTCTGTTATATCGCTTTCCCTCATATTTGTCGATTTCAGCCATTGCCGAGGCAGGAACACCATAGATAATGAGGCCTTCGATTTTTGAAGACGGATTTTTAACAGCATAGAAATAGACATTATCGGGGCTTACGCTTCTGTACTCAGCGAGCATAGCAGGCTCGGCAAGGAGCTTCTCTTCTCTTACCATTGCCGCATCGAGAGTGAAGCTCAGCCCGCTGACAGACTGAAAAACCCGGCTGTCCCGCAAGGAGCCGTAAACAAACAGGTTGCATTCTTTCTTGTCCATATTGGTCGGTCATTATAACAAAATTTTATCCTGATGTGTAAAATGAAACAAAGCTCAGGAGTGTTTTATTTCTTTATGCAGCTTAAAAAGCTCCCTGAATGCTCTGCAAATAACTTTCAGGTTAGCTCCTGTCTGAGTCCCTGCTGTACGGGGATAGTGATGAACGCCTTCCTGTGTAATTCTGTATCCTTTTTTCGCAGCCCTGGCGAGGATTTCCGTATCGATAAGCGCACCGCTGCTGCAAAGAGTGATATCATCGAAGATTTGTTTCTTGTAAAGCTTAAACGCACAGTCGATATCTCTTAGTTTCAGCCCGAAGAGCAGGCAGATGAGCCTGGTCCAGCAATAGCCGTTAATCTTTCGAATGATATTGTCCTTCCGGCTTATACGATAGCAACTGACAATATCATAGCTCTGCATAAGCGGTATCAGCGGCGGCAATTCTTCAATATCAAACTGGCCGTCACCATCGGTATAAAAAACGAGGCTTTTGGTCGCAGCCCTGAAGCCGGACTGCAATGCAGCGCCGTAGCCGAGATTGGTTTGGTGGTGGACAACCTTTACATTCGAGTTTTGTTGAGCGATAGCATCGGCGATTTTCCCTGTTTCATCCTTGCTGCCGTCATCTACGATAATCACCTCGAATTCAGTACCAAGATTCTGCAGCACTTCAAGGGCCCGATTTACGGTGCGCTGGACGTTAGCCTGCTCGTTATAGCAGGGAAAAAATACACTGATTGAAGGAGCAATGCTTTTATTTTGCTCCGGCTGCGAACCATACTTAGCGGTTTTATCATAGTTTTGAGATTGTTTTTTTTCTGCCAACAGCTACCACCTTTTACTGTCAATCACTGCCTTTACGTCTTTCTCCAATTTTGCGACTGTACTGGCGTAAAACGAGGCCTTTTCATCGTTTTCGAGTCTTTTTTCTACTACTTCAAGATGCTTACCGGCAAACACTGCGGCAACAGTTCTGCCGTGATAACCATTTTGTTTTTTATATTTTTCCATATTCTGTACAAAGTCATCAAAATATTGCCTTTGAAACTCTATTGCGCGTGGTCTCAGCTCTTCGAATCTTGCTGCGAAGTTAATCCATTCCATCGGCGTTCGTGAAGGATAGGTATTGCAGGCCTGTATGGCAAGTTCGAGCCCTTCTTTCCTCTCTTCGGGTCTATTCAGCTTATAATAAGCCAGTATCAGGTCTTTTGAGAACTGGTTTGGGTAAATAGTCTGGCCCGTGAAAATGCCATCGATGAGTTTTTGGGCCTCCGGATGACGCCTATAGACATAAAGCCTCTGCTTGTTGCTAAAAAATATAACATACCAGTTTTTATTAGTTTCAAGACCTCTTACAAATTCACTTCCGAACTGAGCGGCGGGCATAAGGACGACCCAGACGTCATATTTTCTTAGCTGTTCATCGAGCCATTTACCAACCTGCACATAATCAACGTCTGTTCTTCTGGCCATAGCGCTTCTGACATCCGGACCGCCGGACATAATATATGACCAGAGCCTGTAAACTTCAGGCTCATAAGCAGCCTGTGCCCTTCCATCCATAAAAAGCCGCAGAGGCGTTTTGCCGGTATTCGGGTCCGGCTGCTGTCCCCATGCGATGAAACCGCCCTCAGTCCAGTAATTAAACATTTTACCTTCTATCTTGTTATCTTTTATAAACTTCAAGGCATAGAAGGGCTTGGCATCCGAGGCGGTCATTCTCATAAATACGCTTGTCAGCTTATTATCCGTAGGCCAGGCATCGAGATAAATGCGTTTATATTTAAGCGCCCAGTAAGTACCAAGATAAGCAACGATGGCGGCAGATACAATGATGAAAAAGCTGCGAAGATTATTCGACATTTGTGGAACAACAGGTTTGCCTTTTTTATAGAAGTTGACGGAAGCGGAAAGGCAGCGTATTAACTGGTCGACAAACAACGCCAGCAGCGGGCAGACGGCGATGGCGGCTATCGGTATAAATCTTCTCATCTTAACACCCATATAAACCGTCAAAGCCGCGATTGCGATTATAGCAAGGTCGATTTTCGGCGCCTGATAATCTTCAGGAACTGAGTTCTGACTAACACCGGTATCTTCAGAGATTTGACTAAACAGCCCTTTAAGACGGCCAAAGATGAACCAGATGATGATAACAAGGATATTGACAATATAAAGAAATACGAAAAGATGGTCATACAAAGATAAAGGTACAGCGTTATTAACAAATTTCGGCTTCCACATAATTCTCGCGTCCGGCAGGTATCTCAGAGCCGAAAATTTCCCCCAAATCCAGCCGAAATAAGAGTGAAACCACGCACCGACAGTGGCCAGAAAAGAACCGCCTTTTTCAAACTGCCATTGAGGCATTTCGAACCTGAAAGGATTAAAGATAAAAATCATCAATATAAGTGAAACGGCGGCGGTTGCTGTAACAAGGATAAGATTAAGGGGTTTTAATTTAATTTTCTTCGAGAGCACCGAAGCAATGACGCTGATTATGAAATACGACGGCAGAAGAATAAACGGATAAATGTACCTGCCGGCGTAGCCGCGCGCTTTCATAGAAGACCATAAGACGAGGATAACAAACGGAATAAATGCATAAATGAAATGAACGTTATAAAAGACGCTGAGCAGCAATATCGCGACGAAAAAAGCACAGAGAAGAAAACTGTAAAAGTCATAATTGATAAAGGATAAGCTCAAAAGAGCACACCAGCCTATAAAAACAGCGGCGGCAAAACCAAAAATTTTATACTGAACATCAAATACACTCCTCTGTGCATCGAGCTGCCCCTTGGGTGCCGTGAGAAATTTCGGCCTCATAAAACGACCATAGAGCCAGAACAGCGGTGCAGCAATGCTTAATACAAAAACAATCAGAAACGGATAAGCTGTCCCGACCGGATTCATCCACTCAAATCCCGCATGCCATTCATTGACGTTGCGCCACATTTCAGCGTGCTTGCTGGCGCTTATAACAAAAGTATGCGTCAGATTAGTCAGATGGAAAGGATTGAAAATAATCATCGCCACAAAGGCAACGAAACCGGCAGCAATGGTATGATAAAGCCCCCTTCTTCCTATAGAGACAAACCTGTCCTTAAAAAAGCTCATTAAAAAGTGAAAAGATACAAACGGAACAAGCATAATGAAGACATAGAGATATCCGCCGTGAACATTACACCAGAAAATTGTTATTGGAACGATAAGCCAGATATAAAGGATATTGCGATACGTTGTAAGGACAAGGACAAGCAGATAAACAGCGACAAGCAGGTTCGAGAAACCGGCGGGCCTGACATCGAAATATGAACGACCCGTGAACAGTGCAAAACAGGCAAATGCCGCGGCAAGCATCGGGTTGACGCCCAGCACCCGGGCAGTATAGTAAACACAAATAATAGTGATGATATAGATTGCGAACTTCCAGTAAACAAGGGCATTCGAAGTAAAAGTGTCGGAAGGCGTATATGTTGACTTCGGCACAAGGCTGTAGAAAATAACGTGTGTAAGCCAGTTCTGATTTATCCAGCCTGTAGGGTGAATCCATTTTACAAATGATTTTTTCCACTGAGGCCAGTTCTCGTAATCATCACACTTGTCTGCCCACCAGCTCATAAGAGAATATGTTACACCTCCTTTTCCTGCGGCTTTGCGCAGGTCGGCTCTCAAGAGTTTTACATATTTGTCCATAGACTGCTTTGTCGGGCCAGGCCTGTGAGAGTTCGCACTGAAAGGCTCGTTCGTATCAACGCCGTGGTTAACGAAATGTCTGCCGCAACTCATAGCGACCCATGTGTCACCCGCACCTACCATATGAGTGCAGGCATGAATGGCAAAGATGAGCATGGCAATCCAGCCGATAATCACAGGCCAGCCGGAAAACGCAGACCTGATTTTGATTTTTTTGTCGATATCTTCCAATATCTGAGTCATTTGCTTAATCCTGTAATTACTTTAGTCGGAATTAACGTACATAAAAGAAAAGCACAATCAGAGATAAAATAATAATTTCTAAATACAATATCGTCAAGTATAACCCGTTATCTTGCGAAATTCGTCATAAAAATAGACTTGATTTGCGAATTATCTGAATGTGTTTTTTTCAAATACGGTGATATATTACATCAAAGTAAATTAATACTTACAAAATGTGCGCTGCACATTTTTTTACGCTCCTGCAGCAGAAATGTATTTAGTGACGTTTCTAAAAAGAAACTTTAGCTTTTCTGTCATTCCCGCGTAAGCGGAAATCCAGTTTTTTAGACGATGGATTCAGCATCAAGTGCGGAATGACAAATTAGAAAAGTAAAACTTATTTAATAGAAATGGCATTAGATAGTACCGTACAGGTGATTATTTTTTCAGCCAGTTTTCGAGCCGCTCGAGCCCTTTTTCAATCTGCTGCATCGATGTTGCGAAGCTCAGCCTGACATTATTATCACAACCGAAAGGCTCACCGGGGACAAGGGCAACATTCGCCTGTTCGAGCAGTGCATTGGCAAAATCCATACTGCCGTTAATCTTAGAGCCGTTTATGGTCCTGCCGAAATGTGCAGAGACATCAGGAAAACAATAAAAAGCACCCGTAGGCTCGGTGCAGGCAATACCCTCGATACTGTTGAGTCTGTCTGCCATAAATTTTGCACGTTTTTCAAATTCGCATCTCATCTTCTCGATAGTTTCAGCGGCTGCCGGATTTGTTAAAGCCTCGATGGCTGCATCCTGGATAAAAGTAACCGGGTTCGATGTCATATGCGATTGAAGCCTGCCCATAGCCTTTATTACATCTATGGCCCCCGCCGCATAACCAATCCGCCAGCCGGTCATAGAAAAGGTCTTGCTGAAACCGTTAAGAGTGATAGTTCTGTTGTAAGCATCATCGCTCAGTGAGGCAAAGCTGACAAACTTTGTGTCACCATAAATCAGCTTTTCGTAGATTTCATCGGAGAGCACAATTATATCAGTACCTTCGAGAACCTTCGCAAGCCCTGCAAGCTCATCAGGGCTGTAAGTGAAGCCGCCCGGATTGTTCGGCGAATTCAGAAGCAGCATCGCCGTTTTTTTCGTGATTGCTTTTTTCAACTGTTTGGGGGTTATTTTGTAGCCGGTATCCTTTGATGCTTCAATAAAAACAGCTTTTGCCTGTGCAAGTTTTATAGTCTCAGTGTACGTTACCCAGTATGGCCTCTGCAAAATGACCTCATCACCGGCGTCGAGCGTTGCCTGCATTGCCAGGTAGATGGAGTGCTTGCCGCCGATATTTACAATAATCTGTTCGGCAGAATAATCCAGGCCGTTTTCTCTTTTCAGCTTTTGTGCAATGGCAGCCTTTATCTCAGGAGTTCCCGAAGCAGCGGTGTATTTTGTCCTGCCCGCCTTCATAGCCTTTATTGCGGCTTCCTTGATAAAATCAGGTGTATCGAAATCAGGCTCGCCCGCACCGAAACTAACGACATCGACGCCCTGCTTTTTCATCTCTTTTGCCTTTGCAGTAACCGCAAGCGTCGCTGACGGCGGAACAGCCTGTGCTCTTCGACTTATCTTCATTTTTTGGCCTTTCAATTCCAGATTACAGGAACAGTTTTTAGAGAACAGCCTGTTAATAGTTTTGTCTTTGCGCGGTGGTGTATTAAAACAAAAAATTTACAAAGGTCAAGAACTTTGATTTCTATCGCCAAAAAAAGTAAAATAACAATCCGTAGCCTGACAGTGGCCTGATTAAACAAAAGAGAAAGATATGTTACCGAGGATATTGCTAATTAATCCGCCGATATACGACTTTTCGGCCTATGACTTCTGGCTGAAACCTTACGGTATGCTCACGGTTGCAGGTTTCCTGCGAGACAAAGCAAACTTTGTGCTTTTTGATTATCTCGACCGTCAGCACGAGTTTATGAGTAAGCAGCCGGAGCTAAAAAACGATGAATGGGGTCGAGGCCGGTTCTTCGAAGAGAAGATACCAGGTCCGCCCTGCCTTTATAATATACCGAGACACTTTCGCCGGTTCGGCCTGCCCAGATATATGTTCCGGGATTTTCTGAAAAGAAACGAGCCGTTTGATTTTGTGCTTGTTTCGACAACGATGACTTACTGGTATCCGGGCATTAGGGAGGTAATTGAAGATTTGCGAAGATTGCAGCCGAAAGCGAAAATTATTCTCGGCGGCAATTATGTCACCCTGTGCCCGGAGCACGCAAATAAATCAGGTTCTGATTTGATTGTCACCGACACTGAGCTTGAGCCTTTGTGGAAATATTTAGCTCTTGAACCCGATATGAGCCAGCCGGCACTGTGGGAGGCTTATAGTAAACTAAGGACGGGTATCTTAAAGTTAAGTGACGGATGTCCTTTCAACTGCACATATTGTTCGGTACCGAAGGTGTACGGCAAATTCAGACCGAGGCCGATGGAAAGATGTATCTCAGAACTGCAGCTCCTCGTAAAACTCG
>Ga0307434_1001757_pt1 | contig 11213 bp, 6 predicted proteins | sample SalMarWE160220MG_FD_202156 | JGI IMG/M metagenome (GOLD analysis project Ga0307434, IMG submission 202156) | Salt marsh sediment microbial communities from the Plum Island Ecosystem LTER, Massachusetts, United States - WE1603-220 | ecosystem: Environmental > Aquatic > Marine > Intertidal zone >...
CCGTGAACAATTCCGGAAACGTACCAACCGTAATCGCGTCCTTCCCCGGTGTCGCCAACAATGGTGTGGACCTGAACTCGCTTGCGAATGATGCGGCAGCCGATGCCGAGCTCATTATCCGCGTGACCGGTATCAGATTCCAAAATGGGGCAGCCGTTCAGCTCACCCAGGTAACCGAGGTCGTTAACGTGCTCACGGGCAACTCAGTTCCGTACGTGCTGTACATGCGTGACGGTCCGACCACCATCGGCGAGGCCCGCGGCCGGTTCTTCGACCTGGCAGGACTGGTATGGAATATCCAGGATCCGGCAACACTTATCCCGCCCGCACCCGCAGGCACCGTGCCCACCTACAGCGCCCAGATTCCGGGAGCCTACTTCTTCGATGTTGCGAATGTGACGGAATACGGATGGAACTTCGCGGCTGCGGTTACCGGCGGCACGGCCAACGGTGACGCCACCGGCGAGTTCGAGTACATTGTCAAACCGGCCGCCGTCGTCGTTGCCGGGGGCACCTCGGCGACCGCACCCGATGCGCTGGTCACTGCCGAGGGCGTCGCTGCTCCTCCGCGGATAGACAGCGACGGCCCGGGGTTCATCCACAACATCGTGGCGGCCTGTTGTTTCGAGACTGAGCCGTAATCGGCTGAGTTAACCAGGTATGTTCAAGGGGCGCGCTTCCCCGCGAGGCGCGTCCTTTTCTTTGGTTCAACGGGGCTGACTCGCCGCCGGGGCGGCCTGCTTCTCGAAGATCTCGTTCCCGGAAGCCTGGAGGCCCTCCGTCTCGCGGGTCCGGAAAAGCCTGCCCCAGTACCGCTCTCTCCCGGCGGGCCAAGTCACGTAGGGGAACCGGCATTTCGGACGTAAACCCTCCCACCTCCCTGGCCCCGATTACCTGCCGCAAAGGGGGGATCGGCGGGAGCGATGCAGCGATTCCCAGACGGAAGGGGCGATAACCAGGTTTTGCGCATGTTCTAAAGGGCGGCGGATATCCGACCGACATCTCCCCAGAGGACGGTACGAACAAAGACGAAGCCCCACGAGGGCAAACGAAAGGAAACAGAGCAATGACAGGGCGGCACCCATTCAAGGTCTGTGGTGTTCTACTGGTTCTTGGCAGCATCCCGTTTCTGGCCGGTCAGGGGTGCCCGGGGATCGGGTCATCGGGTCTTAACCCAGCCGTTCAGCAGGAGTCCTCTTCGGTGGCCGGTGTGATGATCAGCGCCGGTGGCGGACAGGTCACCGTGGACATTCTCTATGACGACGATGGCGCAGCAGGCGGCAATGCAGAGGTCAGCATCTGGGGCGGCCCCCAGGCGGTGCTTGTCCCGGCCAATCAGACCATCATGAATGCGAACTTCGTGCTCTGCGGTCCGCCGATCCCGGTCGCCGCCCCCACCACCCAGATATGCATGCAGGTCGTAACCCAGGATACCTGGGCCGGCGTCGCCGGGCTTGCAGACACGCATCACGTGTCGTCCTTCTACTTCTCGGCATGGGATGACGGCGACCCGAACCTGCCCGGCGCCGTAAACAATTCCGGAAACGTACCGACCATCGTGGCATCCTTCCCCGGTGTCGCCAACAATGGTGTGGACCTGAACTCGCTTGCGAATGATGCGGCAGCCGATGCCGAGCTCGTCATCCGCATCACCGGTATCAGATTCCAAGATGGGGCAGCCGCTCAGCTCACCCAGGTAACCGAGGTCGTCAACGTGCTCACGGGCAACTCAGTTCCGTACGTGCTGTACATGCGTGACGGTCCGACTACCATCGGCGAGGCCCGCGGCCGGTTCTTCGACCTGGCAGGATTGGTATGGAACATCCAGGATCCGGCAACACTTGTTCCGCCCGCACCCGCAGGCACCGTGCCCACCTACAGTGCCCAGATTCCGGGAGCCTACTTCTTCGATGCTGCGAATGCGACGGAATACGGATGGAACTTCGCGGCTGCGGTTACTGGCGGTACGGCCAACGGTGACGCCACCGGCGAGTTCGAGTACATTGTCAAACCGGCCGCCGTCGTCATTGCCGGGGGCACCTCGGCGACCGCGCCCGACGCGCTGGTCACGGCCGAAGGCGTCGCTGCTCCTCCGCGGATAGACAGCGACGGCCCGGGGTTCATCCACAACATCGTGGTGGCCTGCTGTTTCGAGACTGAGCCGTAATCGGTTGAGTCAACCAGGCATGTTCAAAGGGCGCGCTTCCCCGCGAGGCGCGTCCTTTTGTTTGGCTCATCGGGGCTGACTCGCCGCCGGGGCGGCCTGGTTCTCGAAGATCTCGTTCCCGGGAGCCTGGAGACCCTCGGTCTCGCGGCTCCCGAGAAGCTTGCCCCAGTACCGCTCTCTCCCGGCGGGCCAGGTCACGTACAGGAACCGGAACTGCGGGCTGCGGACCCGCCTCAGATCAAACAGGGCCGGCAGCACCTGGGGGGGCTCTCGCCCTCGTCCCTCTTTGGCCGCGATGCGCACGCCCCAGAACCTGATCTCCTCGATCCACGACGATGGAGCGCCCTCGACCCGCGAACCCTGCGTCGCGTTGGTCACGACACGGTCGAACAGGATATGGCGGAGCGGTCCCGAGGAGTCGTTGACCACGCAGAAAGGCCGGCCGCCGCTCGGATCGTCGGGCAGCTCGCGGAGGTCCATGGTCACGTCGCGGCAGACTACGTTCTCGATGCCCCCGGTATCCCCCTGCATGATGCTGATGCCGTTTGCGGCCGATACTACGTCAACGTCGCGAACCAGCACCTCGCGGATCGGGGCCCGGGTGCCCGGCCCCACCATGATCCCGGTCCCGGCGGCCATCACCACCGTTTCGCGAACGAAGATATCCCCGACATTTAGTGGATTCACGTTGTCCGTGGACTCGATCGTGATGCCGTCGCCGCTGCTGGAGAAGAAGCAGCGATCGCAGGTAACGCCCCGGCAACCGTCGATGCGAAGCCCGCCGGTGCCGGCCCGCGTGCCGGCCGTCACGACCTTTGCGCGATAGAGGTGAACGTCGTCGCTGCCAATCAGCTCGATTCCCGGCCCGCCCGGATCGCGAAGCACAACGTCCGAAATGCGAACCGATCTGGCGTTGTGGATCCGGACCATCGCCGCCCGCAGGACACCGTCGCTGCCGCGGCCATCGATCACACCCGGACCGGTGAGGGCGGCGTCCTCGACGCCGTCGAACAGAATGATCGCGCCGGCGTCGGGCTCGTTGCCGGCGTACAGCACGGCACTGCGGCCCAGGTGGAGCGTCGCGTGACTCGGGATCCGAAGCGTGTCCACCTCGTGCTTGCCGTCGGTAACAAAGACCACGCCCCCACCCGGAAGCTTGGCACACGCATCGAGGGCGGCCTGCAGCCGCGAGGTATCATTCGCCCGGCGCCCCACCACACCGAACCGCCTGGCGTCGATGACGTTCGCATCCGCCAAGCCCGCGGCCTTGTCTGGAAACGCATCGAGGAACAACATGAGCCGGGGCGAATCGGGACTCGCGTCCGGCTGAATCACCCGCGGGCCCTCTTCGCTTACCCGGAAGGTCAAGGTCTTCCCGTTTCCTGTCAGATGGTCGTGAAAGCGGGCCGGCTTCAAGACAGCGGCGCTGAATGACCGTGCGCAACCAAGCGCAGCCTGTACAGGCGAACGGCCGCGCGTACTGAAGCCCGCGGCTTGTTGCTCACGTGTAATCGCGCGCGGGGGTTCAGCATCGGCCCTTTGTTCGGAGACCTCCAATGGGAGGTCACCTTCAAAGAAGGCGTGCGCGTAGAACGTCCGCGCGTCGCCGCCCACTTCGATCACCGGCAGCCTCACTTCGCCGAAATGCACCGCAAACGGCGCATCGCAACGACGGTCGATCGAAAGTGTGCGCACCGCCGGTCGCGGAATCCGGCACCGGTCCACGAGGTACTCGAGGTACTGTTCAAGATTCGTATATCCATCGTGGTCCGCATCCTCCCGGCCATCCGCCGGGTCATCCGGGTCGAAGCCCTGGGCGTGTTCCCAGTCGTCGGGCATGCCGTCGTTGTCGGTGTCCATGGGGGCTGAGCGCTGCGCGTGCGGCCGACGTCGGGTCATGTCCGGATATCCCCCCACCTCGCCCGGCCGGTCGATCTTGCCGCCCATCGACAGACGCACCTGCCGAACGATCCGCCTGTCCACCGGGTCCCGCCCGGGCAGCGTCGCCCCGGCGTTACGGAGGACCATTTCGTACGCCTCGTCCGCGGAGGTGACCGTCACCGGGGGCATGTCGAACGACTCATCGGCCTGATGTTCCTGCTGCGGGGCGTTGACGATCGGGTCCCACTCGGGCAGCGAATCATCCGGCCGGTCATCGCTGCGGTTGCCCTTCACGTAGACTCGCCCCATGTCGCCGGGCTTTTCGCAGATCGGTTTGATCACCCGGCTGGCCGGACCCGGCTTGTAGTAGTTGCCGATGAAGTTCACCTCGGGGTTGCGTGAGAACGTGCCCGAGAGGAACCCCCAATCGTAGACCACGTTGTTGATGAAGCCGTGGCGGCCGCCCTGGATGCGGGGATTGCGGCTGTTGCAGTGGGCCAGCAGGTTGTGATGAAGTGTGCACCGCGTCGGACCGCCGCTGAGGATAAGGGCCATACTGTGCGAACGATCCTTGCCGATCTGCTCCTTCGTGAACGGCTGGCGAAGCGCTTCGCTGATGATGTTCCAACTGAACGTGACGTCGTGGGCCGGCGTGCGGATCCCGACGCCCTCGTCGATGCTCCATGAGAACGAGCAATGATCGACCACCACGTTGCAGACTTCATTGTCGTCGTCGGTGTCGTCGTCACTGATTTGCAGGGCGTCCTGGGTATCGAACTTCTCGACGAGACTGGGTCCCACCCGCGAGCGGATGAAGCGAATGACGACGTCATGCGTCTGGACGTACAGGCCCGCGTCGCGAAGCATGATCCCCCTGCCGGGGGCGGTCTGGCCGGCGATGGTAATGAACGGCTCGGTAATGCGGAGATGGCTCTTGAGTCTGATCTCGCCCGCCACGCGGAAGACCACCGTTCGCGGGCCCGGGGCCGTCACCGCCTCGCGGAGGCTGCCCGGCCCATGGTCGGCAAGGGTGGTCACGGCAATGACGCGTCCCCCACGGCCGCCGGGGGTGTTACTCCCGAAGCCCCCGGCCCCCGGAAACGCCGGCAATGCCCATGCAACAACCGGACCCACGGCCAGGAAACCTGCGAGCACGACCAGACGTACGTTTCTCAACTCGCGCACGGTGAGACTATAGCGTCGGCAGGGACCTTGCGGCAAGATCAAGGACCGAGAGAGGTTTCTCGGTCCAGTCGGCGTGTGCATTTCATGGCGCGCAAACGATCTCGGCAACGGTGGCCCCGTATTCAGCCAGCCATTCGGGGCCCGGTTCGTACAGCTCCGCCAGCGTGTCCATACACGGGGTGAATGCGCGGAGATGCAAGTGGACCGGTGACAACTCCGACAGGGCGGCGGCTTTGTCGTGGCCCAGGACGAGCATCCGGTAGATGGCCGAAACCGCCCCCGTCCGATCCGCGCCGGCCTGGCAGTGGATGAGAATGGGATGCCGGGCGGTGAGAAGTGTGTTCGTGATCGCTTCCAGCAACTCCGGCGAGGGCAACGACTGTGCGCTCATGGCGTGATCCGCCAGCATGACACCCATCGCGTCACAGGCCGCGACCTCGGCGTCGTACCAGGATTGGCCCGGATTGCTCCCGCGGAGGTTCACCACCGTCCGGATGCCGAACATCTCGATCGCACTCGCCAGTTCATCGCCCAGCGGCTGAGCCGACCGATACGCCCGGCCCTCTCGAAGGATATCGAAGTTGGGCGGCAGTGAGCCCGCCCACAGAGGCCACTCCCCCGGCCAGCAAGACAACACCGGCGCCGCCAGGGCTGCGATCGCCATCTCCGCCACGATGTTGAGCCTCGAACCGACCACGGCGATTTCCTGTCTCTGGCACAACTGCAGCCGTCAGCTTATCCTGCCCGAGGGGGCTGGGCAATCGTGGAGTTGAGAACTGATGAGGAATGGTCAATCACGTTTCACCGCAACCGGCAAGGGAGCGCATTGGTGCTCGGTGTCGGCCCGAAGGAGAGCGCGCGGGGTCCTCAATCCTCGACTCTCAATGAGCAATCTGCTCCTGGCGGTCCCGGCATCGCTGGTGTTCATCATGGCAGTCCCCGGCTCGAGCGCCACAACCAACCCCGAGAACAGCCAAGCGTGGATGATCGAGAACGCCCGGCTTCGGGTCACGGTCGATCCCGCAGCCGGTCGCATCGCGGTGCACGACAAGACCAGCGGCCACGTGTGGCGCCAGCCTGAAGACAAAGCCGAGACGGTCGCGACGACCGCGCCCCGATTTCGCAACGTGCACAAGGCCGCGGGCCACCCGGACGGCGTCACATTCGAGGCCGACTTCGGCACGACCAACGGCAAGCCCAATACCCTCATCGTCACGCTGACCGTACCGGGCGCTTCGGGCCGGCTCGTGATCCTTTCTGACAAGGCGGATCGAGCCGCGGCTTTTGCGGGCTGCGATTTCCTCGATCCGTTCATTCTCGACGCCGCCGACGGCGTGATCGTCGCTGCCGACTACTGCGACGGGCACATGTATCCGCTGGACATGGAGGAGTTCCCGCGACGCTCCGTGCTCATGACAAGCCTGGAATGGTTCCCCACCGATCGGCTGGACATGCCGTGGGTGGGTCTGTGCGATCTCCGCACCGGGCTGGGCTACTCGCTGATCGTGGACACGAGTGACGACGCGGCGGTGGCGTGCGGGAAGTACCGCGTCGGCCGGCGGCGACTCTTTGCACCGCATGTGGTGTGGCGCCCGAGCAAGGGCACCTTCGCCTATGCGAGGCGTGTTGTCTACTGTTTCACCGCCGAGGGGGGGTACGTGGCCCTGGCCAAGGCATACCGCGCCCACATGAGGGAGCAGGGCCTGCTTGTGACGCTGGCCGACAAAATGAGGAAGAACCCGAACGTGGCCCGACTGCTGGGCGCGGTCAACGTGTGGGACGTTTCGGACTTCGCCCTCGTGGAGGAGGCGAAGGCCCTCGGCATCGACAAGATGCTCATCCAATGCGGTCTGGAAAGAAGAAAGGCCCCGCCGCAACGGATCACGACCGCCAACGGTCTGGGCTACCTCACATGCGAATACGACTGTTACACCGACATGCTCCCGGAGGACGAGGACTGGGAAATGGAGTCGCTCCGCGGCGTCGTGCCCGATCACGTCGTGCTCAATGCTCACGGAGAGCGCGTGCGCGGCTGGATCGACCTCAAGGAGCGCCAGTACATGAAGCGATGTGCCCGTTTCTGGGTGCCCAAGGCTCAGTCGGTGATTCCGAAAGTCCTCAGCACGCATCCGTACACGGCGCGGTTCATCGACGTGACGACCTCCACCGGCCTGTACGAATGCTACGACGAGCGGCATCCACTGACCCGCAGCGACAAGCGGGAGTGCGGTGTAGACCTGCTGCGTTACACCCGGTCTCAAGGGCTGGTGGTCGGGGGCGAGCACGGCATCTGGTGGGCGGTACCTCATCTGGACTGGATCGAGGGGATGATGAGCGGCCCGTACTATCCCTGGCCGGCGGGCTACCTCATGCGTCCAAAGACGAGAGAGCAGAAGTTCACCACGCCGATCCGGAAGAACCTTGCCTCATGGTCCGACTACGAGACGTGGAACCTGGGGCACGCAGGGCGTGTGCCTTTGTGGGAGCTGGTCTTCCACGACTGCGTGGTCTCGACGTGGTATTGGGGCGATACGAACGACTGGCTGTTGGAAGCCGCCCCGGAATTGACCGCCAAGAAGGACGCCTTCAACATCCTCTACGGCACGGTGCCGATGCTCTGGGCCAACCAGGAAGGTTCCTGGCACCGCGCCCGGGACGTGTTTCTGCGCACCTACCGCAATACCTGTAAGCTGCACGAAGTCGTCGGCGCACTCGAAATGATGAGCCACGCGTTCGTAACGCCCGACCGTGCCGTCCAGCGCACGCGGTTCGCCGACGGGACCGAGGTCATCGTCAACTTCGGCGTCGAACCCCATGCCGCCGAGCTGGCCGGGCGGCAGTACGCCCTGCCGCAGAATGGATTTGCCGTGAAAGGCCCCCGCATCGAGCAGTCGCTCGTGCTGGTGGCTGACAAAGCCGTGACGACCATACGCACGGAGGGATACCTGTTCACCGACGCCGGCGGTGTGGGCGTGACGCTGCGCAGGTTCGGTGAGAACCATCTGCGCATCAACATCGACGGTGCCGGCCCGCGGGTTACCGTTCGCCCCGCGGACGCGGCGTCAAACTGGGACGTGGCAAGGACGCGAGTATTCAAGCTCGATATTGAAGGGAAGCGGCTCGGCGAAGTGCCTTTTTCGCCCATTGGTGACGACGGCATCGCCATCGGACCGTTCACCGAGAGGACCATTCTCGGTGTGGTGTGCCGATCGAGGGCCTCACAATGATTGTCGGGGCACGGCCGGGCCGGCCAGGAACCTGGCGATCTCGTTCCCGTAAGCGTCCTCGTTGTGGTGGGTTGGTTTGGGCAATAGGCCAACCCCTCAAGTCATGAATACCGGGTTCAGCCACTCTCGCCGCCCGCACGGTCGGGGCAGGGGGCGTTGCAGTTCCAGCAGACCTCGAATCCTGCCGGTACCCGCTTGTTACAGACCGGGCAGGTCCAGTCCTGACCGGCGTAAGCCGGGGCCGGCTCGTCCGCTTCGGCGAAGGCGTACAGGGCGTCGAAGAAGAACGATCGCGGGACTCGCAGCTTCCCGCTGATGAAGGGGATACTCCCGCCATACAGCTCACTCATCTTGGCGTTATCGATGGTGTACGGGATCCGCGCGTTGTAGAGAACGGTCTTAGCGATCGCGGAAAGCGAGGCCGGGACGAATCTGCCGATGTTCACCCAGTCGCCTCTGGGTACGATGGCCTGCAAATCAAAGGGCAGACCACAACCCGGACAGACATCGGCAGAGACACCGGCCAGGGGATGCCCACATTCGGAGCAGGACAGCCCGAAGTCCGGCAACGGCCGCTCACGACCGGTAAACGTCGGCTCGCGTTTCTTGAGATAATGGTCGGGGGGGTCGGCGGCCTGCGTCAGATAAACCGCCCCTACGGAGCTGCGGTCTTCAATCATTTCGCGCACGGAGAAAGCCGTGCCGCACTCGGGACACCGGTTCGCGGTCAACCCCGTCAGAGGGTACCCGCACTCCTCGCACGTCAGACCGATGTCCGGGATGGGCCGGTGCACACCAAGCAGGTGCCGGATGTTGAACGCCTGCCCGCAACGTTCGCAACGATGCTCCCGCATGCCTGCCAGTGGTGCATCGCAGTGCGGGCACCGCAAGCCCCAATCGGGAACCGGTAGCCGGTCAATATCGATCACCGTGTGATTATACCACCAGCTATTGGCAGCAGGCCGGTTTCCGCGTAACCTGTTGGGCCGATGGCCTCGCAATCAACCAGCGTCACGGGCCCGTCACAGACGGACGGCGCGCCCCTGTTGGACGTCCAGGGGTTGAAGACCTATTTCCCCGTTCGCCGGGGCGTGTTCTCCCGGGTCAAGGCCTGGGTGAAGGCCGTTGACGGCGTCAGTTTTGCGGTGCGTCGCGGCAAAACGCTGGGGCTGGTCGGCGAGAGCGGGTGTGGCAAGACGACCGCGGGCCGGACGGTCCTACGTCTGATACCCGCCACCGCGGGCACCGTCTGTTTCGACGGGCTCGACGTCTTCAGTCTTGGCCGAAAGGAACTCCGCACCCTGCGCCGTCGGATGCAGATCATATTCCAGGATCCCATCGGGAGCCTAAATCCGCGGATGACGGTGGGCACGATCGTCGGGGAGGCCCTGACCGTCCACGGTATCGCCCGCGGCCGGGAGCGGAACGAGCGGGTCGGGGCGTTGCTGGAGCGGGTCGGCCTCAGGCGATCGCACATGGGCCGGTACCCCCACGAGTTCTCCGGCGGGCAGCGCCAGCGGATCGGGATCGCCCGGGCCCTGGCCCTCGATCCTGATTTGATCATCTGTGACGAACCGGTCAGCGCCCTGGACGTGTCCATCCAGTCCCAGATCCTCAACCTGCTCAGCGACCTCCAGGAGCAGTTGGGTCTCAGCTATCTGTTCATCGCGCACAACCTCGCCGTCATCGAGCACTTCAGCGACGACGTGGCGGTGATGTACCTCGGCAAGATCGTCGAAATCGCCTTGGCCGAGGCGATCTACCGCAACCCGAAACATCCGTATACCCAGGCGCTGCTGTCGGCGGTTCCCGAGCCGGACACAGAGCGCCGCCGATCCCGGATCGTCCTGGGTGGCGAGGTGCCCAGCCCGATGGACCCTCCGCCTGGTTGTGCGTTCCACCCGCGTTGCCCCCTGGCGATCGACCCGTGCCGGCAAATCACGCCGCTCCTGACGGAGCACGAAGGGTGTGAGCCCGGCCATCGCGTGGCCTGTCACCGTGCGGACGAAATGACCCCCACGACGCTGGCGGAAGTGATGCGAACCGCGGGGCTGGCCGATAATAAGGGCGGTTCGCCGGGCTAGAAAACCCGAGCCTCTTTGTAATTGCAAAAACCTTCTCGCCCGGTAATCGTCTAACCAGAGGGGCCGTGCGGGGCCTCGCCCGGGGCGTCCGCTGTCTTGACGACCTTCCGCGGGGCGTGTATAGGCTTGCAATCGCTACAACTATCACTTTGAAGAGGAAAATTCTCATGCACACAACGTCACGACGACGGATCGCCGGTCTCTGTTGCCTCGTGGTCGCCCTGGCGATGCCGGCGGGGTTGCTCGCTGCGGACGACCCGGCAGCGGCTCCACCCGCGGCAGCGGCTCAATCCACTGGCCCCGCCCGGCCAGCGCCGCCGGCCGATCCGACCGCGGTGCTCAAGGTCATCCCGGCCGATGCCGTGGCATTCGTGGCCGTCCGCAATCTCCTGGAACTGGATGCGGACGTGCTCGGCATCACCCAGAAACTGGGTTTCCCGCTGGCCGCCATCGGATTCCCCGGCCCACTTAACTTCGCCAAAGAGCATACGGGCATCAGCGAGGGCCTCGACGACAACAGCGGTCTGGCCCTTGCCCTGCTGAGCTGCGCCGAGTTGCAGACCGTCCAGGAGATGTCGGCCCGACTGGTTGTTCTCATTCCCTGCAGCGACGTCGAGGCACTGGTCACCTCGATGAAGGGCCAGAAGCAGGGCGAGCTGATCAGTCTAG
>Ga0307434_1001759_pt1 | contig 11206 bp, 6 predicted proteins | sample SalMarWE160220MG_FD_202156 | JGI IMG/M metagenome (GOLD analysis project Ga0307434, IMG submission 202156) | Salt marsh sediment microbial communities from the Plum Island Ecosystem LTER, Massachusetts, United States - WE1603-220 | ecosystem: Environmental > Aquatic > Marine > Intertidal zone >...
TCGATAGCTGCTCTCGAAAAATCCTTATCTTTTCCCTGATGTCAGCAGCTTCTCCCTCTCCACGCTCCCTGACAAACAAATCAACAATCTCATTTGTTATCAGTGCCGCTTCATCCTTATTATGGCAGGTCATAGAAACAGTAATCAGGTCACTATCTCTTTCAGGTATTGCCCGAAGATTATTCCTTAAATCCTGAAGTGCCTTTCTAATTGCTTTTTCAACGCTTATTTCTTCTCCTGTAATCCCCTCGGTCCTACCGAAATTTTTAAACCACGCGGTTTCCCGAATCCTGTCTCTATTCAATAATTTACGGAAAAAACCCTGCTGGACTAACTGAGAAGCTAATGTTCTGCGATAAGAATATTGAATGTCATGGCCTACCATATAAGGTGTTATTTGCATGGGATTCTTTTCCGCAGCTGATAAAACCTCGATATACGTAGTCGCCGTAAATCCTGGAGAATAACTTTTCAGTAAAAACCAGGAAGTACCACCACCGATGAAACCAACAACGATAAACAAAATTACAAGAAAAATGTGCTGACGCAGCATTCCCATAACTTCACCAGCCGTCAAACCTGCAGTAAATTCAGGAACTCGTCTTACGACCTTACCTGCTACTTGCGTTTGCATTTGTTCTGCCATTTTCGCCTCACGCTCCACTTTATCATGCCGCACATATCAATAATATTATCTCTTCAAGCAAGTTCATTCTTCTGAAAGCCGTGCAATCGCGGACTTTATTCTTTCACTATCGGCCTCTGACAAATTATCGCCGCCTACAGCAAGTGCCTGTTTATAAGCGTCGACAGCCTGTAATCTCACACCGAGTTTCTCCTGTATCATTCCTAAACGCTCATAGATAACCCACGATACGCTCATCTGACGCAGTTGGAATTGCTGTATAGCTTCATACATATATTTTTCCGCTTCGGAATAGTTCCCATTTAAATATAATACATACCCATAAGTATCCAAATACTCCGGATGGTTCGGCATGGTCTCATAAGCACGCCTTGCATAATCCAGAGCCTTTTCAAAATTTTCACCTTCTTCCGCCAGCATAAATGCCAGATTATTCAAAAGATCCGCATTACTATTTGTCGGCATTTCGCTAAGCAAACTTTCGTTCTCTCTGATAGCTTTTTGCAGATAACTTTTATCGGAAGTTTGTTTATAGGCCGTGTAGAGGGTACTCGTCTTTTTACCCATATAACTAATCTTCTTTTGACTGTCAGACCCGATAATATCAATGCACCTGTCGATAATCTCAATGGCTTCATCGTACTGCCCGTTTAATAAGTTCAGGTTAAACATAAATAAATTCGCTGGTAATGACCTCGGATTCTGACGAATTCTTTCATTGCAATACGCCTCGGCCTCTTCTTTGCCGATAACTTGATACATAGCCTTTAGTATTTCAAATTGGAGGGCCTCATCAGATGCGGTCTTGTCAACTGCCCGGCGAGCATATTGCACAGCCTTCTCTTTATTTCCAAGTATCGATTCCGCCTCTGCCATCTCTATCAATGCTATCGGAGCAAACTCTGTATCTACATATTTTCCAGCTTCACTAAAAAGTTTATCAAGTTGTCGAGACTTCAAAAGCGCCTCTAAATACCCATTTAATGCTGCTCGATTACTCCGTCCATCCTCCCTGCTTTTATTCCACGCCCGGCCGAATAACTGCTCTGCGAGTTTCAAATCATCATTTGACAAGGCAAATCCGGCAGCCTGATTAAGCCAGTACATATTGTCCGGGAATTCTTTAAGGGTATCATCGTATAACTCTTTAAGAGGCTGTTTTCTGCTAAGCCTAAAATAAATCCATTCAAGTAATAAACGCGCCTCAAGGGACGTCTTTGAAGAATTAACTATCTCTCAACTCAGTTACAGCGTATTCGCTACGACCCTGTGCCAAATAGGCTTTTACCCGAAAAAGTCTTGTTTCCGGGTCAGTCGCCAGCAACTCACTTCTATCAAAATCACTGATCGCTTTCTCATAATTAGCCATTAATAGATATATCTGCCCCCTCAATTGCCAAGCTAACGCATTACTATTGTCACTCTCAATACTTCGGTTTGCCATATCAAGAGCTTCTTTCAGATGGCCTCGCTTCATCAATAACCACGCCTCAATGTATTGTGCTGTCGGCTCATCAGGAAACCTCTCTCTAAAACTCTGCAACTTGTGCTCTGCTTCCTGAACCAGGCCTATATCAAGAAAAACCTTAATTTGTATAAGTCGATTTTCTATATTATCCTCAAGGGCTAAAAGTTCCTCAGAATACCCTATAACATTTTCCTTTTTCAATGTTTTTCCAGCAACAATCAAAAGCCCCTTGAGTACGCCTACATTCACCTTATCCTTCGCATACGACTGCTCTAACAGGTTTTCTGCTTTTTCATAATCTCCAACCTTATAATAATACGTCCAAAGTAATTCTTGACTTTTCGACTCTGTTAATAACTTCTCCGCCTCTTTTTCCCGCCCGATTGCTCTCAAAAACTGAGCATAACTATAAATCGCTCCCTGACTATTAGGATCCATCGATAGGGCATCTTTGTATGCAGAATCCGCTATATTAATCCATTCTTCTTTGCGGAGCTCATCTGGTTCCCTAATAGCAATATCCCATGCCACCTCACTAAGTAAAACAGAATCCTGTACAGTCGGAGAAATATTGCGTATGTATTGCAAAATCGTCACGGCTCTTTGTGGTTCCGTAGACCTTATTAAGCCCACATAAAATCTATATAAATCCAGATCGTTGGGATTAACCTTCATCGCTAAACCAAGAGTGTTCCTGAGCTCTTCCTGTTGCTCAGGTTTGACAGTTTTACCAAGTTTTTGATTACGCTGATGGAGAAGCGCTGCCAGATTTTTGGCCATAGCACCATCCAGTGGATTTAAGGACACGGCCTTTCGAGCATCTTCCAGGGCTGCCTGTTCATTTCCAAGAGAAATATGAACACCACTTCTTAACAAATAACCATAAGAAAAAATAGGTCTTTGTTTTAAACATTCATTAAATAAAGCCAAGGCTCCGCGTTCCCCTCTGGAAAAAGCAAGACGAGCAGCAAAAAAATTGCCCTCACAATCATCAAGATTATTAACTCTGGCAATATCTTTTAACCTTTCAGCCAACTGCCAGTCTTGATTCTGCAAAGCAACCGAAAAAAGATCATAAATAGTTGCTCGCTTTCGACTCATAACCTGCGCATTTTCATCCTGAATCTTTGGAATGCTTTCACTAATCAAATATTCTCCTATTACTTTCTTATACTCCTGTTCCGCTTTGTCTAATTGTCTGGTCCTGAAGTAAAAAGAACCAAGTTCGACAGCCATTTCCATAGGATCCGACATCTGCTTCAAAACCGACTCTTCTATTTCATTACGCCTGCCTATAGTAACTTTGTCCGGCTCAGGTTCAGAAAGCAACCTTTTATAAAATAAAGCAATAGTGTTATCAGGTAAAGATTGCAAAATCACATCTACAAAGTTTTTTGCCTCTTTAATCCTTCCCGCAAATATATTATCCTCACAAAATGTAGCAATATAGGAATCCTCAACGGCCGAGGGTTCTATGGTCAACAACTTGGTTATAAGAGAAGATAGTGTATCCTCATAGCCGGACAATTCAGCTAACATCACTTCCTCTGATCCTTCAGGCCGCGATATATTTTCTTCCGATCTTTCTTCAAAAAGACCTTTTGTAATCTCATCAAGCTTACTCTCGCCCAAAGCTGTTCGGATTTGCCTTATCCTGGCCTGCTCCAATACTATTCTCAGCTTGATTGTTTCAACATCATCCTGTGGCGCGGAAGACAACTCCTCTAACGCTTCTTCAAATTGACCGGCTCCTACATAAGCAAAAATCTTGAGAGAACGGCTTGTTTGATTCGGACCGAATAACCGTTCATAATATTCTATGTTCGACACAGCTACTGCCCAATTTTCCAGTTTAAGAATAGCCTTGGAATAATCCAGAACCGCCTCAGGTCTTGACCAAGTGACAATGCCGGATTGTATCGCACTGCTAAGAAACATCACGGCTACCCCCTGTTCAGAGCTATTTTCAAATGCCTTGGCAAGCAAATAAGGAAGATGAGGATCCATCCATAAAGTTCCTTCAGAGGCTCTAATCTGCTCAAAAGCCGCGTACATTTTTCTGATAGCAACGCCTCTATTGCCTTTCGCAAACTCGAGCATCCCTTCCCATTTGGTAACATTGATGTTTTCACCACTGCCAATTAACTGTTCAATCTGGTGAATAGCTTCTTCAGCTGCGGTGATTAATTGTTGTTTCTCAGATTCAGATATAGGCTTAAAAGGTTCAACTACCTGCTCGATATAACGGTTCGCAAGAAAACTATAAAGGCTAAGTCGATTCATTCTATTTTCCCAGGTTCGAGGCCCTGTTGTTTCCTGGGCACCTGGTAGTTTAAGCGCACTTGTCGCCAAACTTATCGCCTTCTCTAAATCTTGCTCGTCTTTTCTTCCATGAATTGAAAACTTGTAGTAAGTTAGTGTCGCTGCTCTTATTAAATGTAAAACTTCTTTTTTATCTAAAGAAACGCACTTGTCAATAGCCTCCGCGGCCTTATCAATACTTTGCGGACCCATTAACGAATAAAATTTCGATAATGCCATAAATGCTATTGGACTTGAATCAAACCTTTTTACAAGTGATAAAAACTCAGGTTCAAGTGACCTTACCGCTTCCCGTCCCTCTTTATTTTTTAACATGAGCTTTAGACTCAGAAGATTTGTATGCGCATTAACATTATCCTCTGCAGCTTCAATACATTCTGTTAAAAGCTCCATGGCCTGCTGTATTGAATTTTCTCTTGCTTCTAAATCACCTTTTTCAGCCTGTTTTTCACCTTGAAATCGTACTGCCTGTGCCATAAACCAACTGACATTAACATTTTCCGGCTCAAGCTCCTTAGCTCGTTGCAAATCTTCCATTGCCTGTTCACATACCTCCTCCGGCATGCTTACCATTCCCTTCAATGCCCTCTCTAATCTGGCTCTACCTCTAAGCAAATACAAATAACAGTCAAGGCGATCCGAAAGAGGTTCTTGAAGTTCATCAAATGTCTCCCACTTTGCTGGATTTTCAGAAAGGAGGTTTCTATCCACATTTTCAAGGAATTCGGTAACCTCTGTATCAATTCTTTGCCAAAAGCTGTTCACGCCGCTGTCCGCTACTATGTAATTATACCTTAAACGCTCGAGACGAACCTTGGCATTACTCGGCTCAAACACGACGATATTTTCCCAGCAATTTCGTAATTCCTTCCAATCTCCCTGTTCATGGTAAATATCAGCAAGCTTAAATAGTATCTCTATCTTTAAAGAATCATCTCTGGCTCTTGCAATGGCCTTTATAAAATTTCTCTCGGCAGATTCATAATCCTCCGCCGCTGCTGCCTTCTCGCCATCCGCAATAAAACTATATGGATCACCACGGAATTGAAGAATGAACACAATCGCGCCAAGCACTACAATTAAAAATATACTCAAACCTATAATCGCAACCTTTTTATTCAGTCTTCTCACTGCCATAATCAAACCTCGTATTATTATTATTAAACATCAAATCACTTTCGCTTATAACTTGTTCTTCCATATCAGGCCAATGTTTCTCTTCCAATATCGGCAAAATAACCCCTAAAAGCTTTTGGCTTGCCGAAAGAGCTTCCTGCTGGCTTGGATAAAACCGCCTTCCAAACTCGTTATTGTTGAAAAATTCAAACTCAACCTTCGAAAAATACGAATATTTTCGAAAAAAGTTCTTACTAAGAATAGCTCTTGCACTATCTCTGCTGTTTGCATAAATACCGTCAACGTTAATAAAGTAAAGTACCGGATATCGCACTTCAGCACTCAACAGGTTCTCTTCTTTACTGCCAAAAACAAGATACTTCGCAGGAATTTCCTTCTTGGAGCCATTCATATCTATCTCAAGATTGAAACTTTTTTTATCAAGTAGCTGATTACCTCCACCTACATAACATTCCTCCGGAACGTGCGGCACCACATCAGCAAGCTCATAATAAGTAATAAACAACAAGCACTTACGCACAGGGCTGCTCACGGGCATCTTTGTATCTTCTAAATACCACTGAATATAGTCTTCTGTACCAAGGCTTTTAATAACTTCATCATCATCTATTTTTTCTTTCGCAAAAACTATGTACGTACCCAAACCATCTTCATCCAGATATTCCAATGCTCGCTTTAAAGGCAGTGGTTCTTTTTTGAGGTACCCTCCGAGGCCCTGTATTAAAATCGGCATCCCAACCGCACTTATCGCAAGAACCGCAACACATATTAAAAAAGCCGGTTGTGAATATAGCTTTATAACAGATTTAGCTTCCATAATCAACTATCTTCAAAAAAATAACTTATAGGCTCCTACGTACAATCACATCTTCCTCGTCAACCGCCTTCTGTTCAATAAATAAATTTGACATAAACCAGGCTATTAAATAGTACAGCCCAAATGCTAAAACAAGCATTCCCATACCGAGAATATCATGATAAATACCCTGTGCATACTTAGGGGCTATGAATATATGAATAAAACCTGTAACTGTTACCCGTACAATATTGCAGAATATTGCTATCGGTATCGTAGATGCCAGCAGAATTACTCGCTGCCATATAGGCCGGTAGTGCAGATAAGCCATCGCAACACCAAGAGCCAGAAAGGCCATCAGCAATCGCATTCCACTGCAGGCCTCCGCCACATTTAATGCCGGCTCTATGTGCCTTCCCTTGTAAAAGACATCTATGACCACTCCACTGACCGTAGCATCCACACCAGCAACCAAATTCAGCAAAGTTGTTGCAAGCATAGCCGCCAGCTTTCGCATATGTATAGTTATCGCGAAATAATATCCATCAGGAAGAGGAATGGCAAAAACCAAAAACAACACAGCCAGCCAGGTATTTTTAACCAAGCGCCAACCGCCCAAAAAAAGAACAATGCTACCAAGAATCATTATCATTAAAATTTCTCTAACATACGCAGCTCTCAGGCTCGGGATAGCCATGTTCAAAACGTAAGATGAAAAACCAAAAAGCAAAAAAAACAAGCCGAGATAATTCGGCCTGGCTTTCAGATTCAATATTTCTTTTTTACGCTGATTTATAAAGTATAAGCTGAAAAAGGGTATGAGGAATCCGTGAGACCAGCTCGGGTCCGAAATCCACTCTACAACGATTCGGTCGATCTCATCTCGAAAAATCCACCAGAATAAGCCCCCGATTATTAATACCTTTATGTAACTGTGCAAGCCGAGGGCAAGCCAGCTCGTCCGAGCCGTATTTGCTTGCTTGCTCTGTGAATCAACCGTTTCAAAAGTCTCTGCCATAATCCGAGCATTATATCAAAATTTCCCGCCTTTTAAAAGGCAAAAGGCCACAATCGCTTTTCAAAACCTAAATCCCAAAAGCCGAAATTGCAGTCATAAATAAAGCTAAATCCATAAGTTGCATAAAAAGTGCTTCGTAATTGGGAACGCCATGCTAAAGACAACTGTGCTTTCTGCAACAGAATAATCAAATTTGTACAATATGCACCATAACCAGGTAATATTGTTTTACCACTCAATATCCCAATGATCTGGATTTATGGGGTTGTACGTTCCATAATCCTTGTTTGAAAAGTTGCGGTCATAAATGAAGCCAAATCCATAATAGGTTCGGAAAGCCTGTCGCAATTGTAACCGCCAATAAGACGTCGGATGGGTACCCACATTAATTAAATCATGCGGCTTTATAAAGAAATCCGGTTGTTCGCCTCTGGCAATTTTATCCAGGTTTACCATTACGGTTTCTTCTTTATTTTTTCCGATACGCCTTGTTACTTCACAATGTTTTGGCCAGGCCAGCGGAGCAAGACCTCCCGCCGTTGCTATTGCCATCTTTAACGTTAAAGGCCGGCCGGTTATTACAAAAGCTCCAACCCGGTTGACATTGCCCATAACATAAAACTCTCCGATAAGGTCCACCGGAATATGAATTACATCTCCTTCCCGAATCACAACGTTATATTTGGGATCGCCGGCCATCAATTTATCTGTCGGAATCTTAAGAAGTCTCACCTTAGGTTCTCGTGGTACTTCGGCTTTCCATTCAAACTCATAAGGCAGGACCGGCTCTTCTGCCATCCTTACGATTCCTTCAGTCCTCCTGCCGACCTCAACCGGAACCCACTTTCCACCCCTGAATAACCATTCAATCCGCCCAGGTTCTTCTGGTTGCCCTAAACCGGATTCAAAGCCTGAAACCTCACTCAATAAATCAATTCCTCCGGGTGATACCGCTCCAAGAAGTTCCCGGTCAGTTACCATTTCTGAAGAAGTCATAACAAAATCATCAGCTTTGCCTTTGTCATCCTCGCTCCTCGGCATTATCATTCTAAGCATATCCTCTTCCGGCATATACATTTCTTCTATGTCGATGGGCCCGAGCAATTCTTCGTCTATGGGTTGAGTTAATCCTCGTACGTCCTTAGCCCGCCGGGAAACATAAACATAGCTGACATTAAACTGACCTACACCACCGGCCTGGGCAATAGCATCGCGCAGGCGGTAATCATAACGAGGAATTGCAAACCTGCCGGGAGTACTTACTCCCTGTCCGGTAACGGAAAATGAACGCTTCTGCGAGCTCAATAAAGTCACATTCACCAGCGGCTCCGTTAATATTCTCGGTTTCAGAATATTAGCTATCTCCTCCTCGAGCTGTCTTTCAGTCAAACCTGCTGCCTCTATCACACCAACTTCCATTATATGTATCTTGCCGGTTTCGCTTACCAGATAATCTTGTGTAAAAGTCATATTATCCGCAAGCAATTCATGGATTTGTACTCTTAAAACATCTCCCGAAGCAAACGTATAGTCAATCTCATTTACAACAATATCAGATGGAATGGGTTCTTCAGCTCCCTCAAAAAGCGACGGATCCTCATCTTCAACACCCAACGAATCAAGTATTACATTTACTGCCGGCACCGGGCGAAATCTGCCTATCTGCGTCGGATCAAGAATCCGGTTGTTATGGTCACAACCAGAAAGGAAAACACATAAAATTACAAAAATAAGACAGTACCTAAAAACATTTCGTAAAACCGTATCACCAGCCGATACAAACGATATATTCTGTATCTTTTCCATAATCCCAAACTTCCTTGTAATTCTTTTCAGGACCTGTCCCGAAACAGCAGGACAAATCCAAAATCTCTTATTTACCGCTACTCGATAATTTTTTATCGGTTTAACACAAGCCCTCCTTAACCTTTAACTCCATAAACTTAAGACAAAATTCGAATCCGGTTTTACGCCATTTTTCTCAAATCCATAAGACCGATAATTTTTTAATTGGCAATACAGATAAAAGAGTCAGGGGCAAATAAGGATTGACACACTTCGACAATCAAAATCATTCAGGTAAAAATAATTACGTCCAAAAAATATGCGATAATTTCACAAAAAAAAGCCTCTGAAATCCGCTGAGGCTTAATTATTGCTTTTTACCCCCCACCGTCCAGAAATCTCGAATCTGCTCCTGTTACCAGTTATATTCTATTTTAGCAAGCCGTTTTTGCAAAACACCGTCGGAACTTGCCCTGAATATCTCTACCCTGCCAGGCAACACGACACCGCCCTCTTTGATCCGAGAATAATTATAACCCCGGACGGTCAATAGACTATCAGAGCCTTCACCACTGTACCATATAACATCAAAAAGAGAGCTTTGCTGATTCTGGCAGAAAATTACTCCCTCTTCGGCACTATCACTTTGCTCTGTCTTCATAGTTCTTATCACAGGCCGATAAATCCGACCATCTATTTTTGTGAGCTGCTGTTTCTCTGAATACACCGCTGACTTATCTAAAAAGCGAACAGGCGCTGTCATAATATCAAGCACTGCCCTGGCAAAGGTCTCTGCTTCTATCTCAACAGGCAAAGTCCAATCCTTTTCAGCCGTTTCTAATACGCTGAATTTTCCCCTCGACAATTGGTAAACTAACCTTTCCCCCGGCTCATCAGCCGAAATACGAATCGAATTCGTCCAGGGATAAATCTGGTGAACCTGCTCGGTCAAATACAAACTCTTGTCCGGTTTGTAGAATGTCACCACGCATTCAACCGACATCTCTTTAACTTCCATCCAGGCCTTCAAACCACCCGTTGCCTTGATTGCTCCTGAAACAAATCCTCCTTTCAGAAAAATTGAATCATTCTCGGCTCCTACAGCCAGTGGTTCGGTAACTGGTTTTGACTCAACCTGCCGTCCACACCCGACAGCTAAGAGCAAAACTAAAATCCCTGCAGTTATTTTCATAAATAACCGTGTCATATTAACACTCCTCCAGAATCATTTATTAAACCAGCTTCAACTCTTCGATTTCTCTTCGCCGCCGTCGCATTTTAAATTCGCAAGCTGCTCAATAAGCTTGTACTTTTCAGCCACATCCTTTTTGGCAAGCTCGATAAGTCTGGCCGCTTCTTCCGGCTTGGACTGTTTCAATGTGCGATAGCGATTCTCGCCGTATGCATACTCCACAAAATCCAGGCTCGGCGCTTTGGAATCAAGCTGCAGCGGATTTTTGCCCTGCTCTTTCAGCAGCGGATTAAACCTGTACAGCGGCCAATAACCACAATCAACCGCTTTTTTCTGCTCGCCGAATCCTGTCGTCATATTAATTCCGTGTGCTATACAATGCGAATACGCAACAATCAGCGACGGTCCCGGATAGGCCTCCGCTTCTACAAATGCTTTAACCATCTGATTCGGATTTGCACCGAGTGCCACCTTCGCAACATATATATTACCGTAAGTCATCGCGAGCAATCCGAGCTCTTTTTTAGGCATTGGCTTACCGGCTGCTGCAAACTTAGCTACTGCCGCTCTCGGCGTTGACTTGGACATCTGGCCGCCAGTATTCGAATAGACCTCGGTATCAAGAACGAGCACATTAACATCCGCTCCGCTTGCCAGAACGTGGTCAAGGCCGCCATAGCCTATATCATACGCCCAGCCGTCGCCTCCAAGCGCCCAGATGCTTTTACGAACCAGATAATCAGCAACGTCCAGCAATAATGTGCACTCGTCGCATTTGCTTTTCTCGCACTGCTTTTTCAATTCAGCTACCTGCTCCCTGTGCTGTTCAATCGCCTGCTGAG
>Ga0307434_1001760_pt1 | contig 11202 bp, 9 predicted proteins | sample SalMarWE160220MG_FD_202156 | JGI IMG/M metagenome (GOLD analysis project Ga0307434, IMG submission 202156) | Salt marsh sediment microbial communities from the Plum Island Ecosystem LTER, Massachusetts, United States - WE1603-220 | ecosystem: Environmental > Aquatic > Marine > Intertidal zone >...
ACCCCCAGAGCCTCCGATCACGATGGCTTCCTCATCTGTTCTAATCAGACCTGCATCGGTTGTCATGCAAGCAATCTCGCAGGCGACCTTCACGCCCTGACCGAAAAGGCGAAGAATATTTGCGATGATTTCGTCAAGTTGTATGGTTCCAAATTTTTTGTTGATTGCTCTGCCTAGGGTGCCGAGGGCGTGTGTGGTTGTTAGGATTTTTGTGCCGTTCCTTTCGATGATGTTGCGGTTTTTGGGAAGAAATTCTTGAAAATTAGGTTTTCTGAAACCAGTAACATGGGATACTACAATCAGGTTGTAGCCTTTAAAAACTTCGGCTTTGACGCCTGTTTCACCGGTTGTCGAGGCCACAACGATGTTTTGGATGTCAAGTTCTTCAGCTCGCTTTTTTGCTAAGTTGAGGGTTTCTTCAGTGTTTTTGGGACCCGGTTTTTCGAAATAAATGGTCTTACAGACGATGTTTGCTATACCAAGCAGCTCCAATTTTTTTTAATGTTAGAGGGTGACATGTAATTGATTGAACGAGCTTATATTTGTTATAAAAGTTGCAGGCGGTTGTTTCTATATTGGTTCAATGTGTTCTGCCTGTTTTTCTGTTTTGGCATATATCAAATTTATAAATGTTGCAGGTGCTTTTACTCTGCAGAGTTGCGTATTTTCGTAGCATTTTGTGTTTTCACGAGTTTGTTATCCTTCAGTTTTGGCTGTTTGAGTTTAGGGGCTAAATTTTAATTCTATTATCTGGTTCAACTTTGACGGTGAAATGTGCCTTTTTTCCTGCTAGAAGTGGAAGGATGTGAGAAAGCAGTTGCTCTGCACTTAAAGAGTGTTCTGCACCATTTGAACTAGTTTGAATCCAGCCATCCTTTCCTTTTCGGTATTTCTGTACCCATCCATGTTTTGAAGTGATGTAAATTGTGCATTCAGAATTCTTCATGGCTGTCCCTTCGGCAGATAAATATTAAAATTTAATGGTTGGCGGGTTTGGTATGCTAAATTTTAGCTCCCCAAACCAAAAATCGTTTTCTGGTGGAAACGTTTTTGTGTTATTGCTTGGTTTTTCAGAAAAAAGACTGTTTTCAACAATACACTGTTATTAGTCTCCTAATATGCTCGGGGATTTGGACAGCAAATCGTTATCTTGCTTGGAAAAACAGAAAAAAGCTTGTTTTCAACAATGAAGTATTATTAGTCTCCTAATATGATTGCAGGGGTTTGGGCTTTTCGGCACGGATTAGAGGGATGGGCTGTTTTCTGCATTTTTTCAAGCAACCATTACGTTTTTTTATTTTGCAATTACTCCTATCATAATTTGAAGTAATACCCGTATAAAATTTAATAAGTTAAAAATCATATTATTTGTGGGCACATAGATTATGGATGTTACTGAATCAAAAGCATATACTCCCAGTTCATTCCAAAGACAAACCCGGCTTCTTAAAAATGAACTTTCAAAATTAGGAATATCAATCTCTACAGACGAGACATCAAGAATCAGTTTTTTAAGTCGTCGAAAATATGACAGATATGACCATTTTTCTCCAGGGGAATCTTTTGACGCCCGACTTCTGAAATGGCTGTCAAATTTTGATCGGGATGAGCGCCAAACAGCTCTAGAGATTGTTAAATGCCTAAAATTTGTTAGCGTCTACGAGATAAAAGAATTGGCTATTCAAACTTTTGAAACTATCAAAAAAACAATTTTAAGTGAGCAAAATAACCCTACTGAATATTGGTATAATTATCTTAGATTAAGGAATATAGAATTAGAAGATGGATTATCAAAGAGTGTTTTTGTGGCAAGTGTAGATGATGCAAATTTTAGTTTCTTTAGAAGGTATGCATCCCGTTACAATTGTTTTGAAAAAGATAACTTCGTTGAATATTACAAAAGAGATAAAGAATCATTGGATGAATTACCTGAACATAATCGAATTTTCCTCATAGACCAATTAGCAGGAAGTGGCACTACTGCTCTTCGAAATGAGAATGGAAAATGGGAAGGAAAAATACCTAGGTTTCAAGAAATTTGGGAAGACCACATTAAAGAATGCTCAATATATTATTGTCCTTATCTCCTATCTTCTGTAGCTGAAAGAAATCTTAAGGAAAGGTTGGATGAATATCGGAAGGAAAAGAAACTGAAAATAGAAATTGTGCCCACTTGCAAAATACCAATATCTCCTTGTCTAGCTAATAAAAGTGGAACCGATATTGATGAAAATAAACCAGTTTCAAAGCTTTGCAGAAAGTATTATGACCGGTTTAAAGAAGATATTCATATTAAAAAAGCAGGACCCGCATATTATGGCTATGGAAGAGCAGGGTTAACTTTAATTCTTCAGCCCAATTGTCCTAATAACTCAATCTACATGCTGTGGCACGATTATAATGATTGGTATCCACTTTTTCCAAGAGTAACGCATCATAGGGTGGTTTAACATTGAAATCAGGCAATATCGAGTCGAAAACAACACTAAATATGCATTATTTAAGTTTCTCTACGCCTTTTAATTCGGCATATCAGAACTTGGTTAAAGTTAGACCCCATCAGACTATATCTCTTGACGAACCAAATAAAGAATACAAACAACCAAAACTGAACTGCAAATTCAGCGAAGTTGATTGCTATTGTTCAGATAAAAGCAGTTCAGAAATCTTTGAAGGACTCATTGATCCTACAGGTTTAACTCCAACCTTAATTTGGTTAGACCCGTGTAAGTTGAAAAACGAGTGTTTAGCCTATTTTATTTTTAATTGGAAACAACAAATTGATGCAACACAAAATGTTGCTCTAGGCATTATCGTTCCAAAAGTTAATAACCCTAAGGATAGCAAATCCCCATACAAGCTATGGAGAATCGGGTCTACCGGTCCATTATATGATATAAACTTGGATGAACCAACATGGTATCCTTCTTTAGCGAGAGACAATGATTCATTAGAAAAAGCTGCAAAAGAACTTGATCCATATGACATTTTTCCATTAGTTGAGTTTCCCAATGTCGTAATTCAACCGGGTGAAAGGGCATTAACTGACCATTATTCTTTGCTAGAAAACTATAGGACACGTACAAGGAATATAATTAATCTAGATGTTTCAAGTCCATGCCATGCTTTCAGGCAGTTATATACTACGATTAGAGCATTACCAAAATTTGGTCCATCAATAATTCAACCCGTTGTAACTCCTGGCGGAACTCCGAACGGTTATTTAACTGTTTTACTGGCAGGAGTCCTTGCAGAATCATGCTTTTTCACCCCAAAGGATGAAATTCCGATGAGTTCAAATAATGAGATTCAGGGTATCATAATTGTTGAGAAGTGTATCTGAATGGCGAAATCGGTATTAGGGTCTGGATTAATCGCAATTGATCATATTTTTCTCGGGAAAAAAGGGCATTCACTTGAACAAGTAGAATACTTGGGAAGTGCAGGAGGAGGATCTGTTCCTAACATATTGTGTATGATGTCCTTGCTCGGATATAAAACACATATTTTTGGAGTTACAGGAAACGATTTAGGTGCAAATATTGTTAGGGAAGATTTTAGGCTGTTTGGAATAGATTATAAGAATCTGATAAGCCGTGGAGATTTAAAAGATCTAAGATTTACTAGACAATATTCACACATAATTTTTCCAGACGGTACCCATGCATTCAAGAAAAAATGCTTAGATTGTGATTCCAAATTCGAGCGAGAATATCAAATTACAGAATCGGATGTGTCAAATAACGTCAAAGAGTTAGCTAAAGGTACTGACCTCTTTTTGTTAGATCGTTCAAATAAAGCCACTTTGTCTCTTGCTCAAATTGCGAAAAAAAATGGAAAACAAATCGTTTATGATCTCAGTTTCAAGTCATATGGAAATTATTTGAAGACTACCGAAAGCATTATCAAATTATGTGATTTGGTAAAAATTAACAAAAAGACTTTCAAGGAATTCATGGGCAGTACGGACAATTCGGCAATAATGAGTTGGAGAGAAAAATATCCACAAATCAATTATCTCCTAATAACTGATGGAGAGAATGGTGTAAGTGGATACGCAAAAATTTCCAAGGAAAAGCCTCTTTTCCAATTCGAATCAATTCGTTGTGGTCACACTAGAGACCCTAGTGGTGCAGGTGATGTATTTCTTGGAATGGCTATTTCCCAGCTTCTTTTTAGAGAGACCCCGAAGAGTCTTAATGAATTTAGAGAAAGGATTGATTTAGCCCAATCTTTAGCTTCCCTTAACTGTACATTATATGGCGCTAGAGCTCTGCAAAGGACTTATTTAAATCAGAGAATGTCTCCGAAAGACATCCTAGCTTCTGCGGAGTTCATTAAGAAAAATAGAGAAACCACGAATTTATTTTCTCCAAAAATAGGTCTACCAAATCCAATATCAATGCCCTATAAGTTAGCCAAGCTTAATGGCTGCAAAATTTGTGGACACGTCTCAAAAGAAAAAAGAAAAAAAATGTTTTCTTCCAAGTCAACGCGTAGAACAAAGAGTGGACGTGTTCACAAAAGTTTAACTCGTGCTCCTTGGACTATGCAATCTGGTTTTCAATCAGGAAAAATGTATCGAAATCTAATGCAAAAATTGATTTCGGTTAATTCTCTGTTGGTTGGCTCGGGAGGCTCATTCACTGCGTCAGTTTTTGGAGAGACAATGTATTTACAGGCTTTAGGTAAATTAGCAAAAGCAATTACTCCCTATGAATTTGAGGGGTTAAAAAAAATTGACAAAGAAACGCTTGTATGGTTTATTTCACACGGAGGGGGAAACACAGACATTTTAGGATCAGCACTACACGCTAAAAAAATCAAACATAAGAATTGCATAATTCTTACAGGAAATAAAAATTCAAAACTTGCTGATATAGCCAAACTAAATAATTGGAGTTCAATATTTGTACAATCGCAAGAACGTAACTTTGTTTCAATAATTGGTTTATTGTCTCAAGTTTCGGTGTATTGTGGATTGTTGGCACCAGATGATTCGTTTAAAAAACTCGAAGGCTATTTCTCTGAAGAAAACCTAAGAACAAATTTCAATTCAGCTATGAGAGAAATGCGAATAGTCGCTAATGAAATTGCAAAAAGTCCTAACACTATGGAAAATATACATTTAGTAGGTTTTGCGCGAGGGTGGGGGTGGCCTGCACTAGTTGATTTGGAGTCTAAAATCGTTGAGGGGGGCGTATGTACAATTGAAATTTCAGAACTGAAAAATTTCACTCATGGACGTTACATGAATCTTTTTGGGCGACCAAATCGACGTGTTATATTATTTAGAACTCCAAAAGACGCAGAAATAGTTGATTTTTTGGTGAAGAAATTTAAGAGGTATATTCAGACGTATGTGATTAATACAGATAATTGTGGCGTTGTTGGAGCTCTCGATCTATTGATTAAATCGTTATTTCTTTCATGGTACCTTGGTCAAATAGCTAAAAAAGATATTTTGAAACCGAGGTTTCCATCTCAAGCTAGAGGTCTCTATAGTTGGGAGCCTTCTTATAGAAAGGATGTCTGGAAAAATTCTTAGTTTGAGAGATGAGCGTTAAGGATTCAAAGATTGCGGTGGTTTAATACAATTTCAGGAATTTCTGCAAGTGTATTAATGATATAATCAGCACCAAAATTTAATTTTGAAGAATTTCTGTCAATGATTATTGAAATGCCTCCCAAATTTTCTGTTGCTCTTAAATCGAATATCAGGTCGCCTATGAAGAAAAAATTTTTTCCGTTAATTTTTTGGAGAGCAATAAGTATTCCTTCAGGATCGGGTTTTAATCTTTTAACTTCATTTCTTGTTACAATTACATCAAAGAAATTGCCGATTTTGTTTTTTTCTAATATTCTGTTTGTTGCTATTCTTGAGGTATTAGTAACCAAACCTATTTTACGATTTAACTCTTGCAATCTCTGAAGTGTAGGAACCGTGTCAGGAAAGTTACTTGATTGTTCTGCCCAACGCAACTCATATTTTATTAAAAATTGGTCGAGCTCTGAGTGAAATATTTTAGAGTCTTGTGTATTAAATTGCTGTTCTACATAATCCAATCCTTTGTTAATCATCGAGGAAGATTTACTCGGATCCCCTAATTCGCAAGAAGGTACTCCTAAATCGATAAGTTTTTCTTTCGTTGCATCAATGAATTTCCGATAACTAGCAAAACAATTAACAAGTGTTCCTTCTAAATCAAATAATACCACAAACATTTAGACCCCTCTCCCATATGGATTGGTTAAATTAACAGAATGGTTATTTAGAAATGTTTTCTATCAACTAATTTATTTTTAAGATTTTCTATTTTAAAAACTCGTTTTTTTGAAGTGTTTGGTGAAACTAAACTAAACAAATTGGTTCGTAGTACTAATTAGATGTTAGACTATCACCTTTCAATAGTTAATATTAAAAATTTGAAAATTACAATCAAAAACCACGATTACTACTTTTAGCTCCAATTCCCGTTGTATAATCATGTTTTGAAAAACAAATGAATCTAAAAATTTTAGACATATTTTATAAATATCTGTTTTTACCTTGGATTTGTATACTAATATGATTGCTGAGTTTTGGGTTAAAACTTGATCAAAAAAAATTCATGTTAAGTGGCTTGAATAAGTTTTTTACGCTGGTACTACCACTCTATTTGAAAGGCGCTGTGGAATGGTGACAGGTTTCATCCTTTCCTCTTTGGTATATTGCGGGGTTTAGGGTTTGGTTTACGACAAAGAAAGCGGAGTCTTCAGCATTCAGACAATCGATCTGACTAAGAGATTTGCCAAAAAGAAGCATAGGGGGGTTTTCGGTTTTCTGCGAAGAAACCAATCAAACAACAAACACAATGATGTTACAGTAGCCTTGGACAAAGTCAACCTAGAAATCCGTCCCGGAGAACTCTTCGGACTTCTTGGACCAAACGGCTCCGGAAAAACTACAACAATCAAATGCTTATCCACAATCCTGATTCCAGACGAAGGCACAGTCACCGTAAACGGCTTCGACATCCAAAAAGAAACATCCATGGTCCGAGCAAGCTTGGGAATGGTTGTGGGCGGGGAGAGAACATTATACTGGAAGCTTACAGCCAGAGACAATCTCATGTACTTCGCTTCGTTGTACAAAATGCAGAGAACACACGCAAAAAAAAGAATCGAAGAGCTACTAGAAACTTTGCAACTGTCTGACCGAGCTGACGAGAGACTTGAGGACTACAGCACAGGCATGAGGCAGAAAGTCGCCATAGCCCGAGCCCTGCTACATGATCCACCGATTCTGCTGTTGGATGAGCCTACTTTAGGTTTAGACCCAAATTTTTCGAGGCAGATTCGCAACCAAATAAGAGAACTTTCAGAGAAACAGGGAAAAACGGTTCTTCTGACCACCCATTACATGGACGAAGCTGACCAACTGTGCGATCGGGTAGCATTCATAAACAACGGCAAAATCGTCGCAGTTGACACTCCAAACAGGCTCAAGGCAATGGTGAAAGAGAAGGAGCTTGTAGAAGTGACAGTTTACCGTCCACCAGCGGACATCGAAAAGTACATCCGTTCCCTGTTACCCGACGCAGAAGTTGTCAAGCTTATTCCCGGCGATGAGGATGAAGGAAATCCTTCAAGAATCAAAATAATCGGGGGAACCGCAGAAGAACATGTGGAAACAATCATTGATGCGCTCAGACAGAAGAACATCCGCATTGGCAGCTTAAACGTTGGTGTGCCCACGCTCGAAGATGTCTTCATCAAGTTAACTGGCGCAAAACTCACGGAGGACGGAACATAATAGATGTTAAAAAGCACATATCAGCAGTCTCTTTTACGCAGCAATCTCTTTGTTGTCTGGAACGAGCTAGTTAAAAACATAAAGTCCCTGCTGGCATATCCGGCTATCCTCGTTTTCTGGGCAGTATTTCCTATTTTCTGGTTCATTCCGTTCATCCTTCAGGGACAAGCATTTGTAGGCGGTCCAGAGAGCGCGAGTTTTGCACAAATCACTGGCAGTGGAGAATATGTTCCTTTCATTGTGATAGGTGCCGTCCTCAACAGTTACGTAAACACTCTGCTTTACGGCATGGGAGAAAACATAAGACGTGAAGCATACCAAGGAACACTGGACTACGTGCTCGCAGCTCCATGTAACAAGGCTTACGTACTAATCGGAAAAGCCCTAAGCGAAAGTCTCTCCAGCACGATCTTCGCCGCTAGCCAACTCACCATCTCTGTACTCCTCTTCGGAATGAATTTGACTTTGGGAGTGATGCTTCCAGTGTTTTTCATAGTTATTCTATTGATGTTGGGATTGTATGGCATGTCCCTCATCTTAGCTGCCTTCTCTCTCATGTACAAACAATCCTACGACCTCTCGCAGACCATAGGATATGTTTTCTACATTTTTGCTCCTGTACGCTACCCCGTTGAGAGCCTGCCAACTTGGGCTCAAATCTTCGGAAAGCTCATTCCTCTCACATACGCTCTCATCATTGTACGAAGCTTCATGCTTCTAGGAACAGACTTTTCAGCCGTCTACTTTGAGGTTATAGCGCTCTTAATCATCGACATCGTCCTGTTAGTTGCTGGCTTCTATCTGTTCAGCTGGATGGAAGAAAAAACGAAGAAATCTGGAACCATAAGCCACCACTAAGGAGAAAACAGGATTGAACAAAAGCAATAAAGAACACAGGTTGCGGGAAGTCAAATGTCCGACCGGATTCAACTGGAGCAACCTAAAGGCTGAACTGAAAGCCGTCTGGGAAGCCAATATCAAAGACTGGAAAATCGAGTTTGCTTACCCGGTAAGTTTCATCCGCCAACTGATTTCTCCCCTCGTCTTCCTGCTGCCTTTCCTCCTCTACGGCCTTGTCTTAGTTGGAGGAACAGAGAGCGCGAATCTGAAACAGCTGGTTGGAACAGACGATGTGGTAGCCTTCATCTTCACCGGTTACATCATGATGGGATTCATTGGAACAGCCGTTTGGGCAATGGGATTCAGCATAAGAAGAGAACGATGGTTTGGGACGTTAGAGGCAATTTACGTGACGCCTAGCAGCCGCTTGGGTCAAGTATTAGGGATGGCTCTACACAGCACAGTTCATCAAATCTTGGGTACAATCATCCAGTTCATCGTCATATACCTCACCTTCGGTTTAGCCTTAAAAATCGACGGAATCTTGCCCGCTCTGGCGATTTTTGCCCTCATGATGATCGCATTATACGGTTTTGGCATAGTAATCTCAGCGTTAGGTTTGATTTTAAAGGAGGGATGGGTGGTCTCAGACAGCCTCTACAGCATCATGATGATCCTCTCCCCTGTAGCTTACCCCTTAGCTGTGCTTCCCACCGTGGCTCAACAGGCAAGCTACCTCTTTCCAACCGCACCAGCTTTGATTGGAATGCGAAGTTTCCTGATAGAAAATTATCAGCCAGAAGTTGCTGGCAACGTCTTTCTGCATCTCTTAGGCTTGGGCGCAGCTTGGATTCTCTTCGGCATAGTTGTGTTTCGTGTAACTGACGTTTATGTGCGAAAGAGGGGAATGCTCAAAAAATTCTAAACTCAACCAATAGAAGTGTTATGCAGCGAAGAGAGGTGCTTGTATGATACAGGTTTACCACACAAAACTGAATGGTGTTTGGTATGGCGCTGCTGTGCAGGATGAGCAAATTCTTGCCACATGCTTTTCTGTTGAAGAACCGGATTTGAGGCGCCTACTAAGAAAGTTGCCACACAATATTCCGTTTCAGGTTGCAGAGGAACCTAATCAGCTCCTAACAAATGTTCTGGGAGCTCTAAATGAAATCTTCAACGGGAAGGACAGAAAATCCTACGGGTTCAAGATAGCCGCGGATCATCTTTCCAGCTACACAAGAAAAGTTCTCAATTGCACCTGTCTGGTTCCTGTTGGATACGTGACATCGTATGGTGCTATAGCCAAGGTTGTTGGGGGAAGCGCAAGATCTGTGGGGCGCGTTGAGGCATCAAATCCTTTTCCTTTGCTGATTCCCTGTCACAGGGTTGTGCGTTCTGATTTGAGTATAGGTGGCTACGGATACGGAGAGCAGGTTAAGCTGGAGATTCTTCAGAGGGAGAAGAGAGGCTACAAAGAGTCAATGGGACTAGAGGTGGAGGAGAGAGAACTGTCTCTGTTTCCAGCAGAATGGGTTAAACAAAAACAGGGATAGCTTTTAAGAGGTTAAAGAAGCTGATATACATCAAGAAATGTTAGATTCTTCATTGGGGAGGAGAGATGATGAGGCGCGGGGTCTTTGTGGGAAGATTTCAGCCCTTTCATAAAGGACATCTGGAAGTTATAAAAAAAATCGTGAAAGAGGTTGACGAGCTAGTTATAATTGTGGGCAGTTCCCAGTACAGCCACAGGCTCGATAACCCCTTTACTGCCGGCGAGCGCATCACCATGATCAGAAGAGCACTGGAGGAGGAGGGAATCCAGTTGTCGAGAATCTGGATCATACCGGTGCCGGACGTTCATCAACACGCGCTATGGGTCTCCCAGATAGTTGGTTACTCCCCAAAATTTGATGTAGTTTACGCTAACGAGCCGTTAACTAGTCGACTTTTCATGGAAGCTGGTTTCAGAGTCGAGTCGATGCCTTTTATAAAGCGGGAGGTTTACTTGGCTACGGAAATTCGGAAACGCATGTTAGCTGGAGAAGAGTGGAAGGAACTTGTCCCAAGCAGTGTTGCCAGTTTCATAGAAGAGATTGATGGTGATGTGAGGCTTCGGGAACTAAACAAAACTGATACAGTAGGCTAAAGTTTTGCTCCATTTTTAGAAGTGAACAGGTTATAGAGGTGTCTTGCGCCTAGAGCGGTTAGCCAGCCGCCGACAATAAAGACAGTGCCTGGAAAAGATTGGATAGTGGAGTTTAGCAGAAACGTTTGAAATAGAAAGAAGACGATAGCCATTATAAGTATGGATGCTAGACCAAACTTTCTTCCATATTTTCGTGTTGTTTGAATGCTAAGAAGCCCAAAGAAAAAGACGTCGCCTAATCCTAGACGAGAAAACCCACCCACAGATGGAAACATGGGTAGTTCAATAAATGCAGGCAATCCTAATTCAAGGACTCGGTTAAATGACTTTATCATATCCTTTGTGATTAGAACTTGAATAATATCCATAATAGTTAGTAAGGTAGCAAAGGCAGCAGTCGTTTTCCATGTAAAGAGGTTTC
>Ga0307434_1001761_pt1 | contig 11196 bp, 12 predicted proteins | sample SalMarWE160220MG_FD_202156 | JGI IMG/M metagenome (GOLD analysis project Ga0307434, IMG submission 202156) | Salt marsh sediment microbial communities from the Plum Island Ecosystem LTER, Massachusetts, United States - WE1603-220 | ecosystem: Environmental > Aquatic > Marine > Intertidal zone >...
ATGATGCTGGCCTCAGGTATCATAAAGAGCCTCTCCCTTGGAAAGGAGATGGGCCTGGATATCCCTGAAGTCACTGCCGACTACCCCATGCTGATCAGACGCCAGGATGGGCTCATCGAGTTCATGAGGCAGGGTGTGAGAAGTACGCTCAAGAAGAACAAGGCGGAGATCTTCGAGGGCAGGGGAAGGATTGCGGGAAAAGGAACGATAGAGGTTAACGGCAAGGGTATTTCCTTTAAAAAGCTCATCCTCGCAACCGGCGCCGTGTGGAAGGTGCCCACCTTTCCCGGTGCCGAGCACGGGGAGGCGGTAACTACCGACTCATTGCTGCGCAGTGAAACACTCCCCCAGAGGGCCCTGCTCTATGGAGAGAGCCCTTGGCTCATCGAGATCGCCCAGTTCCTCACCAGATTCGGCTCGAAGGTCACCCTTGCTACACCGGAGGAAGGTATCCTATCGGCTGAGAGCAAGGCCATCATCACACGTCTCAGAAAGGTGCTTCGCGGTGAGGGGATTGCTATCAAGACGCAGGCCTCCATTGCCAAGGCAGAGACAACAAAGGGGGGGCTCAGTGTTGAGGTTTCCTCAAAGGATGGCGCCGAGACCATGGTAGTTGATGCCTTGGTTACCCTCGAGAGGGTCCCCGCACTGAAGGGGATCGGGCTCAGCTCCATAAACCTCGATGAAGAGAGCCCATACCTTGCGGTCAACGAGCGAATGGAGACCTCGGTTGAAGGAGTCTATGCCATCGGGGATCTCACTGCTCCCTCCGAGTACCACTACTCACACCGCGCTGCCCAGATGGGGATTGTGGCTGGGGAGAACGCCATGGGAGGAGAGGCCGCGGTCAACACCAGGACGATCACTAGGGTGCTTTTTACCCAACCGGAGGTGGCCTCAGTGGGTCTGAGTGCGAAGGAGGCACGGCAACAGGGCTATGAGGCAGTGGTGGGAAGCGCGCCCCTCTCCATGAACCCTTTCGGGATGATCCTGGCAGAAAATGAGGGGCTCATCGAGGTGGTTGCGGATAAACGGTACGGGGAGATCCTCGGGGTTCACATGATCGGCACCGCCGCCTCGGAGATGGTGGGACAAGCGGTGCTCGCTATCCAGATGGAGGCCACCCTCGAGGAGCTCGACAAGACCCCCTTTCCCCACCCCACCCTGAGCGAGTCCCTTGCTGAGGCGGCTAGAGATGCCCTGGGAAAGCCCATATACCTTCCTTAGTAAAATGCGCTACAATTATACAATGTCTCGGATAGAAAAAAAGGGTGATTTCATAAAGATCTGTGTGGTGTACCAGCTCGGTTTGATTGAATATGGCGAGGCCTATGAGCTCCAAAAGAAGCTTCACCAAGAGAACATGAGTGGTGAGATACCAGATACCCTGCTCCTCCTAGAACACCCTCCTACCCTCACCATCGGGAGGTCGGGGAGCATGGAGAACGTCCTCGTGTCCAAGGAGAAGCTCGACGATGAAGGAATAGCCATCTTCTCTATCGAAAGGGGAGGAGATGTCACTTTTCACGGGCCAGGGCAGATAGTGGGTTACCCTATTATGGATCTATCTTCGAGAGGAAAGGATATCCAGCGCTACGTGCGCGATATTGAGGAGGTCTTGATACGAACCCTGAAGGATTTCTCGATTGCCGCCGCTCGCGATGAAAGCCATGCCGGGGTCTGGGTGGGAAACGAGGAGATCGCCGCCATCGGCCTCAGCGTGCGAAGATGGGTCACGATGCATGGGTTTGCCCTCAACGTCAATCCCAACCTCGAGCACTTTTCCTATATCAATCCCTGCGGCTTTCCCGACAGAAGAGCCACCTCCATGGCCCAGCTTCTCGGCCGCGATGTGCCAATGGATGCAGTGATCAGGCAGATACTTGCCCATTTTTCTGAGGTCTTTGAGACCCCCATAGAGGTAACTTCAGCTCCATTGGTCACCCCAATCCCGCGATTGATCCCGAATTCACATGGAATAAAGGTGAAAAACCTCGTTGATTCGGTAAGATACATTTACCCAACAACAAATCAAACCGTAACCAACGAGGTGAGATAGTATGATACGACAAACCATACTTCCATTCAAGATAGATTTTACTAGATACCTGATCACCCCCCATGCAGGCTTAGCCTTCGTGGGGGAATTTGCCGTGGGGCCGGGGTTGTTGGAGTCGATAGATAGGTAGCTACCGAAGCCCGGTAGTGGTGCAGGATACCACCCTTCTGAATATATCTTCCCCCTCATCCTGATGCTCAACGGAGGTGGCCGGAGCCTGGAGGACACCTGCCAGATACGGATGGATGAGGGATTGCGGGAGATTGTGCCGTATCTACCTCGCCCATGCGGAGAGCATTATCCAAAATCCTAGGATGATAAAGAGTGCTCCTGCGCCGGTTTTGACATAATTCGCAGGGACGACCCTACTCACCGCAGCCCCTAAAAGTACGGCTATAAGCGAGGTGAGCACAAGCGCGCCGGCAGCCCCGATAAAAACGGCGAGCCGTGATTTGCCATCAGCGGCGAAGGCAAAGGTTGCCAGCTGGGTCTTGTCGCCTAATTCGGCGAGAAATATCATGCCGAAGGTGGTAAGCAGTATCTTGAGATCCATGGTGAGCCCTCCATGTTAAGCAATACTCAAGTTAAGCCCACTATGCACACGATGCCATATCATCCTGTCTCATGACTCCCCCTCGATCCACGGTAGAGCGGTGAACTTCCCGGCGTATAAGGATTCAAGCCGGCCGCAGCACCTCAGCCATGGGTTCTTTTTCCCGGCAGTCTCCTTTACTGCCCCTCCGGTCACGGCTCAGGGGATTTATCATTTCTTAGGATACTGATAATCTCGGGCTTGTCAAGAAAGGGGTGGTGAATATCACCCTGGGAGAGCAGCCCCGAGAGCGGTAGATTCGGACGCCATAAAAAGAATATCCCACTCGAATTCAGCTTCTTTATGCTTCGCCTATTACCGATTCCTTCACGTGTAACCTTGAAGGGTAGCGCCGGTGTCATGTGCTGAAAAATGAGAGCCGATTGTGCGCGTTGCTTTACAAGAACGAGGAGGCATGCTATGAGCATCAGCATTATCGCTGTGGCGATACAGGGATTTGGAAGAGGCATTGGGAGGTGTTGAGGTGGATTTTTCATTATGCGATCGGATCATAGAGAACATATCACGGGTGATCGTGGGGAAACAGCACGCACTCGAGCTTCTGCTGGTGACCCTTCTGGCGGATGGGCATGCGCTCATCGAGGATGTTCCTGGGATTGGGAAGACCTTAATGGCCAAGTCCCTGGCAAGGACTATTGGCGGCACGTTTAAAAGGGTTCAATTTACCCCGGATCTGCTGCCCGCTGATATCACCGGGTTTAACGTCTATGATCAGCAATCCAGCCGTTTCACCTACCAATCAGGGCCGGTGATCACCAATATTCTGCTCGCCGATGAGATTAACCGCACCATCCCCCGCACCCAGTCCAGCCTGCTCGAGAGCATGGAGGAACGACAGGTAACCGTGGATGGCCAAACCCACCTCCTACCCCATCCCTTCTTTGTCATGGCTACCCAGAATCCAATTGAGCTGGAGGGGACCTTTCCCTTACCCGAGGCACAGCTTGACAGGTTTCTGCTGAAACTACGGCTGGGGTATCCTGAGAAGGAGGAGGAGATCTCAATGCTGGAACGCTTTCGGGAGGAAGATCCTCTCGGGAGCCTCGAGGCCGTGGTGAGCCCTGAGCAGATCACCCAGCTGCAAGGCGCACGAAAGAAGATCAGAATCTCCCTTCCGGTGATGGAATACATCGCGGATATCGTGAGGGCCACCCGCGCAAACAAGTCCCTGCGTTTCGGGGCAAGCCCACGGGGTTCCCTGGGGTTGATGCGTGCCGGCCAGGCCCTGGCTGCACTGCGCGGGAGAGACTTTGTGTTGCCGGACGATATCAAGCACCTGGCAGTGCCCGTCATCGCACACCGATTAATCCTGACCGACGAGGAACGGTTGCGGGGAGAAACAGCGGGGCATCTTCTTGATGAGATAATAGAGCAGATGCCCGTACCTGCACCCACCGAATAGAAGAATTGCCATGGAAGCTCCCGAAACCAGACTTCCCTCCATCTTCATTGTACCGTTGATGCAGTTTCTGGTGGGGCTCTGTCTCTTTGTCGCGCTGCTGAATGGCCAACGGGATCTGACCGTGTTGGCCCTGCTCGTTTTAGGGATCATGATCGGGGCAAGGCTGTGGAGCAGGCTCGGCCTTTCCGGGATTCGGTACTCCACGATAATGGATAACCATAAGCTTTTCCCTGACGAATCCCTTGCCCTTCAGGTGAACGTTGAGAACGCCAAGTTTCTGCCCGTGTGGCTCCAGATGAGCGTGCCGGTAAAAGGGGCGCTTGAACCATTCTCCGGGCAGAGCAGCCTTACCGGAGAGTGCGGGCTGCTCTGGTACCAGAAAGCGCATTTCAACTGGGGGCTCGTTGCCCAGCGTAGAGGGATATATCGCGTTGGTCCAGCCCACATGAAGGTGGGCGACATGTTCGGCTTTTTCACCAAGGAGAAGAGCACAGGGGCTGAGATGCAGGTCATCGTTTACCCCAGGCTGGTGCCGCTCAAGCCTTTTTCACTGCCGAGGCGGGACTTCTTTGGCGCACCAGGGGCCAAGAGCCCGGTACAGGACCCCATCTACATACTCGGCACCAGGGATTACCAGCACTGGCGGCCTGCCCGGCACATTCACTGGAAGGCGAGCGCGCGCCACAATCGGCTCCAGGAAAAGGTCTTTGAGCCCTCGGAGCAGGAAAAGATATTGCTGGCCGTTGAGGTGAGCCAATTCGAGAGAGACCATGCATCAGAGAGCTTCGAGCGCACCCTTGAGGCGGTGGGTTCCTTGGCCGTTCAATCCTATCAGAGGGGCTATGCATTGGGGCTTGTGACCAACGGTGTGGTAGAGGGAGGCCCGTCTATCCTGCCAATGGGGAGAAGCCTGCAGCAGATGCCCTCTATCCTGGAGGTTCTCGCGAGGCTTAAGATGAGGGCTGAAGGGAGCCTTGCGGACATACTGTACCGAGCTCTGGAATTGCCCTGGGGTGTGAGCTGTGTTCATTTCTCCTACGAGCAGGACGGGGGAACAGCGGCGAGTGCACAGTACTTTCGGAACAAAAGGATACCCACGATATTCGTGGTGAGCTCCTCTCACGGCCCAGGGGAGGGAGATAGGCATACGCTTCGGGGTATGGTGTATTCGCTGGATCAGATTCGCATCGAGGGGGCCCGGAAACCATGAAGAAGGATCGAGGAATACTCCTGTTTCTGGCACACGGCGGGATGGAGCTCTCATGGCTCTATGCCTGGGCGAGCTTTCTGATGACCTCCATCGTGCATCGACCATTCCCCCTGCCCGAGGCAATCGGCACCTATCTTCTGGCGGCGGCGCTTACCCTGGCAGTCCGGGGAATGGGTCTGCGGGTGATCTCGGTTTTGGGGCTCCAGGTCCTGGGGTTTTTGCTCACAGCCTCCAGGATAGTCTACACCATGAACTATCAAGCATATCCCTATCTTGGCAAAGGGTGGCTCGTTGAATTTTTAGGCAGAACGAGAGATCCACTGGAGTGGTTGATACTCGTGATCATCCTGATCTTTGGGGTGTTTTTTTGGCTGGGAGGGGTGACCTTGGCCAGAAGGTCAACAGCCTACCTCACCATATGCAGCCGTTTCGATCTTGGGGTTGCGGCCTTCTTTTGCCTTTTGATGGTAAAACTCCTGTTGCTCGTGAAAGGAGGGATCGAGGTAAAGGATCCCGCACCGGAACTCCTGCTCTTTCCCTTTTTTATCTTCAGCCTTTTGGCAATTGGACTGGCCAGAAGCAGCAGCAGCGCGCGGAGGGATTTTCTTGCGGGCTATAAGGGGATTGGCGTGCTCGCGAGCTTCACCGTGGTAGTGCTTGCCTTTGGGGCAGGCCTGGTGTTGCTCTTCATGCCCTACCTGATTGCTGCTGCCGAGGCAGGCTATGGGGTATTGAGGTCAGCAGCCGGGCCGTTGAGCCCTATCCTGGTGCGGGTGTTGCGGTTTCTGTTCTTTAGAGCTCGCATGCGGCAAGAGGCGTCCTCTTCCTCACCAGGAGGCCATGAGGCAGAGTTCGTCTCTTCCGGTGAAAGCAGCTGGTGGAGCGAGCTGGTTGCAAGGGTCTTGGAATGGGGCTTTCTCGGTCTGGGGATGGTGTTGGGGCTCATTCTCTGTGTCCTTGGTGCGTGGTACCTGCTGAGGTGGCTGTTCTCGAGGACATCGAAGCAACAGAGACAACCCATTCATTGGCGCCTGTTGGTAGTATGGGCTCAAAGGCAATGGGTGGCCCTTGTTCTAGGCGTGCAATGGGTGGTGCAAAGGTTCAAGGGCTACTGCGATGCATTGCAGCTCTACCGCGCCCTTCTGAAGTGGGGACGCCGGAGCGGCCTGCCCCATCTTTTGAGCGAGACCCCTGCCGAGTATGGTTCACGCCTGAGGAAGCAGTTCCCGTGTCTCACTGGGGAGATAAGGGGGATAGTCGAGGCCTTCAACCTGGTGGTGTACGGGGAGGTGGCGCTCGATGATGAGCAGATGACCCTGGCCAAGCTCTCCTGGAGAAGACTGCGCAGCCCCCGATATTGGCCTTCCAGACTGAAGTCCTGGTTTCTCCAGCCGGGGAGGGAATAGGCTCGGCCTTTCCATTGAAATTCTCATATCAGTGAGGCAAGATAGGTGGATGTAAGCGGATCATTTTTCTTCGGATCGAAAAGCAGATCTATACAGTAAAAGGAGGATGAGAATGGCTAAGATAGTGGTTATTTACCACAGCCAGCAGTATGGGAACACGAAGATACTTGCCGAGGCGTTTGCCGAGGGAGCGCGGGCGCAAGGAGCCGAGGTCGCGCTCATTAACACGAATGAGCGACGCGTGACGCTCGGTGAATTTTCGGCAGCCGACGCCGTTGCAATCGGCTCACCGGACTACTTCTCCTATGTGGCGGGCACGATCAAGACCTTCTTCGATGATATCTACCAGTGGGACAAGGCGGGTGAGCGGGTGAAGGGAAAACCTGCTGCCCTTTTCTGTTCCCACGGGAGCGGTGGTAGGGTGAAGGGGCCGCTCGAGCAGCTCGCGGGTCGTTTCTTCGAGCAGGTGGGTGAAACGATTGGAAGCGCCCGTCCCATCACCGATGACGCCAAGAAGGCATGCAACGCCCTTGGTAGAGAGCTCGCTAAAAAAGCGAATCAGTAGCCGAGGAATTATCTTCCTTTCGCTTTTTACCAATATTTTTTCATTTTCTTTGGAAAGATGGTATGTAACACTCATATCTCGGGAAAAAGAATACTATCTCTTCTAATGCCAGGGGCTTTCGGGGTGTCCTTTTGATCTTCGCCCTGAAATGCGAATCAACGCACGGGGCGAAGTCAGCATGCGCCTATGAGAACAAGCCCTTCAAAAAATAAAAAAAGAGGGCCAGGAAATAAGCACACATAGAACAATCTAGGGATGGTGAGATAATGACGGATCAGGTAAAAAGAATTTGTCATTTGTGCCAAAAGGAAACTGACCACTTCGAGATTTGCGAAAACTGCGGTCGGGTCGTTTCTCTCAATTGTCTCACTACGAAGAGCGGGACTATACTAAGAGTCGACCAGAAGCCCAGATGTCCAAAATGCGGTAGCGACAGGGTTGCCGTATACAAGGACGGAAAAAGAGTTGCCGAATAGAAAGCTCGCCCTTTGCCCGGCTGAATTTCAGGCCGGGTATAAGTGAGCGCCGTGCATACTATACCACAATAGACATTCCCTCGGTATCAGGCCAATTTGACCCTCTCCTTGCGATCCTCTTCAGGAATTGAAACCCATGATTACTCCAGGAAAGAGCCCGCCCCATTTCATCAATGTAAGAATTATTGGAAACATCCTGGGTTGGGCGCATTTTGGAGTGAAGCTTACTTATAATGGAAAGCCGTTGACCGCTGAAATAGTCCTTTTTCGATCATCCTTTGTTTCACCAAACCCAGCGAAGCTTCGCCTCAAACCGATCAAAATCGAACGGCAAGCATTTCACCACTAAGACGCAAAGGCCGCAGAGATGATTCATCTTTTTTCTTTGCCGCTGAGCTCAGCGGTTGACCAAAACCATTCCCAGGCTTACGAGGGCCAGGGCCACGAGAAGACCTGGACTGATAATCTCACCTAGGATCAAGGCCCCGCTCAGAAACACGCCAAACACCGGAGTGAAGAAGGAAAAGGCGTGGAGGAGACTGACAGGGTATCGGTGAATAAGCTCGAACCAGACAAGGTAGCTGAGGAAGACAACGATGATACATTGGTAGAATACCGAAAGACCTGTGGCCAAGGAAAAGCCGGTCAGAATCGGGTCTTCCGTGATGATGCTCATAAGCAGCAAGAAAGGAGCAGAGAAAAAGGTCTGGTAGAAGAGGGTCTGTAAGGGTACGGTCCTATGGGAGAGATATCTCTTTACATACACCGTTGTGGACCCCCACATCGCGCCTGCTGCCAGGGCCATGAGATCACCGGGCAGCATGCTGAGGGAAAAGGAGCCGAAATCCCTCATGAATAGGGCCACCACGCCGGAAAAGGAGAGGATAAGACCTGCGGCCTTCCAGGGATTGAGCCGGTCGCCTTTGAGAAAGAAATGCGCCTCAAGGGCCACAAAGAAGGGAGCGGTGTAAAGCAGGATATAGGTACGTGACGCCGACGTGTATCCGAGCCCCACATAGACGAGACCGAACTCGAAGGCAAACAGCAGCCCAATTACCATTCCGTGGAATGCGATGCGTCTGGAAGGAAAAACAGGGAGCCCCTTGGCCTTCATCCAGATGTAGAGACACGCCCCGGCCACCAGGGAGCGCACCCCTGCCATGAAAAGGGGGGCGAGCTCCCGTAATCCGATCTTCACTATGGCCATGTTGGCTCCCCAGATCAGAGCGAGGCCTAAGAGGATCGCTATGGGCTGCCAGCGGAGGTGGGCGTGGTCCATGCCGGCTATTCTGTTTTACCAAGAAGGTGGTGAGTCATAATCCGGGCAGAATAGGAGGAATAAGGGGAGGTGTCAAGTGTACATATTGCACCTAAAAATATAAGATACGTATATATCGATGGAGTATTTTAGTAGCTTATGGACGTCCCGGTAGTCCTCGATTTCCTCGCGAAGATGCTTTCCCTGAAGAGAATGAACTCCTTCCGGGCACGGAAGAGGGGCTGACCACCGAATCGGCACTGAATCATTAAACGTATAGGCGATACAAATGAACGGAATCGTCCGGGCGGACATCAAACCGGGAACGCGTGTTAAGGTTGTACAGAAACAGGATCAGCGATCCGGAAAACTTACGGAAGGCATCGTCAAGGATGTTCTCACGAAATCCGCCACACATCCACATGGGATCAAGGTTCGTTTGGAAAGCGGCATTGTAGGGCGCGTGAAAAAGCTCATTCCCTGAAGTCCGCATTGATCTTTCAGAGCACCGTAAAGGCGTCCATAAAAAATAAATATTTAGCTTGCTATTACGTATAATGGTGCTTATTATGTATCATCAATTAAGTCCCGCCGTAAATTGGCGGGAGGGTTTCTTTCTGTGGGGATTATACGTTTGTTAAACGCTATCATCCTTCAGTTTGTAACGTTGAAATTTTTCGAAAGGAGGATGATATCATGACAAATGGAACTGTTAAGTGGTTTAATGACCAAAAAGGTTTTGGATTCATCGAGCAGGAAAATGGACCGGATGTATTTGTGCATCATAGCGCAATCAATGCGACCGGTTTTAAATCCCTCAGTGAAGGTGCGCGCGTGACCTTTGACATTGAGCAAGGGCCAAAAGGTCCGGCTGCTGCCAATGTGAACGTTGCCTAACCAGCTTTTTAAGGCAATTAAAGGCATCTCCTGTGAAACGGGGGATGCCTTTTTTAATGCTCGCTCGCATCAAACCACAATTATACCGGCTGAGATTCTTTTCCCTGTTATCAGCGATCTTATCAGTCCGGCAACCGACCAGAAAGGAGAAGCTATGGCAAAATCGAATTACCAGTTCAAGAAACGTCAGAAAGAATTGGCCAAGAAAAAAAAGAAAGAGGAAAAAAGGCAACGCAAGCTGGAAAACAAGGTGGTTGAAACCGATGAAACTGAAAAAGACCCGACCCCTTCAATGGAGGACCGGTAAGCATAGGGACCGGCCAGCACCAATTGCCGGAGCTATACCATGGTAATAATTGACCATAAAAAAGGCCTGGCGAAAAAAAAGCAGGCAGATCTTCATGAGGGCCAGAAGGTGGCGCTGCTCATTTCCGCTCGAACCGGGATGGGATTTACCGCCGTCATCAACGGCACCCACAAGGGCATCCTGTATAAAAACGAAGTGTTTCAGCCGCTGAAAATCGGCCAGGAAATTGACGGGTTTATCAGAAAAGTGCGTGACGACAAAAAAATAGATCTTTGCCTGCAAAAGCCCGGCTACAAAGCCATCGATGCCCTGTCCCCAAAATTTATGGACAAATTACAGCAACAGGGCGGGTTTATCGCGGTCACCGATAAAAGCCGGCCGAAGGTAATCGCCGACCTTTTCGGCGTCAGCAAAAAAACCTTCAAGAAGACCATCGGCAATCTATACAAGAAAAGGCTGATTACTCTTGAAAAAGACGGTATCCGGCTGCTGGAAAGAAAAAGTAAAAACCATGCCCGGATCTCAGTTGTCCAACACAAACATGAATATAAAGGGGGAGGGGGTTAAGTTGTTACGGTATTGATCCAAATCATCTATTGGTTAGGCTACGATAGTTGATGCATATTTTACATAAGGAGGGTGTCAAACCCGATGGGCCAGGAACCGAACAAGACCATTTATTCCATGATCCAGGTAAGCAAGTACTATGACAAAAACCGGTTTTAAAGGATATCTCAATTTCCTTCTTTTATGGCGCAAAAATAGGAGTTCTGGGCCTTAACGGCTCAGGAAAGAGCACACTTCTGCGAATTTTCGCAGGCATTGACAAAGAATTCAATGGACAGACAAGTATTTCACCTGGTCTTACAGTCGGCCTTCTCGATCAGGAACCGGAGCTGGACAACACGAAAACGGTTCGGGATATTGTAGAAGAGGGACTGCAGGAAACCGTTGCCTTAGTCAACGAGCTGTTTGCCAATCCCATGTCCGAGGATGAGATGAA
>Ga0307434_1001762_pt1 | contig 11195 bp, 9 predicted proteins | sample SalMarWE160220MG_FD_202156 | JGI IMG/M metagenome (GOLD analysis project Ga0307434, IMG submission 202156) | Salt marsh sediment microbial communities from the Plum Island Ecosystem LTER, Massachusetts, United States - WE1603-220 | ecosystem: Environmental > Aquatic > Marine > Intertidal zone >...
GCCTTCGTCCCAGACTTCTACATCCGGGTACTGGATTTCCATAAGATTGCCGCAATCCGTATCATATGTACCAGGAGCATCTTCCCCCAGCCTTTGTAGTGCTGGTGACAGAACCTTCAAACCATATTCATCACGCCAAGCAGCATCGGCGAATAATTTATGTGAAACCGCACCACCAAGCATAACGCCAATCTTTGCTGAATCAGATGTAGCTGAAACCGTATTGAAGAATGGATTGATCAAAAAGTTATACGAAAAAATTAAAGTAATGCACCAAATAAGACGTGAATAATTACAAACATTTCTCATTGCGATTTCCTCCAAAATCAATGATTTTATACTAATTTGACTTTATATTGCTGAATATCAAATAAGTCAAGAAGATTATCGGATATTTGATATTTTATACGTATTCAAGTTGTATTTAAATAACCTATTTTTCTATAAATAACTTACATCTTTTTATAAAAATTGAAGGTGATACAACATTTATTAGCTTATTATCAGAAAATGCATCATTAATTGTACGGCTTTGGCAATAATGAGACAAAGACTTTAAATTGTTGAATTTCTGTTAAAATATAGCTATTGTTTAAAAGCACAGGTTTTTCTTACTGCTCTTAAAAGTGCCCTTAAAAAGGGCGTTTAGGATAGTAAAAAATCGTGTTTTAATAGTAGAGAAATAAGAGAGTCTAACTTTTTGGAATTATTGGAATTAAGGTTTAAGTACAGGCCTTTCATAAGCTTACAAAAAGAGGGCAAATCAAATCTCGCCCTCTTCGCCAGCATGCTTTTGGCAGGCACTTACGCTCTCTGACTACTGGTCGAAACGTGGTGAAAAACTACAACCGAAAGATGCAATATCTACTAAAAGATATGATATCTACCACTTGCTAAGTTCTGAAATCAGCGATATTTGCGTAAGAACTACTTTTTCAAGAAGTTTTTCAAGACCGTCGCTTTCAGCCGCTCAGCCACTGCTCCAAAATTCGAAATACTCTTCGGAACAAAGAGTTTTGACGAACCAGCGCAACTATTTTAGCTATACGAGCTTCTTTATCAAGCTTATTTAAACCTTAAGAAAAATGCCTTGTGCCGGCCGCCCCACGCAGTGCAGATATGAAGTTACAGAAGAATGTAGAAATTTTTATGCTATAAGTTCAGCCTGTTTGCTATGTCTATTCGAACAGGACACAGACAATAATATTTATTTACACACGGAAGTGAAAAAGAGCATTCAGCGGCGTGTTCTTCGAGACATTCGAGAAAATTTTCTTCGCCGTGATTTTTAACCTGTCCCAGCTTGGAAAATTTCGTCTTATAGCATTCGAAGTTTTTGGGGCATTCGATATCTTTGCAGTTGTCTTCAATATCACTTATCGCATTTAATACTTGCGTATCTGATTTTCCATTAATTGCCATAACTGTTCCTCCCGTTTGCATCATAAACTTTTTCGGGCCCTTAATGAAATTGCGTTTCTGTTAACTCACTTATTATTCTCTATAGTTATAGACGCAAAAACAAAGAGAAAGTTACATCTTTTTACTGAATTTTTACAAAATACTGCAAAATTTCTGAAAAAGTCTCGAATCCTTATGTTTAACGTTACAGTTTCTTGCGGTTTTTGTTACCTTTTTGTTACCGTCGTGGGAAAGGGCGGTTGTAAAAAAAAAATCAGGCAGCCGTGCACGGCTGCCTGATTGAAGTTTTGTAAATAACTTTTTCTGGTTTTTACTTGTTAAAAATTATTATTTACTTGTGAAAACGAAGTTGGCTGTGCGCTTGGCTTTTCGCATTCGCCTGCGGTTTTTTTCGGATGGCTTCTCGTAATAGCTGTTCCGCTTAATATCACGTATCAAGCCTTCCTTTTCGCACAACTTCTTGAAGCGTCTCATCATCTGCTGCACGCTTTCGCCCGCTCGAGCTTTGACTTTCAGCATATAAAATAGCTCTCCCTGCTCTAATGACAATACTTTTTAACTTAAATATACCTTATCTTCATATTCTCGGCGAAAATATAAAGACATTTCATTTTAATAAAAAAAATATTTTTTTAAAGCTAAAAACTTTTTATTCTGCTGTTTTTCTACAAATGCACAGACTTTTTGGCCTGCCAGGCCGTCATTTCTGCTCCCCGACCCCTTGAATTAATTGATTATAATGCCTTATCTTGAGTAATAAAGGCAAATTTGGTAAAATACTAAAGATTCTTTCCTCGGCTTATTGATAAGGTTTTGCAGTTGGAAAAATTCAGACAAACCTTGAGAGTCAGCAGGGAGCGGGCCATTCTGGTCGCTGCCGTCCTGCCCAAAGATGGCGGTGGTGATGATTTGGCCGAGCTTACCGCTCTTGCGGAAAGTGCCGGTGCCGTCGTCGTCGACAGGTTCCAGCAGAAAATCCGCCGTATAAATCCCGCTCTCTATATCGGTACGGGAAAGGCCGCACAGCTCGCACAGAGGGTAAAAAGATTCAAAGCAGATGTCGTCATCTTTGATAATGACCTCTCGCCGGCCCAGATTCGCGACCTCGAGGAGATTATCAAGAAAAAGGTCATTGACCGCAGCGAGCTCATCCTCGACATCTTCGCCACCCGTGCGAAAACAAGGCAGGCAAAGCTGCAGGTTGACCTCGCCCAGCTCGAATACACCTATCCGCGTCTGACGAGAATGTGGTCGCACCTTGACAGCGTTGCAGGTGCCGGCGGCGCAACCGCCGCAGGAGTCGTAGGCGGCATCGGCACCAGAGGTACCGGCGAAAAGCAGCTCGAAATCGACAGAAGAATCGTCAAGAAAAGAATCGCCGAGCTGAAAGAGCAGCTCGTAAATATCGACAAAAGAAAGCTGCGGGAAATCAGTGGCAGGAAAGAGCTGTTCAAAATTTGTATCGTCGGTTACACAAACGCCGGTAAAAGCACACTGCTCAATAAAATTACCGATGCCGACGTTTTGGTTGAGGACAGACTCTTTGCCACTCTCGATACGAGAACGAAAAAGTGGACTCTCGAGCGAGGCCTGGAAGTGCTCTTGAGTGACACCGTCGGCTTCGTAAAAAATCTGCCTCATCACCTCGTCGCTTCTTTTAAGGCAACCCTTGAGGAAGCTGTCCTGGCCGACCTGCTGCTGCACGTTGTCGATGTCTCGAATCCCGATGTGGTAAGGCAGATTGATTCCGTAAAGAATGTCCTTAAAGAGATTGGTTGCAGCGGCAAGCCTGTTCTCGACGTTCTTAACAAGGTTGACATACTGGACGATATCGGCAGGCTGGAAATGCTGCAGACCTTGTACCCCGATGCCGTCACCGTATCTGCCAAAACCGGTACCGGCCTGGAGAAATTGACTGAAATTGTCCTTGAAAAATTCACAGGCCGGCAAATCCTTATTCAGGTCAGGAGCAGCCCAGCCGATGGAAAAATACAAAGCTTTCTGCGGGCCAACGCTGTTATCCTCGAGCAGCAATATCACGATGGTTACGTCCTGGTAGATGCAAAGCTGGGCCAAAACCAGCTTACAGCCCTCAAAAAACTCCAGCCGGTACAATTGACTATCAAAGAGTAGATTCTGAATTATCCATCCTTTTCTATTTTTCGCAAAAGCGAAGATTTCATTGTAAAACAAAGCCAATTTTGGGCTAAAATTGGGTTTGAATTGGCTTTGTTTGGCTTTGTTTTTTCGGCGGAAAATAAGCCCATAATTGCCATAACCACTTCTATAATAAGCAGTTACAGGCATTTGGTCATTTTTAAAATTGGCTTTGTTTTGCATAAAAAGGTTTGATTTGTAGAGTTCTCTCGACAAATGTAGAGATACTTTTTGACAGGATTGACAGGATAATACAACGAACTGTTGGTTAATTGGTCCTTCGACGTTGCTCAGGACAGGTGAATTAGTTAACTGGTTATTGGTTAATTCCATTTATAAATCCTTAGTAAATAAGAATTTACAATTATATTTGACGTGAACTGCTGTTCTGAAACGTGCGGTGCTCCGCGTTACGTGTGTTTTCTAACACACAAAAGAATTATACTAATTCAGGCCGATTTATCAATAAAATAAAAAATTATTTTGCAACCACGGATTTCACGGATTTACACTGATTTATTTAGCTGACTTAGGTGTTTATCGTCAAGATTGCTTTTGTAAGCGAGCTTCCAACGCAAACTTTCCTTAAACACATAAGCAATTACATTGCTTATATCTATAAGTCAGCGAAATAAGTCTTATCTCACCGCGGATTTACACGGACTTTATTGAATTAAAAAAGAAAATATTTTGCTGTTGAAAAAGGATAAGGATTAGTGATAATATAGTTAGATAAAAGCTATTTATATAAAGAGATCAAAACGAATGAAAAAGAAATAAATATAAAAGGTAGAAGGAATATGAAACTTACAGAGTTAAAAATAGAGAATTTTAGATCTTTTGAAAATGAGTCTATTAAATTTGATGATTACACATGCTTGGTCGGGCCAAATGGGTCTGGTAAATCCGCTGTGTTAATGGCACTAAATGTTTTCTTTAGGGAGAACGCTTCAACGGTAACAGACGTTTTAAGTCTGACAGAAGAAGATTTTCATCATAAATACAAAGAAAAGCCGGTAAGAATAACATTAACTTTTGAGAACCTATCTCAAGAAGCACAAGAAGACTTCAAACACTACTATAGACAAAACAAACTCATCGCATGCGCAGAAGCAATTTGGGATGGAGAGACAGGTACTGCTCCCGTAAAACAACATGGCTATAGACGTGTAATGAAGGACTTTGCTATTTTTTTTGAAGCCCAAGGTAAAGGTGCTTTAGTTGCAGAACTTAGAAGCATATACAACAACATACGAAAGACCTATCTTGAATTACCGGCAGTAAATACGAAGGTTGCGATGACACAAGCGCTACACGAATTCGAAGAAAAGCATGATGACCTTTGTGAGATTATTAAGGATAATAATGAATTCTACGGATTCACCAGAGGAGCAAACTTATTATCTAAGTATGTACAGTGGGTATATATTCCAGCAGTAAAGGATGCGTCAACAGAACAAGATGAAGCAAGCCAAACGGCCTTGGGAAGATTACTAGCAAGAACAGTACGAGTAAAGTTAGATTTCACTGAAGAAATAGAAGAGATGAAAAGCAATTTGCAAGTTAAATATGAAGAAATTCTTGAGAAACAAAAATCTGCCCTTAATGATTTGAAGTTAAGCATAGAGAAGCGTTTGAGAGATTATGCAGACGCAAGGGCGCGATTGGAACTAAAATGGCATTATGATCCAAAGAAATCAATAGCAATCAGTGACCCTAGGGCACGCGCATTGATTGGTGATGGAGAATTTATTGGAGAGGTGGCGAGAGCAGGACATGGTTTACAAAGAGGATTCATGGTTTCTTTGCTTCACGAATTAGCTGGTAACGAAGAAAAAGGTGGTCCTAAGTTGTTATTAGGATTTGAAGAACCTGAGTTATATCAGCATCCTCCTCAGGCACAGCATCTTGCTGATGTATTAGAGAAACTTACAATTCCAGAAAACAATGCACAGGTAATTGTAACAACCCATAGCCCATATTTTGTATCAAGCCGTGGATTTAAAAACGTACGCATGGTGCGCAAGATTCGGGGTGGGAGATTATCAAAAGTAAGCCATTCAGACTATAATAAATTAGAGAACCGAATTAGCACAGCTCTTGGAGAAAAACCAAAATTACATACATCACTAATGGCTCGTGTTTCGCAGATAATGCAACCTTCTCAGAGAGAATTGTTTTTTTCTGCATTGCCGGTTTTAGTCGAGGGACAAGAAGATGTTGCATATTTGGCAACACAATTAGACATGAGTGGAGAAATGACCGAATTTCGGAGACTTGGATGCCATTTCATTATAGCAGATGGTAAAAAGAATTTAAGTAGACTAGTTGCAATAGCCCTAGAAATGGAAATTCCGTTCTTTGTGATTTTTGATGCAGATGGGGATGAAGTTGAAAAAGATGAAACAAAAAGAAAAGAATATGAGAAAGACAATGGGTGCATTTTGAGATTATGTTCCTCTCCAGATCACGATCCTTTACCAAAAGACATAATATGGGGTAATGGAGTGGTTGTGTGGCCTAATAGAATTGATGAAACAATTCATTCAGATTTCGGAGCAGATATCTGGCTTGAGGCCGAGAATAAAGTTAGGCAAGATCTCGGATTGCACGATGGTGTTAAGAGAAAAAACAAGATTCTGATAGCGGGAACTCTTGAAGAACTTTGGAAAAAAGAAAAAAAGTCAGTCTCATTAATGCGATTATGTTCAGAAATAATTAGATTCGCTCAGAAGATACAATTGTAAAAAAAGGAGAGCATATGCAAAGGATCAGAGTTAAATCAAGCAACATAAAATCGATAGGATATGATGTAAACACAAAAGTATTGGAAGTAGAATTCAATACAGGTAGTATTTATCAATACTCTAATGTACCTAAACATGAATATGATAATTTACTAAGTTCTACTTCAAAAGGTAGATACATGAATACCCATATCAAAGAACAATATATATGCGTTAAGGTTCGTTAATGGTTATGTAATGTTATGCAAGATAGGGAAGTAGAGACAATTCAGGATTTGATTTATTATCAGTTTGACAATCCCGTCTGAAATTTATTCGTGTATTTTCGTGTTAATTAGTGGTTGAAAATAAAAAGACCTGCGGTGAAACGGCAGGCTAAATATAAAAGAATCAGTGTAAATCCCGTGTTAATCAGTGTCAAAAAACAGAGAATCAATTTCAGTCTGCGAAAATCCGTGCAAATTCGTGGTTGAGAATAAATAGTAAGCAGGTTGTTGCAATTTTGCCTCGGTGCTGTTTTAATGCTGGAATGTTTAAGAATATTTCCATAATCGGCGATGGTGCGATGGCTACGGTGCTGGCGATGCTGCTGGCGGAGAAGAATGTACCTGTCAGAGTATGGGGATATGATGCCGCCCAGCTAAAGCAAATCGAGCAGTCGCGCGAAAATGTCAGGTTTCTGCCCGGTTATAAGCTGCCGGACAGTATCGGCTTTGAGCCCGCCGACGACCGCATATTTGCCGGTTGCGGTTTAATCGTTTGCGCGGTGCCGTGCCAGTTTATACGGAGTGTTTTTGAGAGGCTCAAAAAATATTTCCCTTTTGTCCCGATTGTTTCGGTTGCGAAGGGAATCGAGAATGAAACTTTATTCAGGCCGACACAAATCATTGCAGATGTCCTTGGGCCTGTACTCACAGCTGGTAAATCGCAGCTTAAAACTGCGGTTCTTTCCGGTCCGACCATAGCTGACGAGCTTGCAAGGAAGCTGCCGGCTACAGCCTGCGTCGCATCTGAGGATGACGAACTCGGAAAGAAGATTCAATTTACTTTCAGTACTGACTGGCTCCGCCTCTATACGAATACCGACCTTGTCGGTGTCGAGCTGGCGGCAGCCTGCAAAAACGTCATCGCCATAGCCGCGGGAATCGTTGACGGTATCGGTGCCGGTGACAATGCAAAAGCCGCTCTTCTGAGCAGGGGACTTGCCGAGATAACACGGCTCGGCATCGCCTGCGGAGCGAAACCGCAAACCTTTGCCGGCCTGACCGGACTCGGTGACCTCGTGACAACCTGCATCTCTCCAAAGGGAAGAAACCGCTCCTTCGGTGAAAGGATTGGTAAAGGGCTGGACAGAAACAACGCACTGGCTGCTACTCACTCAGTGGTAGAAGGCGTTACAACCTGCAAATCTGTTATCGAGCTCGCCAAAAAATATAATGTTGAAATGCCGATTGCGGAGGCTGTCAACCAGGTTCTCTTTGAAAATAAACCCGTCCACAAAGCAATCGGGGATTTAATGACGAGGAAGCTTAAAAGTGAATAGCTCCTGTCCCGTCGGAGCAGGGCCCGCTCATTTCTTATTAAGTTACCGGCAGCCTTAAATGTCTTCTTTAGCGATACGGGCAAAGTGTAGAACAGCCTTTTTATCGTTAAATCAGGGATTTTTAGCGGGATGTTGCCGATGCCCCATAAAATTCGGCTTTTTTAAGGATTTTCAGGCGCTTCTTTTATCAGACTCTGCTTAGGCTCGAACCCGGAAAACTTTATTTTTAATTACCCTGATTTTATATCCTGTTAAAAATATTGTATGGAAAATAAAAGCAGATGAGCCTGGTCAGCAGGCCTCGCCGTTGTTTTTCTCAGCCGGACCTGTTGTATGCTTTTTCTTTAATAAATGCCTGAACCTCCATCTTTTATCGGTCTTGCCGTTCGGTGGTTAAAATTTTTTGCAAACTTGTAAGAATTATTTTTCTCTCTTACCGGCAGGCTCAGTTTTTTTTTCATATATTTTATGTTGGAGCTTTATAAATAGGCTTAGGGGCAGCCTTTTAGGCTTCTAATATAGCCCTGTTTTTGGACGATTATGTATAAGGTAAACGTAATTGTCTCCGAGCTGTAGCATCCGCTCGCCTGAGACGTGTGCGCTTTGGATGGTATATTATGTTTGGTTTTTTGAAAAATAATACTTACCCGGTCGGTATCGATATCAGTAATGATGCCGTCAGGGTCGCTCAGCTTAAGGAAACTCGTGACGGTCTTGTGCTCATCGCTGGTGCCGGCGAAGAGTGTCCGTCACATATTCAGCCTGGAAGCAGCGATTGGCAGAAATGGGCCATCGAAACCTTACAGTTGCTTGCTACAAAACATAAATTCCTCAATAGAGATATCATTGCTTCTATACCGGCCGCCGATGTTTTTATCGACCATATTAAACTGCCGAAAAGTGAAGGCCGAAATTTAGATGACGTTATTCTTTCGAAAGTGAAGCAAAGATTGCCGTTTTCTCCCGACCAGGCATTGGTCAAATACATCACCGCCGAGGATGATAACGTCGTCGTCGTTGCTACCGAGAGAGAAAAAATAAACAGGCATCTGGCTATATATGAGAAGGCCAACCTCAGAATAAAAACTTTGGGTGTCTGGCCTCTTGCCCTTACAAACAGTTACAACCGTTTCTTTGGAAGACGTCAGGCCGACCTTAAGACCGTCGTTATGCTAATTGACCTCGACAGTAATATTACAAATGTTGTTATCTGCAGACACAAGAATTTGCTGTTCGCCCGCTCAATTCGCATAGGAATAAAACAATTGAAAAAGAGCGAGGATTTTTCGAGGCTGGCTCTCGAGCTCGAAGCGTGTAAAAAACATTTTGCCTCTATGTACAAAAAAGCAACGATAGAAAGGGTTGTTTTCATCTCGGGGGCGTTCGTCGAGAGGGATGTATATCAGAAAATCGCAAAAAAAATTAATATTGCCGCTCACGTTGGTGACTGTTTGTCTGCTGTTAAGGTGTTGAACAACGGCCAGATGGACGTTGACAGGAGAAATTGTCAGATAAACTGGGCTACCGCCTTTGGTCTTAGCCTTTCTTCTTAAAAAATGAGGCTGAATAATGATTAATATAAATTTTGTACCTGATGATTATGTACGGAACAACGAGTCGAAAAGAATGAATTTAATTTACATTTTCCTTTTTGTTGTTGTGATGGTGGCTCTTTCTGGTTCCTTTTTTACCATCAAATTCCGCAAGAAAATGCTCAATGACAGGGAAAAGATAGTTGACAGCGAGCTCGCTCAAAGAGAGGAAGAAATAAAAAAAGTTCAGCGGCTTCAGGACAGGAGAAATCAGATGTGGAACAGGGCTCTTTTAACTGCCGAGCTGATTGAGCCAGTCTCAAAGAGTCTGCTGCTTGCCTCCCTGACGAATAATCTGCCGAGCGGCGTGTCTCTGCTGAAGTTAAACCTTAACCAGAAGGAATCCAAGGGCACATCTCGAAATACATCTTCAACTGCAACAAAGTATCAGTCTTTGAAAGCCTCAGGTGAAAAAGCTTCTGTTGAAACTCAGTCCCTTGAAAAAGGACTGGAAACACATATAGATATAGAGGGCATCGCGCCGAGTGACCTCGAAGTTGCCTCTTACATCGAGCGGCTCGGAAACTCACTGCTTATTACGAATGTTACTCTTGTCGAATCAAGGGAATTTGAGACTAAAAACACGAAATCAAAAAGCTCTCAGAAGTTCAGGCATTTCAAGCTCACAGCTATGCTGAACACTAATGTCGAACTTACGGCCGAAGATGTGAAGTTAATCTCTGATAGTGGTGTGTGATATCAGTTTCAAGAATATTCTGTGAAGGGAACAGTTATGTCCAGCGGTTTAAGAAAATTTCTCTTTTTTTTAATAGTTGTCGGTATTACTTATCTTGCCTATCAGTATATGATCAGGCCGGCAAATAAAGCTCTCTCGGACCAGAAGTCTCGGCTTGAAACAAAGGCTGCAAGGCTTGCTGAATTCGAACAGGCGGTTGATGCCGCAAAGGACCTCAACGAGCAGCTCCGGATGCTGCAGGAGGCCGTCGAATTCTTCGAAAGCAGAATCCCGCCGACAAGCCAGATACATAAAGTTCTTGAGCAGGTAACAGTTATCGCTCAGAAGGAGGGTCTTGAACCAAAGACCATTCGTACCCTCGCTAAAAAGAGTAACAGCGGTTATATCGAGCAGCCGTTGCAGATGCAGCTCGTCGGAAATTTTAATTCCTTTTACTCCTTTCTGCTCGAGATCGAGAGGCTGCCGAGAATTATGAAAATCAGGAAACTTGACTTGAAAAAGCAAAGTACAGGCGAAGGCCAGGTCGTTGCTGATTTTATTGTTAGTATTTTCTTTCAGCCGGCGATTTAGTCGCATGTATTTCTTAAGAGGAATGAGAAAAGTGAATTTTTGGAGTTGTGATTATGTTGGATTTCTTACAAGAGAAGCAGGACGATGATTTGAAAGACCAAAAGTCTAAAGACACAGCCGAAAAATCTGCTCCGCCGGATGATAAAGGGCAAAAGCAGGATGAATATTTCACCGTAAATACACAGGGTAAAAAGCTGCAGAAAAGTACAATTTTGCTTGCCGCACTTATCGGGGCAGGTTTGTTGTCACTGTTGTTTATGATAAAAAAGGGAACTCCGCAGGAATCTGAAGCAGCAGTGCCGGACGTTGAACAGGCCAAAATTGACGTTATTGTTGCTCGTCTGGGCGGTGTCGGTTTCAGAACGGAAATGTCGTCTAAAATGGATAAAATCATAAAAAAGTTCTATGAATTCAGCAAAACTCCTCAGGTTCCTGTAGGCCGGCTTATCAAAAATCCCTTTAAAATA
>Ga0307434_1001763_pt1 | contig 11195 bp, 6 predicted proteins | sample SalMarWE160220MG_FD_202156 | JGI IMG/M metagenome (GOLD analysis project Ga0307434, IMG submission 202156) | Salt marsh sediment microbial communities from the Plum Island Ecosystem LTER, Massachusetts, United States - WE1603-220 | ecosystem: Environmental > Aquatic > Marine > Intertidal zone >...
TGGGGCTGATGACAGCACCCCTCATGGCCCAGCCCAACCTGATCTTGAACGGAGACTTCGAGGTGATCGCGAACAGCGAGAACCCCAGCTATCCGAATGGCCCCGTGAATGCGCGGATCTGGTTGGGCACGTACAGCATGATGGGTTGCCCCGACCCTGGCACCGGCTGCTCCCAGGGCTGGGGCTCGCGGAGTTGGTGGATCGCGCCGCATTCCCCCGTTCAGACCTGGGAAACGGCTAACGGCAACCCGGAGGTCCGTCAGACCCAGACCTGGCAAACGGTCGCGGTCAGCAACCCATCAACGGTCTCGTTTACCGGTTACGTGCAGACGGGTCCCGCAGACAACGGTGAAATGAACAACATCACGATCAACCTTTACGACAATTCAGAGCCGAGCGGCACCCCGATTGCTACGGTTACCATAGACCAGACTCTGGCTTACCCGGGGTGGTATGTGGTCCCGGCGATGGTCGGTGCGTCCAGCTCGGGGTACGTCACGGTGGAGTTCACGACGAATACCAGCGCCCCCTACAACTTTGCCGGTGCGGTGCATTGCGACGACTTCAGCATGACCTCGAGCGTCGGCTGCACCACCCAGCACACGCTGGATCCGATTTCTCCCCCGACTCAGGTGAATCATGATACCGATCCCACGCTCACGATCACCGGGACGGATCTGGAACGCGTGACGGGCGCCAAGCTGTTGCAGGTGGAGTCCGAGACGATTGTCGAGGCCACCGCTATCACGGTCGGCGGCGGCCCCGGTGAGATATCGATGGACGTCACGTTCCCCATCGGCACGGACGGTGCCCCACTTGGCTTGTATACTCTGATGACGGAGCAGGCCTCGGCGTCGGAGAATTGCGTGACCCAGACCGTCGTCGATGGGGTCGAGGTCGTCTGTGCCAACCCGAGCAGCTTCACCGGCATGGTCCCGGATGAGCTGCGTAAGCCCCAGGGACAGTACCAGTTCACGATTAACGGCGCCAACCTGGATGAGCTGGATGGGGTATCGTTAGTCCTGGGCACGCAGCCCCCGATCCCCGGGACGATCGATGACAATTCCAACCCCAGCGCCATCCTGGTGACATTCGACCTCACCAGTGCGCTGGTCGGTCACTACGAACTCCGGGGAACCCGTCCTGATACCTGCGAGGATCCGGCCCCGAAGCCTGATGCGTTCACACTTCGGCCGGAAGAAGACCTGCCGAACCTGCTGACCAACCCCGGCTTCGAGGAAGGCAGCTTCAACGGCTGGGACAACGTCGTCTCGCTGGAGCTAGTCAATGGTTCGTGGTTCGGCGACGCCGCCCCGCACACCGGCGACTGGTTCGCCGGGCGTGCATGCTGCGGGGGCGAAGTGACCGCCAGTGCAGAACAGACGGTCTACGTGGAGAACAACCCGAACATGTGCGGGGCCCACGACTACGACCTGACACTGTCGTTCTGGGCCAATGTCTGGGCCGGCCATCCCACGGAACCGTTCTTCGAGAGCTACGTGGAGTGTCAGCTCTTTGTTGACGGTGAGGAGAAAGCCAGTGCCCGCCGAAGCTCGCTCGACCACCCGACCCCACCGCTGGGGACGGGTGACTATGTTCAGTATGTCATGAGTTGGTTCGGATCGCTCCAGGAGACTAGCCAGATCACGGTGAAGATAGTGGCTGATGCTGACGGTCGTAGCGGCGGGACCATTCCCCCGCCGAACTGGGGTATCAGCATCGTCGATGACCTCGAGCTCACTGCGGGTGGCTGCGCGCTTTGCCCGCACGATCCCGCCTTCGACTACGATGACGACGGGGATGTGGACCAGGCGGACTTCGGGGTGATCCAGGCGTGCATCACCGGCCAGGGCGGCGGCTTGCGGCCCGGGGTGGACTGCAGTTGTTCCGACTGGGACCAGGACCTCGACGTCGATCAGACCGACCTGACGAAGTTCGAGGAGTGTGCCAGTGGTCCGGCGATCACGGCCGATACCACCTGCGATGATCCTCCTGCGCCCTGAGAAGTGATCTCGCGGGCAGCCTGGCGCGGTCGCTTGCGGGGGCGCCGGGCGGATAGCGTAACGGTTCACCGGCGGGAGCCGACCGGCTCCCGCCGGCTTCTTTTCTACTCCCCGGGTCTGTTGTCGGCCCCAGACGGCCGTGCACTGCTACCTACGATTCCTGCTCCGCGCGGCGCACTTCGCGCAGCAGAAGGTATGGCGGGTCCGTGACAGTTTAGGCGGGGACCTTCGGGCGGAGAAGGGGACGGCACCTCGCTTTTCCGAACCCCGACCGTCAGGGAGGGGAGTATCTGCGGATGCGCCAGGGCCGCTTCCTTACGGGCGCGGTTCGGAAACACCTGGGGGCGGCGCCTTCCAACAGGCCGCCCAAAGTGTCATGCACCCAGGTATGGCAGGGTCGGGACATCCTCTTGCCTGCGGAGGACCACCGTGTAATAATAACGGGTGATGCTTCGGCATCGGGTCGCTGGGGGATCTGAGGACCCGGCACCCACAATTGAATCAGATACGGGCCCCCTGCTGCGTCGTCTGTTTGGGCAGCGGCGTGGTGGGGCCGGGCTGAACCCGGTACGGCCCAACCGCCGTGAGCCGCGGTGGCACGGCGGGTAGCCAATGGCAAACCTATTGGAAAGGAGAAAACCATGGCCACCAAACCGCGAACCCGATCCGCGCAAGGTTCCCAGGCAGATGCCAACAAGCCTCCGGCCGCTGGACCGGTCACCAGGACCGGGTCCCAGATCCTCCACGATGCCCTGATCGAGCAGGGCGTCGAGGTGATGTTCGGGTATGGGGGCGGGGCGATCATGCCGTTCTTCGACACCCTGTACGAGACGCCCATCCGGTTCATTCTCAACCGGCACGAGCAGGGTGCGGGCCATGCCGCCGACGGATACGCCCGGGCAACCGGGAAGACCGGGACCGTCATCGTCACCAGCGGCCCGGGGGCGACCAACCTGACCACCGCCCTGGCGACGGCATGTATGGACAGCATTCCGGTGGTCGCGATCACCGGCCAGGTGGCCACCGCCGCCATCGGCAATGACGCGTTCCAGGAAGCGGACGTCGTCGGGGTCACCCGGCCCGTCACCAAGCACAACGTGCTGGTCAAGAATGTCAAAGACCTGCCCCGGATCATCCGGGAGGCCTATCACATCGCCCGGACTGGCCGGCCGGGGCCCGTGGTGGTCGATCTGCCCAAGGATGTCCAGGTCAGCACCCTCGAACTCGGCCACGATGACGAGCTAAACCTCCCTGGATACCGTCCCCGTAGCAAGGGCAACGTGCGCCAGATCAAGCTGGCCGCCGACAGGATCAATGCCGCCCGCCGCCCGGTGCTCTACATCGGGGGCGGCGTCATCTCTTCCGGGGCTTGCGAGGAGCTTCGCCAACTCGCTCGCCAGGGGAACATCCCCGTGACGACCACGCTGCTGGGGCTCGGCGCGTTCGACGAGGTCGGCGATGCCAACCTGGCCCTGCACATGCTCGGGATGCACGGCAGCGCCTATGCCAACTACGCGGTGCAGGCTTGTGACCTGCTGATCGCGATCGGTGCCCGCTTCGACGACCGCGTCACCGGCAAGCTCGATGCCTTCGCCCCCCACGCGGACGTCATTCATGTCGATGTTGACCCGTCGAGCATCGGCAAGAGTGTGGACGTGGACGTCCCGGTGGTCGGCGACGCCAGGTCCGTGTTGACCGAGATGCTCCCGATGATCGAGCATCGCGAGCGGGCTGAATGGTTGCAGCAGATCGATGAGTGGCGACGGCGGTACCCGTTCACTTACAACCAGGCCGAAGGATCGATCAAGCCGCAATACGTGATCGACCAGATCAGCCGGATCACGGACGGCCAGGCCATCATCACCACCGGCGTCGGCCAGCACCAGATGTGGGCGGCCCAGTTCTACCGCTGGCGGATGCCCCGGCAGATGATCAGTTCCGGTGGGTTGGGAACGATGGGTTACGGGTTCCCCGCCGCGATCGGGGCCGCAATCGGACGCCCGGATCGGACCGTGATCGACATTGACGGCGACGGCAGCTTCCTCATGACCTCCAGTGAGCTCGCCACCGCCGCTCAGTACGAAGTCCCCGTCAAGGCCGTTGTTCTCAACAACGGTTTCCAGGGGATGGTTCGACAGTGGCAGGAGCTGTTCTTTGAGAAGCGCTACTCCCACACCAGGATGGTGAACCCCAGCTTCGCCCGGGTGGCAGAGGCGTTCGGGTGTACCGGCATCGAGGTGAGCGATCCAAAGGAAGTCACCGGTGCCATCGAAGAGGTGCTGCGCACGCCCGGTCCCGTCGTGCTTGACGTGCATGTCGAACCCGAAGAGAACGTGTATCCCATGGTCGCGGTGGGCAAGAGCTTGCATGAGATGCAGATGGGTGGTATGTCGTAACGGCAGGTAATCAATCGTGACCGAGGAGAATTCCCAGCAGCCCCAACCGTCCGGCGCGACCGGTTCCCGTGAGCGCCGCCGCTTCGCCGGCGCCCTCCGGGTGCTCCTTAGAACCCGCCTCGTTGCCGGCCTGGTGACCATCATTCCGATCTACGTCACCTACAAGCTCGTCGAATGGGTCTTCCGATTCGCCTTTGGCCTGATGACCTCGGTTACCGAGCCCGGGGCCAGGTGGGTCACGACCACGTTGGAGAAAAGCCCCCAGCCGAAGGTCTCCGGCGCGGTCCAGGCCTATACCCATTGGATCGTGCCGATCCTGGCAATCCTGCTGACCTTGTTCTTCTTGTACCTGCTCGGGTTGTTATCGGCCAACGTTCTCGGGCGGCGGCTGATTGTCAAGATAGAGAACGTCTTCGAAAAGTTGCCCCTGGTAAAGACAATTTACCGGACCACGAAGCAGCTTGCACTGCTCATGGGCGGCGGCCGCGAGGCGAGCTTCCAGCGAGTGGTGCTGGTGGAGTTCCCCCGGCCCGGGATGAAGTGCATCGGCTTTCTCACCGCGGTTATGAAAGATATGGACACCGGACGGGAGATGGCCAGCGTCTTTGTTTCCACCACCCCCAACCCGACCACCGGGTACATGCAGATCGTCCCGCTCGAGGAGGTCTCGGAGACTAACTGGTCGGTCGAAGATGCGATCAAGCTGCTGATGTCCGGCGGGATCATCAGCCCACCCACCGTCGCATTCGACCGCATCCACCCCGTCGAGTGGAAACATGCCCCGCCCTCGAAAGGCAATCATGAGAAAACACATTCTTAGCATGCTGGTGGAGAATCAGCCGGGAGTGCTCGCCCACATCGCGGGGATGTTCGCCGCCCGCGGTTTCAATATCGACTCGCTCGTCGTCGGGCGAACCGAGGATCCCCAGTTCTCCCATATGGTTATTGTCTCCAGCGGCGACGACCTGACCATGGAGCAGATCCGCAAGCAACTCGGAAAGATCATCACCGTGGTCAAGGTCCGCGATCTGAGCGAGCAGAACTGCGTCGAGCGGGACCTGGTCCTCATCCAGGTCCGTTGCACCCCCGAGAAGCGGGGAGAGATCAGGCAAATCGCCGAGATCTTCCGCGGTAGCATCGTGGACGTCGGGCCTCGATCCGTCATGGTTCGGTTGACCGGGCCGGAGGACAAGGTCGAGGCCTTCATCGAGCTGTGTCGCCCTTACGGGATCAGGCAGTTGTCGCGAACCGGCCTGATCGCGATGCCCCGGGCGAGTCAGGCCCCGGAGTCGGCGGCGAGTTCAGCCCCGCGCACCAAAAGGGCCCGGGTCGCCACCGTGGCCACGCCGGCCTCCGAAGCCGCCCTGCCGCCCAGTTGATCCCATTGGGCGGATAGGGAACACTGCCCCGCAGAGCGGAATCGTCATGGACTACGAGCCTCAGCGGCAGGTCGCGGTCGAAGCGGTAATGAAGGCATGCCGGCTCTGCCGGTCGGTGCAGGCGGCTCTCGTCTCGGCTGAGACGATGGCCAAGAAGGACAAGTCGCCCGTCACGGTGGCGGATTTCGGTGCCCAGGCCGTGGTCAACGCAGCTCTGATGGCGGCCTTTCCCCACGATCCGGTTGTCGCGGAGGAGGACGCCGGCGCACTCCGCGAGCCGGCGGCCGAGTTCATCAGACGAAAGGTGGTCCGTCACGTGCAGCAGTTGCTCGGCGCTGTGACCGAGGCGGACGTCCTCCGGGCAATTGACCACGGAACCGGCGAGGGGGGGGGCCGGGGCCGGCACTGGACGCTCGATCCGATCGATGGGACCAAGGGTTTCCTGCGAGGCCAGCAGTATGCGGTGGCGCTGGCGTTGATCGACGGCGGTGAGCCGGTGCTCGGCGTTTTGGGTTGTCCGAACCTGCCGGTCGACGCGGGACAGCCCGACGGCCCCAAGGGGTGCCTGTTTGTTGCGGTCCGGGGCCAGGGGGCGACGATGAGGCCCCTCGACGGACGCACCGAGACGAGGATCGCCGTAACAGATGTAGCCGATCCCGCGAGGGCTTCCTTCTGCGAGTCGGTCGAGTCCGCCCATTCCTCGCACGGTGATGCAGCCCGGATCGGGGAGGTGCTCGGCGTCACGGCCCCGCCTTTCCGCATTGACAGCCAGTGCAAGTACGCAGCCGTCGCTCGAGGCGATGCGTCGATCTATCTGCGCCTGCCGACCCGGGCCGACTATGAGGAGAAGATCTGGGACCACGCTGCCGGCTCGATTGTCGTCCACGAGGCCGGCGGCCGGGTCAGCGACATCCACGGCCAGCCGCTGGATTTCTCGATTGGCAGCACCCTCCGAAACAACAGGGGCGTCGTAGCCACCAACGGTAAGCTGCACCAGCAGGTCATTACCGCAATCCGAAAGGTGCTTGAGTAGCCGTCAGCTCTCAGCTCTCAGCGAGTCGGGCAGTCCTCCGCCCGGGCAATCTCCGTTCACGATTCAGTGTCCTTCCCGGTGCCGACGATCGGCAGCGGTGGAAACTCGCGGTATCGCTGCCAGGTCTGCTGGACGACGTCCGCCATCATGTGCAGAAAGACCGGGTCATCGTTGACGGTCTCGGCCCGCACCATCGGCAGGTTCAACTCGCGGCACACCTCCGCCGCCCGGACGTCCAGGTCGAACAGCAGTTCGATGTTCTCGCAGATAAACCCGATTGGTGAGATGACCACCGCGCGCAGGCCCTTTGCGCGTTCGGCCCGGAGGTAGTCACAGATGTCGGGTTCGAGCCAGGGGTCTTCCGGCCGGCCGCTACGGCTCTGGTAGACCAGCGCATAGTCGCGGCGACGGAGTTCCTGAGCCACCAGCCGGGCCGTCGCAGCCAACTGCTCCTGGTACCGGCATGTCTCGGCCACCGCCGTCGGCAGGCTGTGCGCGGTGAACACGATCCGGGCTTCATCGCCCAGGGCCGGGTCGAGCTTACTCAGCCCTTCCCGGATGTGCCGGGCCAGGACGGCCACGAAACCGTCGTGATCGTACCAGCTATCGACGTAGGTGATCCGGATATCGGGCAGTCCGCGCTCGCGCAGCGTGTGCCGGGCGTCGATGACGTTCTGCTTGTACTGTCCGCAACTGGGGTAACAGTGGTGGGCCGCCGCGATGAACCCGATCGCACGCCGCACGCCCGCGCGACTCATCTCGCACAGCACGTCGGCAATCAGCGGATGCCAGTTGCGCATGCCCACGTAAACCGTCAGGTCGATCCCCCGGTGCTGAAGCCGTTTTTGCAGTCCGCGGGCCTGACGCTGGGTCAATTCCGGGAGCGGGGATACGCCGTTGAAACGCAAGTATTTGCCCGCCGCCTCCTCGATCCGTGCGCCAGAGGCGTGGCGGGCACCGAGGACGTTCTTGAGGAAAGGGCCCACGTCGGCGCGCCCCCGGGGGCCTCCGAAGGAGATGATCAGGACCGCATCGAACGGGCAACGGCACGACGATGGGCGGCAGCGGTTCATGTCTTCCCGCCGGACGTTGGCGGCCTCGCAATCACGCAAACTGAGGATTGTAGCCGGCCTTGGGAGTTTGGCCACGTCAGGGGGTCCATGACACTTTGGGCGGCTCGTCGGAAAGCGCCGCCCCCCAGGTGTTTCCGAACCGCAACCGCAAGGAAGCGGACCCCTCTCCGTAGCGCGCCCATAAGGAGGCGGCCCTGGCGCATCCGCAGATACTCCCCTCCCTGACGGTCGGGGTTCGGAAAAGCGAGGTGCCGCCCCGCTGCCCGCCCGAAGGTCCCCGCCGGAACTGTCATGCGCCCCACGTCAGGCGAATCCGCCGCCCGTCCTTGTCCCGGCCGGGCGATTCCATTATCATAACAATTTCACGGTTTCGGTGATGTTCGCCTGGTCTCCTTTTGGCACTTGCGCGGTGCTCGCGCGGGATGGTTTCAAATGCTGAGGTCAGTTTCACGCCTAGCGTTTGTTTGCGTTGTCCTTCCGGTGGCGGCAGCGGGGCAGGTTCCGGCGACGGCCCCGGCCGATGACGCCCGAGTAGCCGAGCCGGCGATACCCATCATCCTGGTCAAGAAGCCCGTGCACGATTTCGGCACCGTCTGGGTGGGCGATCTCCTCCACACGTTTGTCGTCCACAACGTGGGCAGCGCTGATCTCAGGATCCTCAAGGTGAGACCTGCCTGTGGCTGCACCGTTGTCGGGAAGCGCCCCGAGGTGATACCACCAGGCCAGAGCGGTGAGATCCCTTTGCGGCTCTCCAGCGAGAGGTACGTCGGCCGGTTCTCGACTACGATCACCGTACAGACGAACGACCCGGCCCACACGGAAACCAGGCTTACCCTGAAATGTTTCGTAAAGCACTACGTGCTGGTCTCACCCCGCGCCGCCTATTTCAGGAATGTCAAGCCGGACTCCGTGTTGACCAGCAAGCTGACGTTGACAAACAACACCAACGCGCCGATGAAGCCTTCCATCAGCCAGGAGCGCAAGTCCGAGACGTTCAAGGGCCAGCTTGTGGAGGTCGAGGCCGGGCAGAAGTACGAGCTGATTGTCACCGCTTCACCGCCTTACCAGACGAAGTACAATCGGTTCCTGATGGAGATCGACGCGGGCATCCCTCAGGCGCCGACGCTCAAGATAATCTGCACCGCTATCTTGCCCAAGCGCCTGGATGTCGCCCCGGAGGCGATCTACGTGACACCCGGCAGGACGATGAGCCCACGGCGGCTCACCTTCACCAATAATGGCGACCGTCCGGTGAAGCTCCTGTCCGCCACTCCCCTGGATGAGCGACTCAACGTGACCGTGACCGAGAAGGTCGAGGCTAAGGAGTACTCCATCCTGGTCTCCCTTCCCAGCGGTTACTTGCCGCCGCCCGCCGGCACCAGCATTGTTCTCAAGACGGACGACTCGGACGTACCCCAGCTCCGGATTCCCGTCCGGCGAACCCGGACGGCGCAAGGCACCACCGCCCGCCCGCCGGTGAGGAGAATGCCGCCGCGGAAATCGGCCCTGCTGGGCAAGGCCGCCCCCCAGGTCACCTGCACCACTTACGACAACAAGGAGGCCAAGATCGGCGGCGACTCGGGTAAGGTTCAACTTCTGACCTTCTACGCCTCCTGGTGCGGGTTCTGCAGGCGGGCGATGCCCAGCGTTGAGAAGCTGCATCAGCGATACGGGAACCGCGGCGTCGACGTCATCGCGATCAACGTGGATGGACGCACCGGCAGAGTGGCCCGCACCCAGCAGCAGACGCTCGAACTCTATAAGCAGTTGAAACTGTCCATGCCCATGACCATGGACCCCGAGCAGAAGATCGCCAAGCAGTTCAAGGTGGGCCCCGTTCCGGCCTTCTTCCTGGTGGGCAAGAACGGGATCATCGAGGCCGCCCAGACCGGGTACCCGGCCGTGACCGGATCCGACATGCCCGCCAAGCTGGATCTCCTTCTTCAGGGTAAGACACGGGCCGACTTCCCCGAGGCGGATAGGCCAGCGGCATCACGGCCGGCCTCCGGCTCGTAAGACCACGTAAGTTTGACTCACAAAACCGGTTCAACGGATACGCCACCCGAGGCGGTCGTGGTATAGACGATCGCCGGTTTGTCGAACCGGGCGTCGTATTGCCGGGCCACCGCCGCCCGCAGAGTTGCCTCCGCGTCCCGTCTGATCAGCGCGATCGCGCATCCTCCGAACCCGCCGCCCGTCATCCGGGCCCCGTAGACCCCGGGTATGCCCTGCGCGATCTCGACCAGGTAATCCAGTTCCGGGCACGAAACGGCGTAGTCGTCGCGTAAGGACGCGTGCGACTCGAACATGAGTTGGCCGAACCTCTCGAGTTCGCCCGCCCGCAGGGCGTTCGCCGCCTCCTCCGTGCGGGCGACTTCCGTCACCACGTGGCGGCAGCGCCGGAACACGACGGCATCCATTTCGTCCTTGTGCGCGTTGAGCATGTCGGCAGACACGTCGCGGAGGGCAACCGCCTCGGGGTGCCGCTGCTGAATCACGCTCAGGCCCTCCCGGCACTGTTGCTGTCGCACCGGGTATTCGCTGGAGCCGAGTTCGTGCTTGACCTGCGTGTTCAAGACGACCACCGACGCCTCGTCGAAGGGCAGCGGTATCTGTTCATACCTCTGCGACCGGCAATCCAGCAGCAGACCGTGACCGGCCCGGCCGAGCACGCAAACAAACTGGTCCATGATGCCGCACGGCGACCCGGCATACTCGTGCTCCGCCTGTCGGGCAAGCAGAGCGAGCGGGACGGCCTCCATCCTCCGGCTGGCCAGGGCGAGCAGCGCCACGGCGGCTCCGACCTCCAGGGCCGCTGAGCTGCTCACCCCGCCCCCGATGGGCACCTCGCTGTGAATGAGCAGCCGAGCGGCTTGCAGTCCGACGCCTCGCCTCCGCAGCAGCGCCGCCACGCCCCGCACATACTCTGCCCAGCCCGGCCGGCCCCGCGGGCCCGGATCGCCGGGTTCACCCGGATCCTCTGCCGCAAAGGTGACCGTTTCGTCGAATGCAGTCGAGTGCACGGCAATGTCCGAGCCCTCGCTCCGACCGGCTGCCACATACAATGATTGCGACATAGCGATCGGCAGGACGAACCCCTCATTGTAATCCGTGTGCTCGCCGATCAGGTTCACCCGTCCCGGCGCGCGAACCAGGACCCGCGGCATTGAGTCGGGGAACGTCCGCTGGAAACGCGCTTTCACTTCGGACGTATTGACCACCCTATTGTTCTCCCGGACAATGACGCCGGCGACTGTAGGGCTTGGTTTTTTACGTGTCAAGGAACCCGTAGAGCCGGCGGAACCATTCAT
>Ga0307434_1001764_pt1 | contig 11191 bp, 10 predicted proteins | sample SalMarWE160220MG_FD_202156 | JGI IMG/M metagenome (GOLD analysis project Ga0307434, IMG submission 202156) | Salt marsh sediment microbial communities from the Plum Island Ecosystem LTER, Massachusetts, United States - WE1603-220 | ecosystem: Environmental > Aquatic > Marine > Intertidal zone >...
TATAGGACTATTTTTCAGCAGTTCGAGAACCCGGACGCCATAGATAACACCCGAAGCTCCGCTTATTCCCACGACCAGCCGTGTAGGTACGCTACTCACGTTTGCCGAATTCCTATCATGCGTTTAATAAATATCAAACCGTTGAATAACACACAACTACCTTATGGTGCGATCCGTCAATCGACGTATCAAAACTGATGTTTCCGATTGACCATAATCTATAACTCTGAGTGCAACATTCGACAATTAGCCTAACGGTTTACCTTGAGAGCCAAAAGGATTGTGTTGCGAGCTTTTTCGCTGAATTCGGTTTCCAGAAATGCTTCATAGGCCGACAAATTGCATCTGCTGGCATGTTCGACATCAGAACTGGTTGAACGGACTTCAGGGGTACAGGAGAGAAGAATATTCTGGGCCAGGGCTTCCGACGATATCTCCAACTCTTTGACTGAGTTCCTGAAGTCTTCGACGACTTCTGGGTCAAGTTTACAATTGATGATCTTCAGTTCTCGGCGAACCCGCCGTAAATTCTCTACAACTGTTTCCCGCCAAGGCCTGACATGGTCATCTATTTCGGCAATGTCCTCGGATGCAAACATATCACCCGACTGAGAACGCCAGAGGAGATACAGCAGCAGATTAATATCGACGCCGTAATTATCCTGCAGATCAAGACATGCTAACTCAACATCGTCTTTTGAATAAATCTCTATCGAAAAATCCCACAATGTGGGTTTGGATGATGTCTCTGTGTCACTCATGTCATGACTTTACTGCGTTTCCAAACCGTGTTGATCTGTAAAGACAACTTCATGCTTCCTAGCGATAATATCACTGAAATTCCACATCGGCGATGTGAAACAATGTTTATCAAAGTCGATTAATAGAATTGATGGCGTCTGTGAATCAAATGACACCGCGCGCAAATGACATGGAGAAAAAAGAAGCCTCGGAACATCGTCCGAGGCTTCCTTCCCCATCACTGTCAGTCTTTGTCAGATATCCTGCCCCGGCATATGTTCGACACAGGCTGCAAATAAATATGGAGGTTCTGCCCCCTCTGATATTACCTCCATAGTCATGATCTGCATGGCGTAATTTGCTGCCTTCTGACACTCAGCCTCGGTTTCCCAGGCTTCACGACTGACAAATGCCCCGCTAGGTATTTCCTCTGCAACCATGGTGGGAGATACCATGGCCCAAATGAAGAAGATGAAAGATTTTGCAAGCATGTCGTGCCCCTTTCGAAATCCCCGCGTAAATCATTTTGATTGTCCATTTACGCTTACAACTTCATCACCTCATCAAATACCAGATAATATCTATCTGATATATTATTTGTTGAACACAAAAATATCAGAAAGGGCTAGACTAATTAGATCCTGACGAAATTGTCTCTCTGGGAGACAAGGTTTGAAGGTCCAGGGAAACAATTGTTAAGACAATATCTAACATATTGAGAGTCATTTACTAATTTCGTTTAGGATTGCACACGCCGTTTCTGAATTGAACTGCGGCAGCAGTTTGACCTGCGATCACAAAAATGAATAAGTCGATAAACAAACGTTGTGATCCGACCGACCGCAAGCTCAACGTCCCCGAAAAAATTGTCGTATTGATCCGCGCAGCCTGCGCAGATCATGATGGATTGAAACATTTCAGACAAATCGTCACTGTACGCAGCATGATCTTACAAAATTTCTTCTATCCAGGTTTAATGTACGGATTTTTAGAATTCATTGGTTCAAACCGTTCCATGCCCGCGGCCAGTTAGGCGCAATTTTCGAACTCAGTACCCACAACCTGAATATTTCCCATCCACCTATAAAAACTACCAGAATTGCCAGGCTGCCGCTGAAGCTCAGAACACAACCGTGTAATCGGAAGGAAATTATTGTATTGCGCTATGACGATCCGGGAGGAAACCGGATCGTCATATCAACGCAATACTTAGGATATACAAAAGCACAAACCGAATGATCCTAATGGGAGTTAGGGACAATTATTTTGTCTGCGCTTCAGCCAAGCCAATCTATAGCTTTTAGGTTTCCCGAAAGTTAAACTGACTGAAAAATTTTTACCGGATCCAATTTTTGGGAGAACTATATTGATTTAGGGCTTTCAAATGCTGAATACACTTAAATAACCGGACAGAGAGCGAGATATGTAAATCGACGCAACAATAAATAGGCTTAGTTATTCACAGAAGGCAAATATTTCTGTGTGCGCCCTGTTAAGTAATTGTGTGCATCAGTTTCCAGTGCTTTTTTAGCACCGAGAATCACGTCAATTTGTCCTTGCTCTCTTCTTGACCGGTCTAATCTTCACTGCGACTTGTCATAATAGCAAGCGTTTTGCTTTAAGGTTTTTGAGTGCCATCCTTGAACCTTAAGGCCCTTAAAGACCTTCGATTTGGCTCCCTAAGGCCCCCACGTCGAAGGTCTTTTTTTATTTAAATCATTAAATATTGACTAAGGTGAAATCGGTAAAACATTCAGCCTGTGCCTAATCGTCATCGGGTGGCTGCAAAGGCTTGAAGACTCTACATAATTAACTGTAGCTCAAAATAGATCAGAGGTAGCGGGTATAAAAAAATGACTGGGCAAACTGGGTGTCTGCCCGGTCTAAACATTTCTCCCTGTAAGGACTATGATAACTATGCTTTGGTGGCTTATCGGGCTTATTGATCGTTTGTGAAAAGATAATCTTTTCCATCCGCCGCAGAATGACAGGCAATGCAACCTTGATCAGCCCCTTTTGCCACCCGGCCCGCAAGAAGCATACCTTTCGGATTTTTGTCCAGGCTACCATTGGCCAGATATTTTGCCCAGAACCAGTTGTCGTTGTCTTTGTCATATCCATCTTCTCGTTTAAACATGACAGTGACAGCCTTCAAATGCTTATCGGGTTCGCGCCAAACATCCTTTGTACTCACGCCTTCGGGACCATAATTCTTTTTAACGATGACCCGGCCTTCGCGGCCATCAACAATTATGGATGTATCTATGGTCTGCAGTATTGCTCCGTGGGGAGCTTGACCTTTATAAGGATGCGTATTCAACGACTTTGCACCCACCAGACGAGCTTTTGTCATTTCAGACCATAATTTGGATGCAAATTCCGTGTCTTCCTTACCTCTGAATGAAGCACCGTTCTGGCTATAGCTCTTTTGAGCTAATGGTCCTGCTGAGAGGAATGCAGCCGACAGCAGCGCCCCCGCGAGCGCAATTTGCTTTGTCTTAATATTCATAAGTATACGTTCTCCTTTTACGTAAAAATATTTACGTTCATATCCAACACTTTGAGCAATAGCAGGTTAAATGAACCCGCGGTCATCCCATATCACGACGGATAGAGATGACAAAGGATATTCCTCCTGGTTTATTGTAGGGAAATCACCTTCAATCAAAACACAGTGATATCAACGACTTCACAATTCAACCCGACACTGCATGTCCACAGCAATCCATTAATTCGGGTCATATTTGAGCGTTGCGAACGACTGGACAAAACATGGCCGATGAGGCATAAAATTATAGTTCGCAATATTGTGAAACATTGATCACAATATAGTGTTTGGCTTAATTGTCAGACAAATGGCATCATTAACGAAGGTACAACCTTGCCCAAGGTTGCCGACCTACCGACGTGGCTTGTTTTGCCCCCCAACATGATGACAAGCCATGTTGCTAAATAAACTGCCTTCGGATGTCCCTATCCCTGCGCATCCGAAGGCTTTTTAGTTTGAAAACTTGTCTTATTTAAGTTTTTTATTCAAAATTGCGCTATTTTTCTCAAAGACTGGATACGGTTGGGCAAAACTCCGACATGCCAGCCAGATCCGACTTGGAGGCTAGTCCTGTCAGATAACAAGACTTGGATATTTCAACCCGTCAGTCCGCGGGTTCATCGGTCGTACTTCGTCTATTGATGACCTGAGTTCCATGATCGAACAGACCGAACAACACTAATCCGGCCAAAAATCCGCCGATATGCGCCTCCCAGGCGATATTGGCCGTCTCACCAAGAGAAAATCCCCCAATTCCGACAAAAATATTTAAACCTATCCAGACTGCCAGAAACGCGATTATTCTGGGCTCGCGGATCGCTTCTCCAATGCCAATCAGCCGGATCGAACGCGGATCGGTCTGGACTAAGTTCATCTGACCGTTTTTATAAGCACCAAAAATGAACCTGATGGCACCTGCCATCTGACCCGATATGGCCGCGGATGCGCCAACCACGGGTCCAATGTCCCCCCAGTGGATGATGAGATGAGTCAGGGCTCCTGCAATTCCGCATAACAGGGAAAATAAGACGTAACCACCATCACCGATCCGTTTGGCCACCGCACTTCCAAAAGCCAACAACCAGAGACCGTTTACTACCAGATGAACCCAATCACCATGAAGAAACATGTAGGTAACAAACGAAGTAAATTTACTTATTTCGCCGCCGGGAATGCCGGTAATGGTACCGGAATAACGAACTGGAATAAAAGCCAACGAAAGAATTAAGTCGAATTGCTCCTGCTCCGGTAGCCACAACCGATACAGATGAACGGCCAGAATGATAGCAAGGGACCATAGAACGCTTTTAGGAACATTGAATATTGGTTGTTGTTTTCGCAAACGTAATATCTCCAACTTGTGACAACCCGCTATTCACAGCGTTAATGATTTTAAACATAATTCTATTGTTTTTTTGCTCATCAAAGGCCCCACAAAACACAACACTGAAAGAAGCAGTGGTGAACGTATTGTCAACAGATACTGAGAACACCATCAAAACCCGTTGTCAACGTTGGTTAACCATGAACCCATAGTCAGACTGCCAACTCCCGTTGGAATTCAAAAGTTGGCACCATTTATGCTTTTCTACCCCATAAGGCGCAGGTGTCCAAAGATTTGTTACCAAACAAGATCTTTAATGCACTTGCCAATTGTTAACCAGCAGTAAACTCCGGACTATGGCAAAGACATTGCGCGGCATCGAACAAAACACCACACTTCAACTTTTTTCCTATTGGAATGATTTGAGAGGAAAAAGAGTGGCCCCCTGCCGCCTTGAAATTGAGCCATCAAGAATTTATTCAATACTTCCCGAAACCTTCATTATCGAAAAAAAAATTGATCAGTCGTATGCATTTCGGCTGGCCGGCACGCGAATTTGTCAACAATTTGGAAGGGAGCTGCGCGGACACGATTGTGTCACCATATGGCGTAGAGAAGACCGCCAAATGATCGAAGAACTTCTGGATTCCCTGTCGGCAGATGGGCGTGTTGGTCTCATAAAATTTACTGGCAGCACAGATACCGGACGTTCCGCCACCTTTGAAATGATCGTTCTGCCTCTTTTGCATCCGGATCAGAACCAGTTAATCAGCCGTTTTTTGGGGGCTATTGCAGTTAGTGGAAACACCTATTGGCTCGGTTCCTGGCCATTGACAGAACTCGCAGTCAACTCAATAGAATGTTTTTGGACCCGGGATGACGGTTCTATCTGCAATAAGTCTCAACCGGGACAAAACGCCTCTACAAACAATGGACAGCCAAAAAAAGTATTAAGAAAGTATGAAGAGTATCACAAGTCAGACGGAGTGCGCGTAGTACGTTCTGACCACAGGGAATTCCGGATCTATGAAGGGGGATTAGCAGAAAATTAGTAACTAGTTGCTGATTTTGCTCAACTCTGTCAAAATTAATTACCATTTCAACTAAATATTCAAACATTCTTTCCCAATTTAGCAAATCATTAACTCTGATCTTCCTATTATTCATTCAAATAACAGATTAATTGTTTCATATATTCGCTATTATTGTTGAATTTTGGCGACAATTCCGATTTGTATTACCTGCGGAAAACTAGAATTGAAAGTCATATGAGCCCCACAGCAACAGGTTCGGCAAAAAAGATTCCCGGATATCCCTTGGTTCCACAACCGGATAGACGGAAGCATTCCCGTGTTCAACTCAAGCTCCTGGGAAGGTTCATGCGTGAAAACAAGCAGGAGTATCCATGTAAACTATTAAATATCTCACCTGGTGGAGCAGCGTTAATGGCTCCAATTGAATGTCGTGTTGATGAGCACATCATTTGTTATATTGATAACATCGGACGAATTGATGGAATAGTCGTCCGCTGTTTCGAAGGTGGTTTTGCGATTAGAATATCAGCCTCTGAATACAAAAGAGAAAAACTAGCAAATCAACTCACATGGCTTGTCAATCAAAGAGCCCTTGGTATTCCGGACGGTCGACGGCACCAACGCATGGTGCCCCAAACTACGATACAGACCCTGAAATTAGGGGATGGTACTGTCATCAAGTGCCAAATTTTAGATGTTTCCCTCAGCGGAGCATCTGTTCGACTTGATGTCCGTCCGAAGGTAGGTACAGAAGTCAAGCTCGGAAGGATGCGGGCACGGGTGGTTCGGTACCATGATTCAGGTGTTGGCCTTGAATTCCTGGACATACAGAATCCGAAAGCCATTAAAAACTATTTCCAGTAATTTTTAGAAATTGGTCAAAGCGTTGACTCGGGACGGATCCTCATTGTCTCGTCGGAGAGAAGTGAGTGTTACAACCTTCGCAACCGGAGTTTTTCGGTCCCGATCAATTTCATAAAACCTCTGTTGACTCGCCTCTGTGAGTACCACAATTGAAGAAGCAAGGACCATAGGTTGATCACCACTTATGCTTAATTATAAATTTACTAAAATTACAATAATTTCCAAATTTACCAATCTTTGTATAAATAGAAACGCAGTTATCAATTTTTTTACCAATCAAATTACCCGAAAATAAAACTGTTTGTGAGATGATGACTCCATAAATTAATCGGGGGTATGTCATGTATGCTCAGCGTATAGGAGCGGTTTGTTTTTTAGCCGCGAGTCTTTGTTCCAGTCCACTCGCAGCGCAGTACACGGCCTGGATCGATGGACAAAATCTGGGTTCCAAATTTATGCGGGTGTATAACGCCTCCCCGCCCCCGATAGGTTATCTTCAATTCTGTCGCCGGCATCCGACGGAATGCCGTCCAGAGTTCACCAAACAAAGACGCCTGGAGCTTACGGCGGACAGATGGTCTGAACTTGAATCGGTCAATAGATATGTCAACAAAACTGTAACACCTGTTTCGGATCAGGATCTCTACGGGAAACCTGAATTCTGGACCTTCCCGCAATATCAGGGTGACTGCGAAGACTATGTTTTATTGAAGCGACGCATGCTGGTTAACAAAGGTTGGCCACTGAGCGCGCTTCTCATAACTGTCGTTCTCGATGAAAATAGTGATGGGCATGCTATTTTGACTGTCCGTACTGCAAATGGTGACTATATTCTGGACAATAAACGGCAGGAGATCGTTGCCTGGAACGAAAGCCCTTACAAATTTGTAAAGCGCCAGTCCCACGAAAATCAGCGCAAATGGATGTCATTATTGCCCGATCAGAAAAATAACTCTCTTTCTTCGGCAAATTTTCAACAGGCCCTACCGCCGCGGCACGCCCGAGGTGGGTTACACACTGGAGAATAACAAAAATTCTTCATTACGGTCTTGATACCACATACGAATTGCAATCCCCGGCCTTGTCGGACCCGCACCTCAAGCCGGCATCTCCAGGGTGCGGGCTTTTAATTCAACCTGGGCATGGTACAGATGAATTAACTGCCGCCTGGGCTACTATTAAGGTGAGAATGTCGGCCAACAGTGCTCACAGGTTAATCTTTTTGTGGCCTGAAGCCTTTTTTATAACGCTGCCAATTTTCGACGTAACGGGCTGCCGGTAAACCCATCGTCGAAATCTCATCAGAAGATAGTTCTCGGACGACACGCCCGGGCGTTCCCATCACAAGTGAATTGTCAGGTATGGTTTTATTTTCGGGTATAAGTGAATGAGCCCCGATTATGCAATTCTTACCAACCGTTGAACCATTCAGTAATGTCGAACCAATACCGACCAAACTGTTGTCTCCGATGGTACAGCCATGCAGCATCGCCATATGCCCCACCGTGCAATTTTTTCCAACAGTCAAGGGAAATCCGGGGTCCGTATGCAAAACACTGCCATCCTGAATATTGGAATTTTCTCCAATAAGGATCAGTTCATTATCGCCGCGCAATACCGCTCCAAACCATACACTGGCCATCGCTTCCAATTTGACACGTCCCAATACGATCGCATTTGGAGCAACCCAGAAGTGATCATCCCCTGACGTATCCACCTTAATATTATCGAGTTCAAATAGTGACATTTTTACTCCCAATGGCATTCACCTGTATGGCTCCGCCGCCCGCCGTGCAAACCACAGTTTCAATAGTCATATCCTGTTTTTGTAGAAATCGAAATTCAATATTTACGGAAAAAGATCATAGCAGTTCGCTATCGCGGGTCACGGTCGAACGCAAATTCACCGTGACAGTAAAAACAGCAGTTCAATAATTATGACACCCGAAAAGAAGCTCCATACAGTTGCGAATATGGCTGAAAGCGCAAGCCAGCGCGCGGATCGTTTTTCGAACAAAGCACCAACAACTGAATTCCTCACCAATATGAATGGACCTGCAATCAGACGGATAAAAACAGACATAAGTATGGACCATGCATCTCGGTTAGGAACCGCCATAAATCTGAGGTGCCGCCCGGTAACCAAATGGCTAAAGCTTGCGCAGATCGCCGCGAGGGCAAATCCCAGAGAACAAATGTATAGGTGAAGTAAAAATTCCTGCATAATCCGCCAACCGTTTTATATACATCTATTTACTGAGGACGTTTAAACTGTACGGTATGGCACGCAGTATGCCCGCGGCACTAATTTTCTCGGTAAAAACTCGCGGATATAGTTAATGGGCCTGCCGGGATAAAATCCCGCCTTATTCTTGCGCAACAGGCTGGAACCCTAGGGTTCAGGTTTCGAGGTCGAATTCCAGAATCGCCATTGTGAAGTTATACGAAAGGTCCTCGTCCTCATCGTCTTTGAAAAGGACGCCTATAAATTCATCACCGATATAGACTTCAGCGGAATCACTTTTGTTCGGCCGCTGCCTGACTTCAATTGTCTGCAACTCAAATTTTTTCTTTAAATAATTCTCAAGCCGGATAATTTCTTCCTTTTGCACCGGCACCTCCTCAAAAATGTCCTGGACCAATCAAATTTGTCTCTGATCCTGATTTACAACTGTGATATCGCTCAACTAATTTAGTCAGCATCCTCTTCGTCAATTCCAAGCATCTGATTCATAACTCTTGAAGGTTCGGGACATCCGGCCGGACCCACCACTTTGGCTGGAACACCGGCAACCGTTGTACGTGGCGGAACATTTTTCAACACAACACTTCCCGAAGCAATACGCGCGCAGTCACCGACAAAAATATTGCCGAGAACCTTGGCACCAGCACCAATCATCACATTGCAACCGATTTTGGGATGGCGATCACCGGACTCCTTGCCACTGCCGCCCAACGTAACATTGTGCAATATCGAAGAATTATCACCAATTGCCGCTGTTTCACCAACAACGACACCTGTTGCGTGATCGATCATGATTCCACGACCGATATCCGCTGCGGGGTGGATATCCACGGCGAAAACCCTTGAAGCCTGGCTTTGCAAATAAAGCGCGAGATCCTGGTGTCCGCTCTTCCAAAGAGCGTTGGCAACCCTGAACACTTCCAAAGCATGAAATCCCTTGTAATATAATATGGGTTCGATTAGACGATTGCATGCGGGATCGCGATCATAAACCGCGGCGAGATCGACCCTAATGACTTCCGACAAGTCAGGATTGTCTTTGAATACGGTTTCGAACGTTTGCCGCAAAACGTCTGAGCTGATGTCCGCGTGATGCATCCGCTGCGACAGCCGATGAATTATGACTTCATCAAGTTTGTCATGATTAAGTATTGTTGAATAAATGAAACCTGCGAGTGTCGGTTCTCCGGCAACCGCAATTTCCGCTTCTTTTCTGACCTGTGACCAAATTGGATCAACAGTTTCGAGATTTCTAAACGGAATTTGCGTCATAATGGAACCCTTAATTTTATACGTCCTGTCACTGAAAAGCTCTCTCTCAATATCTTTTATATTGTCGGAAAATATAATTCTTGTGTCTGATTCCGGTGCCCATCATTGCTAACGGAGTGCGACATGATTTGACCGGTTTAAGTACGATATTCATCATAACAGGAGTTCGAGTTCAATTCACGTGATTTCATTCAATTAGGGGCAATGGCTAAAGGTTACAATGGCAGATCAAAATGTAATTGCGCCAGCGCCCATAGCCGCTCGCGAATTTACAGCTAAAAATTTTTGCAGGAATTTAGTAAAAATCAGGAATCAAGCGGTCTTATTAGCGATGAGCCTGACGACGTCATCATCATTGCGCTCAGGCGGGATTTCTGGTCTGATTAGAGAAATTCCAATATAACGTATCCGACCGCCAATTTTGGCCTTTTCAGTCCCTAATTTTCCGAAATTTCGTCCGAATACCGGTAAAGCCATTGGGTCACGATCCATCACCTCACACCATGCTCTATAGTGTTCATAGAGTTCAGTTGCGGTCACGCTCATTTCCTCATCCTTCTCGATCCAGCTGTTACTGAATTCGACAAGATCGCTGTTGGGCAGCAACAAGGGGTTTGGCAACTGAGGAGACAGTATTGTCATTTCGTGATTAGGCTCGTACACGGCCAATGATTTATTCAGTTCGTCTCGGCTATTCGGTGGATCTCTGGGTTTGATATGGGCAAACGCAACGAACAGCCCAAGGCCCGAGCCAAGTTCAACCAGCAGTGCAACGAGAACTATCAATCCGATTTGCACAACAGATTGGTCCACGCCTGTTAGTTTCGACAGCATAGCAGCCTGGGGATCGACTTCACCACTTGCAACGGTATGAGATTTCCTGGATATCGGTGTAAGTTGTGCTTTAATTCCAGCAATCTGTTTTTCCAGCTTGCTGGCTTGCTGTGCGACAGCAAGTTCCTTGCGTAAATTTAAAACCTCGTTACAGGCCTTTTCCGTTCTCCAGTTAACGTCCGTGCATTCCTCGGTAAGATCACCAACCGTTCCCAGAGTTCGGTCACGGCGCCCTTTCACAGGCCGGGACATGACAGACGTTAAGTCTGCTTCAATCTCCCCAATAGACCGGTGTTGAGGAACCCAAGACAGCTTTTCACGAATACGTT
>Ga0307434_1001767_pt1 | contig 11171 bp, 9 predicted proteins | sample SalMarWE160220MG_FD_202156 | JGI IMG/M metagenome (GOLD analysis project Ga0307434, IMG submission 202156) | Salt marsh sediment microbial communities from the Plum Island Ecosystem LTER, Massachusetts, United States - WE1603-220 | ecosystem: Environmental > Aquatic > Marine > Intertidal zone >...
CCGAAAGCCGAACGTGTGGGGGATAAACAGCACGATCTGTGGAAAATAGGTAACGATCAGCAACGCAGCAATCTCAACCAGAATGAACGGTGCAGAAACACGAATCAGTCTAACCAGGTCCACCCTGGCAACCGAACAGCACACAAAGAGACACAATCCAATGGGTGTGACATGGGCAAAGGCGTCCCGCTTGTAGGGATGGGTAACGTTGACACCGTGAAAGCCCTCGTCGCGACATCGCTCCAACTCCCTAGCAATGGACACGGGTGCGGTAAGGCCGACTATATCCATAGGCTGGTAGGTTACGTTCAGGCCATGTAGTTCCGCCAGCAACTCATGCAGGTTCTTTGCCCGGCTGCGACCGAGATTGTTGCCCAGCGAGCCTAATTATATCGTTCGTGGATTGCTGCCTTCTAGAAACCAAACAAGCGTGGCAGGCCGATGACGGTCACCGGAAAAAAAGCAATAACGATCAACACAAAAAGCTCCACGAAAAACAATGGGATGATCTGACGGACCAGAGCTGCCAGGCCCACATTGGCGACGGCATCCGCCACGAAGAGACACAGGCCCATCGGTGGGGTGATCAGTCCTATCATCAGATTGAAGACGACCAGAATACCGAAATGGGTGGGGTCAACCCCCATGCTAACGGCTATGGGATGTAATATGGGCACTAAAACCAGCATCGCGGCTATCCCTTCTAAAAAAAGCCCGGCAAAAAGGAATAGGGCCATCGAGGAAATCAGGAACATCCACTTTGCGGTCATAAACTCCAGGGCAAAATCGGTGATCATGTTGGGGATTCGATTGTAGGTCAACAGCCAGTTGGCTGCGCCAACAGCGGACATGATGATCATGATAACGGCAGTGTCGCGCATGGAGCGGGCAAAAATCCTGGGCAGGTCGGTCCATTTGATTTCCCGGAGCAGGAACAGGCCGACAATCAGGGCATAGGCCACCGCAAAACTGGCAGCCTCGGTCGGTGTGACCACACCAAACAGGATGCTGCCCACCACAAAGACCGGCATCAGCAGCGGGATGATGCCCTGGAAGAGAATTTTTCTTTTGGATCCAACGGACATGTCCGGTTCGTCTTTTTGGTACTCGCCGGCAAATACCATCACATATATGGACAGAAAAATGGCCAGCAGGATGCCCGGAATGACACCGCCCAGGAACATGCCCGGTACGGAAACACCGGTCACGATCAGGGCGTAGATGATCACCGGAATACTCGGTGGAATAATGGGGCCGATAACCGAGGAAGCGGCGGTAATCGCCGCCGCAAAATCACGCGGGTAGCCCCTCTTTTCCATCTCAGGAATGAAGACCCGTCCAATGGCGGAGGTGTCTGCAACCGCGGAGCCGGACAGGCCTGCAAAAATAACCGAAGCCCAGATATTGACCACGGCCAGACCTGCGCGCAGCCGGCCGACGAAAACGTTGGTGAAGGCAATGATCCGACTTGTGATGCCCGATGCATTCATAAGCTCACCGGCGAGAATGAACAGGGGAATGGCCAATAGCGGATAAGATCTAATCGCGCCGAACATCTGGATGGCAACGATACGGAGGTGGTAGGGGAACTCGCCGACCGCCATAAAATACATCAGGGCTGCAACAATGGAGAAGGCTACCGGCACACCGATGATTAAGCAAACAAATAGGATTGCATAGACCATGGTATCATCCTCCGACGGATTCAACCGCTGCATTTTCAGTTAACCGTAGGAGGAGTTTCAGCAGGGCCGCAATGGCCAGCATGGCACCACCCAATACCATTGCTGCCTGATAGGGATACTGGTATCCGATCCAGATCAAGCTGTCCCACCCGGTCAAGGCCTTGAGATCTTTGGCCAGGTTGATAATTCCAGAAGCCTCCACGCGGCCCCGTTTAATGATAAACATCCAGCCGGAGTAGGTTAGCAGCACGCCGTTAACCACCATAATCAGGTCGACGATGATGTACAGTTTCCGGATTAATGATTCCGACAGGAACCTGACCAACATGGTGAAGCGTATGTGCCGATCCTGTATGTACGCCCAGGCAATCCCGAACATGACACCGTATATGGCGATGAATATCGGCAGCTCCTCGCCCCACTCAAAAGATTTGCCGATGGCGTAGCGACGCGTGGAGTTAATGAAAACAATCAAAAAAAGTCCAGCCATGGACAGCGATGCGCCGGCGGCGGCAAATTGCGAAAAAAGGCGTGTCGTTCGTTGAATGATGCGCTGCATGGGCGCCACCCCCTCCCTTTACAGTGAAACAGGAGATGCGATTCACTGGGCTGATATACGTGGAGGACGACCGGAAGGCAAAGCACCTTTCCGGTCGTCGCAGGTTATTGCTGGTTATTTAGATGCTTCCATGATCGCAGCATCAAGTTTTTCAATCCATCCGGCATCGTCACCAAGTTCTCCAGCCAGCCACTTCTTAACGGCCGGCTGCGCCAGCTTCTTGAACTGTGCCAGTTCCGCCGCTGTCGGAGCATACACTTTCATACCCTCAGCCGCAACCTTGGTCACCCCTTCTGCAGTATTGAACTGCTGGATGGCACGCCCCATGACGCCGGCAATGCGGGCTGCTTTTTTAATAACCGCCTGGTCTTTCGCCGGCAGCGACTGGAAGAATTCATCATTGATCAGAATAAAGTCGGCTGCGTAAACGTGACCGTCTAACACCAAAAATTTCTGCAATTTATGAAGTTTGTTGTTGTAAATGACGCCGACAGGATTCTCCTGGCCATCAACAACACCCGTCGCCAGGGCATTGGGAAGCTCGGACCAGGCAATCGGAGTCGGCTCGCCTCCCAGGCCTTTGACCATTTCCACATACAGCGGGATCGGCTGAACCCGGAACTTGAGGCCTTTCATATCAGCGGGTGTCTTGATTTCCCGAACGTTGTTGGTGAAATTCCGGAAACCCGTTTCTCCATAGGCCAGGATTCGCAGTCCTGTCTTCTTGAGGCAATATTCTGCCAGATCCTTACCGAACTGGCCATCCAGGACGTCCCAGGCAATGGTGGGCGATGCGAACGTGTACGGGATGTTCAGGACATCCGCTACCTTGAACACTGTTGACATCGCGCCGGATACGATGGTCATCTGCGTGGTCCCTTCCTGAACCTGCTGGACCAGACTATTTTCGTCACCCAGGGCCTTGGCCGGAAACAGCTCAACCGATATATCGGTCTCCCCTTCGACGATGTTCTTGAAGATCACCCCAGCCGCCCCTTTTTTGGAACTCTGCCATGATGCAGGATCAACATGACCTAGTTTGATCGTCGGTCCCGCCATGGCGAATGCCGGTGCAAATATCAATCCCAGCATTATCACCAGTGACAAAACCTTGCCTAAAGTTGAAAGATTTGGTTTCATGGTTCCCTCCTTTTTTTGTTAATTAAAAAATTCTATTGACCGAAACCACTTTCTATTTTATAAATAACAAAACGGACGGAAAGTCAAGAAAAAATTGCGATGGCCTTTTTGAGCCATTCGTGGACCCGGCCGGAGGTTCTTGATTGCATGAAATTTCAGGTGTAGCCGGCAATGAACGAAAAATAAACTAATGCGCGGGAGAAATACATGGTATGAGGCTTGATGAAAGACGCAGGGAATTACTGCTTGAGGATGAGGCGCTCAGAGACGGTCTTCAGATGGAGTCGCGCATTTTCAGCCTGGATGAGAAAGTACAATTATTTCAAATGTTGAAAAATGCAGGAATAAAACGTGTCCAAGTGGGATCCTTTGTGCATCCAGAGATTATACCCCAGATGGCGGATACCGATGAGCTCATCCGAACCCTCGGAAGACAGGAAGAAATTGTTGTAACAGCGTTGATCTTGAACGAAAAGGGGTTGGAAAGGGCTCTTGACTGTGGGGTTGCCCATGTGAGTATGTCCGTTTCTGTGAGCGACACGCATAGTCGAAAAAACGCGGGTCGTCCGGCAGCCGAGGCACTTGAAACAATGTCACACCTTGTCAGATATGCCCTGGGTTCCGGATTAAAGGTTCGGGTCGGTTTGCAGTGCGCATTCGGGTGTGTGTATGAAGGCAGCATTTCTGAGGAAGCTGTTCTGTCCGCTGCTGAAAAGATGTTGCAAGCGGGGGCGGAAGAGATTAATCTTGCGGATACGACTGGCATGGCAACCCCTTATTCGGTAAGGAACTTAATCAAGGGGGTCAAAAAGCGATTCCCTGATGTGCGGATTTCACTGCACCTGCATGACACTCGAGGTCTGGGCCTGGCAAACATGTTCAGCGGTTATGAGGCCGGGATACGTACTTTTGACGTGTGCGCCGGTGGCCTCGGTGGCTGCCCTTTTGTGAAAGGAGCTGCGGGAAACGTTCCCACAGAGGACGCCGTAAATATGTTTGAGACTTTGGGAATCAGAACCGGAATCGATTTGAAGGCAATATGTGATGTCGTGGCAGTCCTGGAAAATGCTCTGGGCCGTAAGCTTCCGGGTCGCATGAAGCGTGTAATTGAGTATGGCGACATCGAATAAAAAAAATAGAAAAAGCCCAAGAGAATCAGAACGCTATGTTGAGGCAGTACAAAAGGCCCTGAGCATCTTAGAGTGTTTTACGGGCACCGAAACTGAGTTATCGCTCAAGCAACTCACTGAAAAGACAGGCCTTACGAAGAGCCGCATCTTGCGGTTATGCGGAACTCTCGCCGGCCAGGATTTCCTGATGCGAATGCCGTGGTCGAGTTACAGGTTGGGGCCAAAACTCATGATGCTCGGGAAGATGTACGAGAGAACGAATACACTAGCCTCACTGGCGCAACCTATTCTGCTGGAATTGGCATCGCTCACCGGTGAAACAGCATCCCTCTTCGTCCTTGAAGGTGCAAAACGACTCTGTCTGTCCAGAGTAGAAAGTCCATCCCCGATTCGGTATACCATTAGGGAAGGAGATCTGCTGGAATTATACACCGGAGCCGGCGGCAAAGCTCTTCTGGCTTATGCTTCCGAAGAGTTTCGCCGTCGGATATTGAATGGTGGGATTCTGAAACGATTTACCTCATCAACCATCATTGAGCGGGATCGTCTGGAGGAGGAGTTTGAAGTTATTCGCAGACAGGGCTATGCCGTAAGCAAGGGTGAGAGAACTCCGGAAGCAGCCGCCATAGCAGCGCCTGTTTTTGATCATGAGAGCAAAGTATGTGGCGTGCTCACCGTTGCTGGCCCAATCCAGCGTTTTTCAGCAGAACACTGTCAGGAAATGCTTAAAAGCCTTCTCAATTCAACACGCAAGCTTTCGCTCCTGCTGGGAAATAAAGAGGAAACCTAACTTGTTAACGCCATGATTATCTGAAATAGTCTCAAGCATTACTTCGTTCAATGTTGCATTGATACAAAGGTATCAAGGTTCATTGCATCTTATTAATTCTACGCTCCTATAAATACGATGACGTATAAAACTTGTACTATTTCTTCTCTTATAGCCATCATACGGGGCATTCGTGTAGAAACTGCCTAAAGTTCCTTTGAGCATCAAATAATAGGTTTTTTCGGCGTCACGGATAACGATTGGTTTGCATGCGAAACCCTGTTCAAGAAGGAATGGCCTAAGGCCCGCGGCTCATGACCCTGAATATCCCGAGGCCTGCCCTTGCTGGTCAAAGCGCCTAAATCTGGCCACAGAGTTCTCCCCACAACACCATGCAGGCGCCCTAATCCCGCAATGGATCCTCCATTTCAACGGAATAAAGTAGAAAAACCTCGTTGCTTCGGTACGGTACATCCATCAAACAGTAAACCATAATCAACGAGGTGAAATATAATGATACGGTAAAGCATCCTTCCGTTCAGCTCGATTTTACTAGAGACATAATCACCCCCCATGCAGGATTAGCCTTATTGGGGGAGTTTGCCGTGGGACTGGGGTTGTTACAATCAGTCGACACCTTCTTACCCAAGCCTGGTAGTGGTGCTGGGTATAACCCCTCCGAATATATCTGCCCCCTTATCTTAATGCTCAACGGCGGTTGCCGGAGCCTTGAAGACACCTGCCAGGTCAGAGCAAATGAGGTCTTTGCCGGCTCTTTACCGACATTCGGCTTAAGGATAGGGGAGGTCGCTACCACGCGAATTGACGTACAGGAATATGGATTCTTATAGTTTCTACAAGGAGAGGTGTGTCCGAATTACACGCTGAACAGGTCTTATAGTCAGGCTAAGAGGGAGAGGTAATCTAGTGATGTAAAAGTCACATCGATTGCTGATCGTTAAACTGTTTTTTCAACCTGGGAGGGCGAAACACACTGGTTTGCCTAAAACCAATCTCGGATTTTGGGATAGAAAAAATATGTAATGTTCCTGGTTTTTGTGTTAAAATTCCCTCAAACTCAAAAAGCAATTTCCTATCATCAAAACAACAAGCGATGAAAGTCCAAGAAGGGAGGAGAAAAGATGAAGAAAGAGACATTTTTTGTTTTGGCGGCGGTTATCTTGATCGGATCACTTTTTCTTGATAATGCTCACGCTAAACAGGCCCCGGCGGCGGCTCGGACAATCGATGCCATAGTCTCTACTGACTGGTTGGCAGCGAATCTGGGGTTGGAAAACCTTGTCATCCTTGATGTGAGGCCTCCCGGTGATTATACCGCGGGTCACATTCCGAATTCAATAAACGTCCCGTTTGGTCCTCCCTGGATAACAGAGAGGGGTGGCCTTGCGCTCGAATTGCCCGAAGAAGCCGCTCTATTCAAAACGATCGGTGCCCTTGGTGTTACAAGTGAATCGCCGGTCGTCATTGTTACGACGAAAGTGAGTCCTCCAATTCCCCCCTACGCTCTCGCCGCAGCTACCCGGGTCGCCGAGACCCTCATCTATGCAGGGATAAAAAATGTGGCCATTCTTGACGGGGGATATCCTAAGTGGGCTACAGAAGGCAGGTCCAAGGCTGAGGGCAAGAGCCCTTCTGTTAATGCAGTAACATACAAGGGCAAAGCCAACAAGGATATGTGTGCCTCTTTAGAATATGTTCAAAAGCGCTCGAAGGACGCTGTCATTATCGATGCCAGGGACTCGGATGTCTACTTTGGGGTAACGATTGAGCCTTTTGCAAGCAAGGCCGGGCATATCCCGAACGCAAAATCTTTACCCACCCCCTGGATGTGGAACAGGGACAAGGATGGGACTTATAACGGAACTTATAAGGATGCAGACACACTCAGAGCTATGGCCTCCGGTGTAATCGGCAGAGATCAGACCAAAGAGGTCATTGTTTACTGTGGCGTGGGCGGATATGCAAGCTCCTGGTGGTTCGTTCTGACACAGGTATTGGGATATGAGAATGTAAAGATCTATGACGGCGCAGCCCAGGAATGGGCGCTGCATTACGACATGGTTCCGTATCAATGGGACTGAGACCGTTCCCTGGATTAGGCTGACAATCTTTTCTACACCTCCGCCTCAACGATATCGAATTTGGGGAAGTGGGAGGTATTGCTTGATCCGATACCTAGGGCTTGCCATGTTCGAATTGACGGCGAACAATGGCCTCGTTTGCCGGGAGGAAGGTGTTGTTGTACCTTTTTCACCCCAAATTATGAACTACTCCGTGTCCTAGCTCCCCACGCCTGCCCGCCGTCTGTCTGGCGGGTCCGATAACCTGTCGAGAACCCCTCGGCCTTGAGACCTGTCGTCGAGCTCAGGTCGAGCCGCTCGTGGCCAAAAGGCCTCAAGGTCGAACGAGTGGCATTATGTAGCCCCCAAGTATCCGGAGACCTACACTGGCTGATTTTTGAGAAAAGGAGATGGATTTGTGGTGGGATACCCCCTGCCCAGGTTTCCTCCATTTTCCACTCTCCTGGCAAGATCAAGCCCCTGATTCACTGTCAAGGCATCCGCGCCCTTCCTGCCCTCACGCTACCTTCTCAGCCAGGTATTTTCCCCCACAACATCATGAGGTTGATTTTGGTTTGACACACAATGGCGAATCCCATATAGTCGAAGTTCGAAAAAGAAAGTTCTTATCACTCTTATCACTTCACTAACACCCTTATCCTGGCCCCATTTTGCACTTTTTTGTGGCAAAAAGATAAATATTCACAATAATTAATACGCAAAACAATCAAAACGTCATCTAACGACAACCTCGACCCTTCGGTTCTTCGGTTCGCTGACATTGTCGCCTGTCTTGACTAAGGGGTTCTCCTCGCCGTGAGACGTTGTCTCTATCTGCTTTTTATCAATGCCCTTTTCAAGCAAAAGGTCTGTGATGGCCTGGGCTCTTCTTTTGGAAAGCGTCAGGTTGTATGCTTTCTTTCCGGGCGTATCTGAATGGCCGATAACACTGACGCTCACCGATTTTATTTCATTTATGGTTTCCAATATGACCGGTAGCAGCTTTTGGGATTCCGGTGCAAGATCCACAGAGTCTGTTTCGAAATATAGAATGAAATGAGTCGGTTGTGGGGGTTGAATCTTAAGTGCTTCCGTAAAAATAGATTCAACCTCTGTTTTTTCCATTACAAGGGGGCGCTGGTTCTTCAACAGGCACACCGTGGTGTTTGTGAATCATTACCGACACGCAAGCTTCTTGTGGCCGTCTTCCGGCTTACACCCGGATTTTGCATGCCGAGACAACTCCATGTCTCTTTATAAAATTCGAACATTCAAGAAAATTTATTGACAGAGAGAGCATGGTAGAATAAAAGCGAATTGTAGAACTGTTAGACATTTATTCATTTCAAGAACAATACAACCTCGGGCAAGGGCCTGTAGCGTCAAAGATACCTGTATGATCCGGCCGCAGCCTGATGGTTTTTTCTGATAAGCGTCTTTTCCCAAGAATTTACGTGCTGTGTCTACGGGGCAACTTGACACAAGCTGGGGACCACCTTTTTTTTGAAGGGGAACATGACAACCTATTTTGAGCCATATAAAAGCAAGCGATCATTTGACGAGATTTCAAATCAGATGAAAAGTCTCATCTTTCAGGGAGTCTTCAAGCCTGGTGACAAGCTTCCTCCAGAATCTGAAATTGCAAATCAGTTTAATGTCAGCCGTCAAACCATTCGGGAAGCCATGCGAATTCTGGAACACTGCGGTTTCATCACGATTCAGCAGGGCGTCAACGGAGGCCCGCTGATCGTGGACACGATATTAAATCGGCTTGCCACCTTTTTCATCGACATATTCCATTTCAAGAAGATTTCTCCGGAGGAGGTTACCGAGGCACGTTTTGACATTGAAAAAGTCATGTTGCATCACGTGATAGAAAGGGCCGATGATTCAGATATAGAACAGCTAAAAGAAAACGTCATGAGAGCCAAGGAGAAAATAAAGGCTAATACCTCGCCATTTGCAGAAAATATAGCATTTCATAAACTCCTAGCGAGAGCCTCTAAAAACTATATATACATCATCGTTATCGAATCAATTATGGCGGTGGTCGCAGACTTCCGAAGCGAGATGAAGAACGTCGATTTTAAGAGATCCAGAAAAATCACTCAATACCATGAGGATATTCTCGAATCTATTATGGAGCGAAACCTTGAAAGGTCTATCTCCTTGTTCGAAAAGCTTTTAGGAGAGGTACAGGCTGTGATGGCGGCAACATAATCATGTCAGGGTTCATGGGACCTCAAGCTCTCGGTCGAGGATCTCTTCCATAAGGTTTTTGATGCCACGTGTTTTCGGAAACAATCGGATGGAGGCAATCATCCATAACGATAGGGAGGAAAACTTGGAGGAAAAAAGAATTCAAACGGATGTTTTGTGCGTCGGCGCCGGTATCGCAGGTCTGATGGCCGGCATAAGAGCGGCTGAGAGAGGCGCCAGGGTGGTCATTGCAGAGAAAGGCCATGCGCTGCATAGCGGGCGGGGCAGGGGAGGAAACGATCATTTCTGGTGCTATATCCCCGAAGTGCATGGCCGGGATGTAAACCTCTTCATGAAAGAGAGCCTGAAAACACCGAAGCTGAAAACCATGCAGTCCGGCACCGCCTTAAACGTGCTGCGGACGTTCCTGGAAAAATCCTTTGATATCGTGAAATTGTGGGATCAGTGGGGGATTCCCATGAAGTATCAGGGAAGATGGGAATTTGCAGGCCATTCTTTTCCCGGGGATGTGCTGACCCATCTGAAATACGGGGGCAGAGATCAAAAGAAGGTATTGATAAAAAAGGCGGCGGAGCAAGGGGCAGAAATCGTTAACAGGGTTATGGTATTCGATCTTTTGAGGGACAAAGATCGTATTATCGGTGCGATAGGAATAGACACACGGGAAGATGTTCTGGTGGTATTTGAGAGCAAGGCTGTGATCCTGGGTACGGGCTGTCTCGACCGGCTTTATCCAGCACCGGTCCCCGGCTGGATGGCGAGCATTCCAGGGAATCTGACGCTGACCGGCGACGGGCGGGCCATGGCCTACCGATCAGGCGCAGAGATCGTGAGCCCGGAGATGCCGAAGCGGCACGTCGGGCCCAGGTATTTCAGCCGTTTCGGCCAGGCGACGTGGGTCGGCGTTCTTAGGGATCCCTATGACAAACCCATCGGGCCATACGTGACCAGGCCGAACCGTCTGTACGGAGATATGACGCCTGAAGTAAGGGGGGTTTTCCTGCAAGAACTCATGAATATGGGAAGAGGTCCGATTTACATGGACTGCAGGGGCATCTCTAAAGAGGATTATGAGTATATGATGCATTGGATGTGGCATGAGGGAAACGCTCCACTGCTCGATTACATGAAAGAGGAGGATATTGATTTCAGGAAACACCCCATTGAATTCCAAGCCTACCATATCATCCCCGAGGGAAAAATAGGGATTAATGAAAGGGCGGAGACGTGCATACCTGGACTCTATGCGGCCGGTGACGAATCCATGGGAGGCATCGGCTGCGCAGCGACCTATGGTTGGATTGCAGGGCAGAATGCCGCTGACTATGCCCAAGACTCCCCGCCGGTCGATGGCGGAGGGATACAACCAGAGATCGACAAAAAGCGTCAGATGATTCAAGGTATCAGCACAAGAAAAGAAGGAGCAGATTGGAAAGAGGTAAATATTGCGCTTCAGCAATTGATGCAGGATTATGCAGGTATGGTCAGATCCGAGACGATGCTTACGGCCGGGCTGAGTTATCTTCGGAGGATGAGGAAAAAGGTGGATCAATCTCTTATAGCCCGAAATCGCTGGGAACTCACCCG
>Ga0307434_1001768_pt1 | contig 11167 bp, 9 predicted proteins | sample SalMarWE160220MG_FD_202156 | JGI IMG/M metagenome (GOLD analysis project Ga0307434, IMG submission 202156) | Salt marsh sediment microbial communities from the Plum Island Ecosystem LTER, Massachusetts, United States - WE1603-220 | ecosystem: Environmental > Aquatic > Marine > Intertidal zone >...
CACTCACGTCCATCATAGGGCCGATACCAAGCTGCCATCTATTCCAATGCATCACCTTTTTGTAAAGGGTATCGGCGAGCTTGCCGAACCTTTCCGCCTCATAGGTCCCTCTGCAAAATCCCTTAATCACCTTGAGCAGAAGGATGATTTCCTGATAGCTCGATGTTACCTCTGCTGTGGCATCCTGCACCCTGACGGAGTGTTTCTTGACCTTGCGGCCGAAAAGCCTGATCAGGCCTATGATAAAGGGGGTAATGACAATGGTCAGAACGGTGAGCTTGTAGTTCATGAGGAGTAGATAGAAGAGGAAAACAGCTGCCGTGATGGGTTGCTGTACGAAACCGATAAGGATGAGGCTTATGAAGCCCTGCATCACTGTGAGGTCTGCCGTAGCCCTGGCTATAAGCTCGCCGCTTTTTCGTTTATGATAGAACGTTAAGGGAAGGGATATGAACTTTTCGGCCAGCTCAATCCTCAATCTTCGTATTGCCCTGTTTGAGAAGGCCGCGGCCGAGAGCTCGCTGAAGTAGATCGTGATCGATTTGAACAGGACCGAAATGAACGCAACGCCCGTGAGAAGCATGAGCAGGCGATTCGGTGAGACCCCGGTAACCAGAACCCGGTCGGTTCTCTCAAATGACAGGGGAGAGTGAACTGAGAGCCAGGGGATTTTCCACGCAACCGGATCGGATGTGCTCTTCATCCCCTCGTCGATAAAGGGCTGAAGGAGGTAGGCCGGAATCACGGTGAAGATGGCTGCCATGGTCGTAAGGATAATTGCCACTGCTATCAAAAAACGCTGGCCCTTGATGTAGAGGGCAATATCCTTCCCGAGTATCTTCTCTATCATGCACTTACACTGCGCTGATCTGGCGACTGATCACGATGCGCTGAACCTCAGAGGTTCCTTCTCCAATCTCAAGGAGCTTGTGATCCCGATAGAATCTCTCGATGTCGTATTCCTTCATCAGGCCATAGCCGCCGTGAAGCTGTACGGCGTGATCAACGCACCTACCCATGACCTCGGAGCAATACAGTTTTGCCATGGCCGCTTCTTTTCCGAAAGGCATATTCTGATCCCTCAGCCAGCAGGCCTTGTAGAGGAGAAGTCGAGCGCATTCTATTTCTGTGGCCATGTCAGCCAATTTAAAGGAGTTAACCTGAAAACCCATTATTGGTTTTCCGAATTGGACCCTTTCACGGGCATATTTGAGGCCCAGCTCAAAAGCACCCTGTGCCCCTCCGAGCCCCATTGCCCCGATCGAGAGCCTGCCCCCGTCCAGGGTTCCGAGCATGTGATGGAAGCCATCGCCTGTGGGGCCCAGGAGATTATCCTTCGGCACCCTGCAATCCTCGAAATAGAGCTCGCTCGTGTTGGAGGCCCGCCACATCATCTTCTTATGCATGGTTTTGGCCTCAAAACCGGGTGTTCCAGCCTCAACGATAATGGTAGTGAGCTCGGATTTGCCGTCCTTCCTGGTCCCGGTCTTGGTCAAGACGATAGCCCCTGCGGTAATATCAGTTGCCCCGTTGGTAATGAATATCTTGCTCCCGTTTATTACCCATTCGTCTCCATCCAGAACTGCGGTAGTTTGTGTATTTCCGGCATCAGATCCGGCATTGGGCTCGGTCAATCCAAAGGCCCAAAGGGTCTCACCGCGGCACGCCGGCGGGAGGTATTTTCTCTTCTGTTCCTCATTTCCGTAATAGTAGAGCGGTCCGAGACCCAGGGAATTGCCGGCAGCAACGGTTGCAGCATGGGAGCCGTCCACCCTGGCGATTTCCTCGGTGGCAATGATATAGCCGATATAGTCCATTCCCTGGCCGCCGTATTCTTCGGACACGAACATCCCGAAGAGCCCGAGACCGGCCATGGCCTTCATGGTTTCATAGGAGAATTCCTCCCTCTCATCCAGCTCGCCGGCGATGGGCCTGATCTCATTTTCTGCAAAGTCGCGGACCGAATTCCTGAGTATTTCGTGTTCTGTTGAAAGTGTAAAATCCATATCTGCTCCTTTCTTTATCTACCCCATACTAAGACAATTGGCAATTGAAACTTTCGGCCGATTATCGGAGATGCAGAATGCCCTGTTGAATCTTCTCTCTGATCCTCGCCACTATCGACTGATAATCTCCGTCATGAGCAATCACGGTAACCTCAGGCCCTAAGGGCGCCCACTGCTCCCGGTGACTATTCCTGAAGAGGGCTATTGTCGGTGTTCCAAGAAGCGCAGAGAGATGAGTGATGCCGCTGTCATGACCGATGTACAAGGATGCCCCCTTGATCAGCGAACGCAGTTCCTCGTTCCGGGGGCAGAAGAAAATCTCGGTATTGATACCCCACCGCTCTTTTTCAGATTCCTCGTAGAGCCCCTGTTCAGCTGGCCCAAGGAGCACGATCTTTTTATGAACTATTCCGACCGATATATCCTGCACCAAGTCAAACCAGAATTCGAGGGGATAGTTTTTCTTTTCACTCCCGGAGCCTGGATGAAATACCACCATGGGAGCTGATTTTCCCTGATTGTTGCCGTTGAGCAATGCCGTTCTTTTTGCCTCCTCGATGGCTCGCTCGGGGTTCACCGGCAGACCGGAGGCATTGAGACATTGGGCCAGGTATAGAGCGACGTGTATGGTATCCTGCCTGGAGGGAAATGGCGGAAAGCAGTGGACGGGGATATCTTGAAAGCATGCCCGTAAGCCTTTCGTGGCATCCCCATCGGGATCGGTAAGAAAGCAGACGGCCCTCTCGATATCAAAGCCTGGAAGATCGCTGCAAAAGGGTTTTTGGGAGAACAGGGTATGCCATCCTCCCTTTTCATAATCAAGGCATCTCGCTGTGAGGGGTTCAAGAAAATCAATGCCTGGTCTTCTCCCCACAAATGTCAATTCCACCTCGTGACCCAGTTGATAGAAGGCAGGGGCCAGCAGGAGGGTATCCCCCAGAGCGCTCGGCCGGATAACCAGGATTCCCCTTCTCTTTTTCTCGTGGATGGTTAGCATAATCACCGGATAGTCAGCTGCATTATTTACTAAATCGTTCCTACCCAAAGGGCGATAGCAAGGTCCGCGTTTTCGTTGGTGATGCTCTGTTTTTTTGGATTTGCAAAGTAGTGAACCGTGTCTCCCTCATGGAGATGGATGGTGCGTTCACCGTGTTCCAGGCTCAAGGAACCTTTGAGTATGCACAAGAGCTCCTGTCCGTTCTTGATGTCCTTCCGAACAGGGATTGATTTCCCCGGTTCGATTACCAGAATAGCGCTATCGATGAGCTTTCTGTTTTCCGGGGAGAAGAAGCGCCTGGTTATAAATCCAGTATGGGGAATATCTATATCGTTCCACTCACCCTTGGGGATCAAGACGATTTTTTCTTGGTTATGTGCCTGGTTTAAGAGATCTCCAGCCTGAACCCCGATTGCGCTGCAGATATTCATCAGGGTATCCACAGAGGGAGAGTTCACATCATTCTCCACCTGGCTCAGGAATCCCTCGGATATTCCTGCTTTTTCCGCTACTATCTTCAGTGTGAGCCTTTTCTCTTTGCGAGTTTTGCGGATTAGCGAGCCCAAGCTCATTATGGAAACCTCCCTGTCTGCCGTACGGGATGGAGGAGCGCAAACCAGTAATGGCACAGTCAATAAATATTTGACATAAGTTAATATTTAGTATATAGAAAATTTAGCATTTGTCAAGCTGTAAAATCGTGAGAGGATGAGCATTTGCCTGAACCCGGATACGTATGGCATGCTCAAAGGGGGATAAGAAAAGGAGGTATCCAATGGAAGGACCGGTGAGTTTGGTGAGATCGAAGAAGATTGAGGGCTACAGGAATCTCGGGCCGATCTATGAGTGGTCTGAGGGCAAGGCATACCTAATCATTGACCGGGTTACATGCAACGGCAGAACCGGCGTCATACTCTGTTACTATAATCCCCCGGTTCATCAGGTCGGAAACCCGGAGCTGGACGCCTATCTGGAGGGATTGGAGAGGGTTTTAGAGCATGGGGATGAGCTCGATTTTCTCCTTCTCTATGGAGCCAACGACCCGGTCCATGCAGGGGGAGATCTCAAGGAGAGCCTTACCAGACTGGATAGTACCATGGAGCTAAAAAAGGAGAAAGAGCGGAGCGGCGCTCCTGAGAAGGAGATAGACCAGCTCTTTGACTGGGCCGATACCAGGTTGAAGAAAGGGATTGCCCTGCATGGGCTTATGAGGAGAATTGCCGGGCGCCTCAGGGTCGTTGCGGTTTGCGGAGGAGGGACGCGGTTTGGCGGATCTGCGGAGATTCCGCTCATGGCCGATGTGTTGGTGGGGGACTCCCGCAGCGGTTTGTGCTTCAGCGAGGCCATGATCGGTTTGCTGCCCGGCTGGTCAGGGATAGCCAGGACATTGGTCAAGGCGGGCCTCACCAATGCGAAATACATGGCCATGACTGCAAAGGAGGTGAAGGCTCAGCAGTTGAAGGAGATCGGAACCTATAACGAGGTTATCGAGGTTGCCTTCCCGTTTCCAAAGCGGCAAAAAACCGATGATCCGGACGCGGATAAGGCCAGGTACCAGGAGGCATTAAAGGCGCATAATGAGAAAACCGGCCTGCTTTTGCTTCCAAGGGCACTGGAGCTTGCCGTGTGTCCGGTCGAGGAAATACCAAGAGTGGATAAGAAAGAGCGGGCGGTCCTGGCCACTGAGGAGGAAATTGCCCAGGAGATAGCCGGACGAACGGATGCGGACAACTACACCCATCTAAAGGGGAGGCCTCTCAGGGAGGTGAGCGATGAGGTTGCCAAGATCGGAAGGCCGCTCGCGCCCCAGTCGATCGAGGCCTTAGCAAGGCTCTTTGAGAGCTATGATCCGGCAACCTTTGATGAGGCATCATTCGTGGAACAGGAGATGGAGGCGGATGCGAGACTTTACCGGGATCCGCGGTTTCGTGCCGGCATACTCGGCACACTCGAGCAAAGGGTAACCGATTTCCAATGAGAGGGGGTATACACAATGAAAGGATATTTTAAGAACATGGATCGTATAGGAAGGGAACTGAGAGAAAGCGAGAGGGAACAGGGAGAGGATAATGCTCGCGAGATAGCAACGGTTGAACAGGAGGTGGCCCTGGCATTCGAGCGAAGAAGGGAGACAGGCCTTCCGACGGAGAAGCTTCACCAGCGAGGAGAAAAGACGGCGTGGGAGAGGTTGGAGCTATTAGTGGACCCCGGAACATTTCAGCCCTTAAACAGCCTCTATGATCCGGAGTTTAATCAGGAGGGAACAACGGGGGTTATCTCAGGAATAGGCCGCATCTCAGGAAGGTATGCCTCGATTATCGCCTCGGACAATAAGGTCCTCGCCGGGGCATGGATTCCAGGCCAGCGCGAACATGTGTTTCGCGCACAGGATGTCGCTGAGCGGTTGCGTATCCCCCTTGTCTGGGTCCTCAACTGCAGCGGGGTCAAGCTCACGGAACAAGAGAAGGTATACGCCGGAAGGAGATCAGGGGGGAGAACCTTCTTTCGGCATAGCGAGCTGATTCAAAAGGGGATACCGGTGATCGTGGGACTCTACGGGACCAATCCGGCCGGGGGCGGATATCACGCAATCAGCCCGGCCATCATCTTCGCCCATGAGAAGGCCAACATGGCAGTGGGTGGAGGGGGAATCGTAAGCGGCATGTCTCCGAAAGGAGGGTTCGACCTGGAAGGAGCAGAGGCCATTATAGAGGCAACCAGAAAGTTCAAAGAGCTGCCGCCCGGAGGGGTCAAGATTCACCATGATGAAACCGGGTTTATGAGGCAGGTGTTCGACACCGAAGAGGGAGTTCTCGGCGCACTTAAGGAGTGTATGGCGGGTATGCCCTGCCATGACCCTTCACACTTCAGGGTGGCAGAGCCCGCAGATCCGAAGTACCCCGCAGATGATCTCAACTACATCGTGCCCATCAATCAAAAAAGGACCTACGCCATTGAACAGGTATTGGGCCGGGTCTTTGATGGAAGCGAACACATGGAATACCGGCCTGACTACGGCCCTGAGGTCTACTGCGGGTTGGCGAAGATAGACGGCTTTCTGGTCGGCGTGATTGCCAACCGGCAGGGATTTCTGGGGAAAGGATATCCCTCCTATGCTAAGGATCAGTATTTGGGTATCGGCGGCAAACTGTACCGGGAGGGACTTATCAAGATGAATGAGATGGTCATGTTCTGCGGCAGAGACAGGATACCCATGATATGGTTTCAGGACACCAGCGGGATCGACGTGGGCGATATCGCCGAGAAGGCTGAACTCCTCGGCCTGGGACAGTCGCTCATATACTCCATCGAGAGCTCGGAGCTGCCCATGCTGTGCGTGGGGTTGAGAAAGGGGACAGCGGCAGCCCACTACATCATGGGAGGTCCCCAGGCAACCAGGAACAATGCCTTTACCCTGGGCGTGCCCACCACCGAGATCTACGTGATGCATGGGGAGACCGCTGCTGTTGCAGCCTTTGCACGGAGATTGGTAAAGGAGCAGGATGCGGGCAAACCGCTTGAGCCGGTGATCGATAAGATGAATGCGCTTGCCCAGCAATACTATGACCAGTCAAGGCCGATCTATTGCGCGAAGAGCGGTCTGGTGGATGAGATCGTTCCCTTGAAAAAAATCAGGGACTATTTTATTGCATTTACCCGGGCGTGCTACCAAAATCCTCAGAGCATCTGTCCTCACCACCAGATGCTGCTGCCGAGATCAATACGAGGATAGGAAGGAGGATTATCCCATGAGCGAATATGACATATTTAAGCTAAACCCACGAATGCCCAAAAGCGTAACTCTTGCGGATATCACCATCCGCGACGGCTTCCAGCACGAGGAGAACTGGATCCCCACTGAGGCCAAGATCTACTATCTTCAGGAACTCGCCTTTGCCGGGGTGAAACGGATGGAGGTCACCAACCTGGGGTCCCCCCGGGTTATGCCCCAGTTCAAGGACTCCGATGAGGTGCTCAAGGGGGTCCACGATAAGATCTTCTTAGAAAGGCTTGCCAAGCGTAACATCAAACGAGAGGAGATCGAATGGACCGCGGTCACCATCCGGGAGCCTGCGGTGGACCGGGCCATCGAGCTCAAGGAAAAGGGTTACGGCCCGGACCGGGTGCTCATGATGGTCTCAACCGACGAGGAGCACCACTTCGCCAACTCGGGCACTACGCTTCCCGCCTATTGGAAGGAGGCGGAGCGCTCAATCAAGAAGTGTAAGGATGCGGGCATCAAGATGTGCGGCACGGTGAGCACCATCTGGGGGAGCCCTATCTCAGGACCTACGAGGTTAGAAGATGCCATTGAGTTTACCAGGCGATGGCTTGCGATCGGGGCCGATGATATCGAGCATGCCGACCACGACGGCTCAGCACCACCGGATCAGGTGTACCGCTACTTCTCGATGCTCCTGGATGCCATCCCCAACCCCGAGCTTCACGTAGCCCATTTCCATGTGAGCCGCGGCTGGGGTCTGGCCAATGTGCTCGCCGCAGTCCAGGCCGGGGTCGAGATCTTCGAGGGAACGTTAGGAGGAATCGGTGGGCAGCCCACCAACTTTTTGGACCGCACCCCTGTTCCCGGAACAGGCGCCTACTACTATAAAGACCCCAACGTCGTGGGTCTGGTGACCTTCGAGGATATGTGCGTGATGCTGGATGAGATGGGCATCGACCTGGACGGGATCGACATCGACCGGATCCTGGAGATCGGCACCCTCATGGAGAAGACCATAGGCAGGCGCCTCCGCTCGGAGTCGATCCTGAACGGCAGGATCCCCAAGGAGCCCCGTGAGGAATTCAAGCGGCCCAAGCTTGCCTCAACCAAGGAGAAGTTCGGTGAGAAAGCCGGGCAGATTATACCCGATGGCTGGTCTGAGAAGGCAGAGGTGCCGAAGGAACGGTTGGTGAGGAAATAGCTCCACTCGTGAAGCCCCCACAGCGCCCCATCCCTTGCAAGGAGGGGCGCTGTGGGGAGGCGCTCCACCACACACAAAAAATGGATGATATTACCTGGGTTCAAGGAGTGTGATCCTGTCGTAGAGCTCTCGCTGTACCATGCAGGCCAGTGAGAAGACCTCTCGTTCGTTTATGCCCGTCTCGGCCCCTAATGAGTGAAGGAGGTGTATGAGCCCCTCGGTTGGCTGATTACCAGGGGCGCCGGTAACACAGCCTCCTGTTCCGCCAAGGGACGAGTCGAACCGTCTAATGCCTATCTCATAGGCAACCTTGCTGTTGGCTATTGCCTTTTCGCCCGACACGTGGTGGGGGTGATACCCGAGCCTGCCGATATCCCGCCATGTTCTTCCTTTGAGGATACCTTCAAGCACCTCTGCCGTGGCTTCTTCACTTGCTACGCCCTGAAGATCAGAAAGGGTCACCAGATCGGAGCCGAGGCCAAGCATGAGGTCTATATACTCGTTCAGGGCGCCGCTATCGGGGATGAGCAATCCACCTCCTTCTGGGACCATGTATCCGAATGCGGCTGAGATATAGGCGATAGTCCTGATACCCCGGGAGGATGCATCCTTTAGGATTATCCTGTATTCCTCGAGGGTGTCTTTGATGGGCCTGCCGAGGTTTGCCAGGTTATGCGCCTCAACGGCCGAGAAAAATATGCCCATCGTATGGCCGTAACCATCTGGTCCGAGGTCGAGATCAAGAAATGTCTCATAGCCGGCACGGTTTGGGACGAGGGTGACGAGCCGAACGCCATCTATCCTGCCGAGCTTTTTTACTGTCTTCTCCAGCAGATCCTTGCTCATGGCCGGGGCTATACCAGGATGCACGCAGGAGAGGATCTCCATAGTGGTAAACCCCGCGTCTATAAGCCTTAGGGCGATCTCATGCCTGAGTTTCGGAGTAAAGATATGCAGGAACCTCGCCGGAACATTCTGGCCATACTCACGCAAGGTAACGTCGGTGATGATTGCCCTCTCAGGGCCGGTATTTGCCATTGGTCATTAGGTGCAAGGAATTGCTCATAGGCAGTTTACGCACTCGACATGGAGTTTTCTATCGAATGAATGGCAGTTTCCTTAATAACAAGGCGCCTTTTGTATGAATCGGGCAGTTCGCAATGTGCCCGGTATGCATCTGTTCTCAATGTAAATACAAAGAGATATCAAAGGACACGAACCACTCAAATAACAAACAACGAGCAATCAGAAACGGCATCTATTCCTTTTCTTTTTGAAGGACCTGGGGGATTTTTGTAACCGCCTCTTTCCCCTCGGAGATTACCTTTTCCACCTTTTTCGACTCCTTTGAGATCCTTGCCTTCCATTCCCGGTAGATGTCCGGTGAGATAAGCCTCGCTATGGATTGGTAGGTGTTGATCACCAGCCGGGCACATGTTGAGCTGGCTATCAGGGGACTCGTGGAAGGCACAACAAAGGTCAGAAGCACGATCAAGAGATAGGAGATGATGATTCCCTTTATGAGGGCAAAGCAGATACCCAGTGCTCTGTCGAACCATCCCATGAGAAGCCTCTTGAAGAGACTGTGTAGGAGGAGCCCAACGAGATAGAAGCCGATAATCACCGCGATGAATAGGATGACGAAGCTGATAAGAGGAAGAGATTTTTCCAAAGGGATGTAAGCCTTGAGGTAGGCTGCCATCTGGGGATGATAGTGGTTGCCTATGACGATTCCAAAGACCACCCCGGCAAGTGAGGCGATCTCCCTGAAGAAACCTCTAAAAATACCCTTGATGAGAAAAAAGGCGACCAATCCACTGATGATAATATCAAGGATATTCATGTGAGAGCCCTAGGAAACCCCCTTCGCAATAAGCACCTCATTCCTAGCAGAGGCGATTTTTATAAGTCAAGTTATAAATCGCTGTATGTCCTTATCCTTATTTGATCACACATGGATCTTATGCTACAAAGATGATTATGAGCAAGCAAAACCGTATTCTATTGGCCTTGGGAATCATTTTGCTCGACCTGATGGTCTTCTTTTTGCCGTTGGCCGCATTTTTTCTGGCATATGTCGTTGTGTACCATCCACCATGGGTAAAGGATTTCCTCGTAAGGCTGGATTAGGAAAGCATGCATAAAGCAGCAGCAATGAGGGTTGCGAGTTCCGAGCCGCCTTGCCCTTTTATAGCCTGAGCTGCCCTTAGACGCTGAGCGGATAGGATGCAATGCCGAACCAGGTGTTTATAGACAAGGCCAAAGAACTGGGTTTTATTGCCGTGGGCTTTGCCAGGCCGGCTACCCCACTGCACTTCGAATACTTCTGTCGCTGGCTGAGGGATGTCGAGGTTGGCGATATGTCGTATCTACGAACGCACATTGACATACGAGGGGATCCGACAAAGCTCCTTGAGGGCACGCGGACGATCATCTCCCTGGCCTACCCGTATCCAGCGGCAAAGCCCTCGACGCCGGACGGGTATGCTGCCTCGAGGTACAGCACACCGGATCAAGATGATTATCACCTGCGGTTAAGGAAGTTAGCAAAGGACCTTTGCAGCTTTATTTCCCGGCTATTTCCGGGAAGCCTCAGCCGGGTATGCGTTGACTCCGCACCTTTACTTGAGAGGAGCTTTGCAGCGGCGAGCGGCATTGGTTTCATAGGAAAGAACAACATGCTGATCGTTCCTGGTTACGGCTCGTACTGTTACCTGGTTGAGATTCTCACCACAGCGCGGTTCCCCTTCCCTGCGCTCAAGGTGCTTGAAAATGCATGCGGTTCATGCACACGATGTATTGACTCTTGCCCTACAGGGGCCTTGAAGGCGCCCTTTTCCCTTGATGTTCATCGATGTCTGTCGTACCTCACCATCGAGTCCAAGGGCGATATCGATCGGGAGGCTGCAGAAAAGATGGGAAATACCTTTTTTGGTTGTGACGTGTGTCAGGAGGTGTGTCATTTCAACGGACAACAACAAAGCTTTGTCTCTATGCCAACCACAGGGGATATCCTCGCTATGAGCGAATATGATTTCAAGAGGACCTTCGGGAGGACTGCTTTTAAGAGGGCCGGGCTCAAGAAATTAAAGGGCGATATTTGCGCCTTACTGAGCGAGAAATAATAGGAACCCATCTTTGGTGAGACACAGATCGTTTTCGGATCAGCCGAGGAGAGTTGGCGACACGATTGAACTCACCAAACCGGGGGTGAATCAGGCAGTCCGAAGGGGGAGAAT
>Ga0307434_1001772_pt1 | contig 11158 bp, 12 predicted proteins | sample SalMarWE160220MG_FD_202156 | JGI IMG/M metagenome (GOLD analysis project Ga0307434, IMG submission 202156) | Salt marsh sediment microbial communities from the Plum Island Ecosystem LTER, Massachusetts, United States - WE1603-220 | ecosystem: Environmental > Aquatic > Marine > Intertidal zone >...
TGCCGAGCTCGCCCTCAAGATCGCTCGGCTCGATAATCAAGATCCACCCCTTTCCATAAGGGTCCTGATTGATGAGACCGGTATCGTCCTCCAGCTCTTCATTGAGCTCGATAATCTCCCCTGATAAGGGAGCGCAGAGCTTTCCGATCCATTTCCTGGACTGTATCTTGCCGCAGACCTCTCCCTGCTCCACCTCGTCACCTTCATCGGGAAGGTCTACAAACACGATATCGCCTGCCTCTTTTTGAAACATATCATTCATTCCGACAACAACCCGGTTCTCTTCGACCCTGGCCCAGCTATGCTCCTCATGATAGTAAAGATCATCAGGCATGTCATACCCCTTTATATCCGCCATATCCTACCTCCTTTGGACTGTTCTATGAAGATGATTCATGCATGTAGTATATCGATTCCCGGAATTCAATAAAAATGTGATCTGTGCTTGTGTCCTTGGATTTTTCGTCTCAGCCGGTTGCTCCGTAGTTCCCGATTAAGCTGCCATGACCGGCTGTCCGCAATAAAAAACGATGCTGATAACTACACAGGGTATGTTTCACCAATTGGTCAAGGAGACTCCTCTGGATCCTTCCTCGGCCTGCCTTAATCACGTTAAGAATATACTATAACCTTTGAACCGGGAACTTTGAACGTAGAACCCTTTATTTAAATCTCTCCAGAACCGATCGTGCATGGAGGGTAAGGCCTTCTGCGTTTGCCAAGGTCACTACTGCCTCTTTCAGGAGCGAAAGCCCATCCTTACTCACATACTGAAAGGTTGGTTTTTTCAGAAAATCGTCCACGGAGAGCCCTGAGAATATCCGCGCCTTTTGCCCCGTTGGCAGGACATGGTTCGTGCCTGAGGCGTAATCCCCTGCTGCTATGGGCGAGAAAGGCCCCATGAAGATTGAGCCGGCATTTCTGATCCTCTTGAGCAAAGAAAACGGTTCCTCGGTCATGATCTCAAGATGTTCCGGCGCATATTCGTTAACAAAACCGATGGCCTGGTCCATATCCCTTGCAATCAGGATCCGGGAGTATTTTTCCATCGATGAGCTCACGATCTCCGATCGGGGGACCTGTGGGAGCGCCTTGTCCAAGAGAGCTGAGACCTTACGTACGAGGTCTTCAGAGGTGCTCACCAGCACAGTGGCCGAGTCAGGATCGTGCTCTGCCTGTGACAGGAGATCAATGGCAATAAAATCAGCGTTTCCCGTGTGATCGGCGAGAACCATTCCCTCACTTGGGCCGGCCGGGGAATCGATGTCGACCTCTCCGTAAACCATAACCTTCGCAGCGGTAACGTACTTATTGCCAGGTCCTACTATCTTATCAACCTTGGGGATGCTCCGGGTGCCATATGCCATGGATGCAATGGCCCATGGACCGCCGACCTTAAATATCCTCGCCGGTCCTGCAATCTCCGCTGCCACGAGTATGGCGGGGTGCACTGCCATGGCTTCGCCGGGAGGAGTGCAGATAATAATGTCTTTTACCCCTGCCGCCTTTGCGGGCAGGAGGGTCATGAGCACGGAGCTGGGATAGGGGGCCTTACCGCCGGGTATATACGCGCCAACGCGCTGAAGGGGCGTGGTCATCCGCCCGGCCAGGATTCCATCGGCTACCTCCATTGCCCACATTTCTTTCCCCATCTGGGCTCGATGGAAGGCGGTGATGTGTCGGGCGGCAAGCTGGAGGGCATCGATTACCTTCTGCTCAACATTCTCATAAGCCTTTTCTATCTCTGCCTTACCGACCTCTAGGTCGTGTAATCCAAGATCCTGATTAAGATGCTTCCTGTAGTAATCGAGGAACACCTCTTCACCATTGTCCTTTACATCGAGGATAATCTCTTTCACCCGTTCGTAGACCGATGATATGTCAATCTGTGATCTTTTCATGAGCGCCCTATATTCCTCGGGCCCTAACTCATCGATTTTTACTGGTTTCAGCGTCATTGTTGTGCTTCCTGCCTGGTACTGACCTAAAATAAAAGTCTCAAGGATCACGGTTCAAAGGTGCTTTATCTCCTATCCCATATCCTGGCTGCCATTTCAATGGAATTTTCAGCAGGGAGGTTATGAAGAATACTTTTAGCAGCCAATCTTGATGAGCTCGTAAAAAGTCTTAATTCTGTCTTTTTAGTCATTCTAGCGAACCCCGGATCAGAGTCCGGGGCAGGCGCCGGAATCCATTAATTCCAATAGGTTCTGGATGCCGGATCCGTCATCCTGGACCCTGATCCGGGACCGGCATGACTATTACCTGTCGAGAGCCTCTAGGTCGAACGAGAGGACTTTTTACGAGTTTGTCAATTTTTGAATGATTATAGTATAATTATAAAGATGATCTTGTAGTAAACAGGGTCGCTGTAAAAGGATTCATCAACCCAGGGAATACAAGGATGCTGACAGCCGATACCATCAATGCCTTACCTCGTAAACCAGGGGTATATCTCTTTAAGGACCGATCGGGAAAGCCTCTGTATATCGGAAAGGCAAAGGACCTGCAAAAACGTCTCTCTTCATACCTGCGCACGGGCAAGGATCAGGCCTTTAAATCATGGCTTATCCTGAAAAATTCTCACTCGCTCGATCATATCATCACCGCTACCGAGAAAGAGGCGTTGATACTCGAGGGTAATCTTATTAAAAAGCATCGCCCGAGGTATAATGTAAAGATAAAAGACGATTCCAACTATCCCTTTCTCAAGCTGGACATCAACAACAAGTATCCCCGTCTCAGCATAGTGAGGCGGATGAAGAGCGACGGCGCCCTCTATTACGGCCCCTTTACCTCCAGCTCAGCAGTGCGGTCCACGCTTCGTCTTATAGGCCCCCTGTTTCCCTTAAGGAAATGCAGAACGAATGAAGTCCCCAAGAGGTCGAGACCTTGTCTCAATTTTCAGTTGGGTCTGTGCCTTGCTCCGTGCTGTGAGCACGTGAGTCCCGATGAGTATAGGGAGATTGTGGATCAGGTCAAACTATTCCTTGAAGGTCGCAACAGGGAATTGATTTCCCGATTGAAGGGAATGATGCAGATGGCATCGAGGGATCTTAATTTTGAGAAGGCCGCCAGGCTAAGGGACCAGATCAAGGCCGTTGAGAAGACGATAGAGAGGCAGACGATCGTTTCGTCAGGCAGGAAGGATCAGGATGTGATCGGACTTTTTCATTCCGGGAAAGAGGCCGTGATCGTAATACTGTTGGTGCGGGAAGGATATTTAATCGGCACGAAGTATTTCACCCTCCAGTCCGAGTGGGAGGATTCGGGGGAGATCCTGGAATCGTTTCTTAAGCAGTACTATAGGGACCGAGCGTATGTGCCGTCTGAGATAATCATCTCGAATGCCATCGGCGATCTCGCAGTGATTGCCGAATGGATCACAGGAATAGCAGGCAGGAAGATCTCTCTCTTTGTGCCGACCAGGGGGGGCAAGAAAAAACTCGTGGATATGGCCACGGCAAATGCTGAAAATATCATGCGAGAGAGGCAGCACACAGAACAGGTCGCAGTGCTTGAAAATGCAAAATCTATGCTTAAATTACAAAAGATTCCCTATCGCATAGAAGGACTAGATATATCTAATCTCCAGGGCGAGCATCCAGTGGCCTCTCTGGTTTCATTTTATAAGGGAGTTCCTCAACGTTCCGGGTACAGGAATTACAGGATAAGGGAAGTCCGGGGTATAGACGATTATGCCATGATCGCAGAGGCGGTGAGAAGGAGGCTGACAAAGGGCGACCAACCGGATCTCTTTCTCATCGATGGGGGGAGGGGTCACCTATCGGCGGCCAGAAGAGTGATAGAAGCACGCGGTCTTGAAGATCCGCCCGATATTGTTTCGATCGCAAAGGCAAACAGGGGAGAGGCGGGAGCAGCGGACAAGATATATATTCAGAACAGAAAGAATCCCCTCATGCTTTCCCGCAATCATCCGGTATTGCTCTTTTTTATGAGGATTAGGGATGAGACGCACCGGAGGGCTATCGGTTATCACCGGACAAGGCGACGGAAGAGTTTCATGGAATCCGAGCTTGACAGGATACGGGGAGTGGGCCCAAAAAGAAAAAGAGAGCTGTTGAGATATCTCGGTAATATTCAGTCCATTGCAGGGGCAAGCGTAGAAGAGATACGGCGAGTTCCAGGGATCGATAAGAGGACCGCTGAGTCTATCTTTGATTACTTCAAGGGACTTTCCCCTTAGAGCACCTTCATGGGATCGGCGCATCAAGACCCTTCAGGCAGGTTTGTTCAGGGTGCAATACCATGACAGAAGAGGGTAGACTAATAAGTTCTAATAATGGAACAATATTTATTTAAACGTTTCAAAACTGATATGTTTATAGTAGGCTGCCATAATGGAGATTTTTTGATGCCTATGATTTTACTATTAATATCAAATGGTTATCAATAATTATCGATCACTGAAATCTTGGCACAGTGAATGCACTATCAATCTTTAAAAGGAAAGGGGACTTACTTATGAAAATAGCGTTTAGCTCAACAGGAAAGGATCTTGACTCCGGGATAGATCCGAGGTTTGGCAGGTGTGCATATTTCTTGGTTGTAGACCTAGATGATATGAGCTTTGAGGCCATTGAAAACGAGAGCATGTCGCTGGGCGGAGGAGCAGGCATTCAGTCAGGTCAGTTTATTGCCAGCACAGGGGCGAGTGTCCTTATAACCGGGAATGTAGGGCCTAATGCCAGCAGAACCCTGAATGCAGCCGGCATTGAGGTGATCGTTGGGGCTAATGGCCCGATTAGAGATGTGATTGAGAGATACAAGCGGGGCGAGCTATCCCGCACTGATAAGGCCAATGTAGCAGATCACTTCGGTATGGGAGGAGGCCAAGATGCCTATTCTGGTGGGGGCATGGGCCGAGGCATGGGCATGGGACAAGGCATGGGCCGAGGCATGGGCATGGGACAAGGCATGGGCCGAGGCATGGGTATGGGAGCAGGTTATGCACCAATGCAAGATCCACCCGCTTCATCTCACGAGAATGAGATGGAATCCCTTAAGCAAGAGGCAAAATCCTTAAGGGACCAGCTTAACTCTATCTTATCACGCATAGAGGAATTGGAAGGGAAGTGATTGATACATCTGTCCACGATTGATCGTGGTTGATGTTTTTGCCTTATTTAAGGAAGCAAAGAAGCCTTATTCCCTGCTAGAACGTGATGAGTGTATGGCTGATGCAGCTCAACAATGAGATGCTGAAAAACGCTGATAAAAAAACCTTGAATAAGACGAGCATGAAGATTGCCATTCCAACCTGGAACGGCAGGGTTTCGCCTGTTTTTGATACAGCATCACGGCTCTTAGTGGTGGAGACGGGGGAACATGGTGAGCACTCCCGATTCGAGACAGATATCAGCGAATATTTTCTCCCGAGCAAGGTGATAGGGCTCACAGGGTTGGGTGTTAAGACGCTTATTTGCGGCGCAATCTCAAGGCCTCTTGCCTTTATGGTGACTACTGCCGGGATCAGCTTGATCCCGTGGATATCAGGCAAGGTAGAGGATGTACTCGGGGCGTTTTTATCGGGAACGTTATTTGATCTTCGGTTTATGATGCCCGGTAGCCCAGGCCCCTGGCCCACAGATCCACGCCGCAGGCAAGGACTTGGCAGGGGCAGGAGAAGAGGAATTCATTATTTATATAATACAGAAAGGAGGTGAACGTTATGCCAGGATTTGATGGAACAGGACCTCGAGGGATGGGCCCCATGACCGGTGGAGGCAGGGGATACTGTAATCCTTATTCTGCCGGAGCAGGGACGCCTTATATGGGAGCATATCCCTATGGCAGGTCTTACGGATTGGGCTACGGTCAGGCGTATCCCGGCTATGGCTATGCTCCTTATGCAGCCTATCCTTATGGTTATGGTGCTTATGGTTATGGCGGAGGATTCGGCCGGGGCGGAGGATTCGGCCGGGGCAGAGGATTTGGCTGGGGCAGAGGATTTGGCTGGGGAAGGTGGTAGTAAACCACGACGAGAACATGAGAGCAGTCCTGGAGTAGGTGCAGGACTGCTCAGCTAAAATCTCTGTAAGATAGAAGAGGAGACAAGAACATGCCCTTCGGAAGAGGATTCGGAAGAGGCGGGGGCAGAGGATTTGGATTCAGGGGGTATTCCCCTCCATGGCCGTATGTTGGCCTGGGGAGACGCCATATGCCCGGTATGAAGCTTATGGTTTTCCCCGGGCCTACGCCCCATACGGCATGCCACAAGGATATTGGAATAGATATCCTTATTATGGCTATGCTTACTGATTATAGAGAGAAAAGGAGGCAGCTATGTATTACGGAAATTACCCATATGGAGGATGGCCTTCTCCCTGGGGATACCCAATGGGAATGGGCTATCCTATGATGGGAAATTGGGGTTACCCACAGCCGGGTATGGGGCAGATGCCCTATTATCCACCATGGGGGGGGGTTGGATATCCCGGCATGTCACCTGATGGTTCACCTATGGCAGGTGGATATGGAACACCGGGAATGCCGCCCTATGGTCAACCTATGGCAGGAGGATATGGATCTCCTAGCATGTCACCCTATGGTCCAGCCATGGCTCCTGAACAGGAGATAGAATTCTTAAGGGGCCAGGCCCACATGCTGAAGGATCAGCTAGACCAGATCGATGCGAGGATCAAGGGATTGGAGAGAGAAAGCAAGTAGGTCCTCAATGAGGTGAGATTTGGTGTAAAAACGCTTGACTTTCACAATCAAAGGGCTAAAAGTAACCGAGGTTCGGCAGGCTGAAAACACACTGCATTGAGGACATTCTCGAGCCTGAGGCAGCAGAGGGGAGAGGGCGGCTTCCAGATAGTAGGCCTGTGAGTAAAGCCGAGGCGAGAAGAAAGAGGCTGATGCTCATGTACGAAGAGGGATGTAATCTAAAAGCGCCGTAGACATCTGTGAACAGGAGGCTATTGCCGGAATCAAATCAGTGTGGGGAGCGAGAAGCAGAGAATGAGGGCAAAAGGGCGGCCTTTTTTTATGCTGAGGGAACATTAAAGGCTCAGGCCTTTGCGCTTGATAACCAGCCAATCAAAGGGAAGATCTCAAGAGAAATTTCTGGGCTTACTGCATAGTTTCTCAATTCCTCTAAATAATCCTGCAGAGGTATATACGGAGAGAGGTGCACCCTTGGAAAGAATGCCGGAGGGTACGAGCATTGATGGGCCTTTTGAGAGTAAAGCATATAGTGATTATTACATAAATCGTTGAAGAGGAGATAAAGAATAATGTCCCAACAAACAGAAATGACAAATGAACAAATGGAAAAGAAAAAGGCCATGATGAAGGTCCAGGATGAAGTGATAAAAGAACAGCTCAAGGGGTTTAAAAATAAGATGCTGGTAATGAGCGGAAAGGGAGGTGTAGGGAAGAGCACGGTTGCAGCCTACCTGGCGGTAGGATTAGCCAAAAAGGGATTTCAGGTAGGCCTGATGGATGTTGATCTCCACGGCCCGAGTATCCCAAGGATGCTTGGTCTTAAGGGGAACATAGGGTCTTCTCTTGAGAGCAAGAAGGGGATACCCATCAGCTATCTGCCGAACATGCAGGTGATATCTATCGAGTCGCTTCTGGGAGACAAGGATACGGCCACGATCTGGCGAGGACCGTTAAAGATAGGGGTTATCAAGCAGTTTATCGCCGATATTGAATGGAGCAATTCGGATTATCTTGTCATTGATTGTCCACCCGGCACCGGGGATGAGCCTCTAACCATTGCCCAGGTTATCCCGGATACCAAGGCAATCATCGTTACCACCCCCCAGGAGATTTCCTTGGCGGATGTTCGAAAATCGATCAATTTCTGCAAGCAGGTAAACATGGGGATCCTCGGTTTGGTTGAAAATATGAGCGGCTTGCGCTGCCCTTACTGCGGGAAGACGATTGATATCTTTAAGACCAATGGCGGAATACTCACCGCCAAGAGGGCGGGCCTTACGCTACTGGGAAGCCTCCCGTTGGAGCCGGATATTGTGCAAGAAGGCGATGACGGCACTGTGGCCTGGATGGATAACAAGGATCTCCCTTATACGGTGAATTTTGCCAAGATTGTGGACGCAGTCGCTGATCTCACGAAGTAACGATTTGCGCGTACGTATGTCCCACTGTTTAGACGGTGTCTGGAAGCACGTGGAATAGGGAAGGTACCATGATTATCAGCATAGCAAGCGGAAAAGGCGGAACAGGAAAGACGACCATAGCTACCAACCTGGCTGTGGCCGCCGCCCCTGAGGTGAAGCTTCTGGATTGTGATGTAGAAGAGCCGAATGACCATATCTTTATCCAGCCACGGATTACCCATACCGAGGAGTTCGGTCTGAAAGTCCCTCAGGTAGATATGGGTAAGTGCAGTTTATGCGGGCGGTGTCAAGAGATATGCCAGTTTAAGGCCATTGTGGTAGTCGGCAAAAGCGTGTTAACCTTTCCCGAGTTATGCCACAGCTGTGGCGGGTGTTTCGAGGTGTGCCCGGAAGGCGCCATTACCGAGGTGGACCAACCAATGGGGATCTTTGAACGCGGCACCAGGGGTAGGCTCCAATTCGCTTACGGGCGTCTCTATGTAGGTCAGGTGATGGCAGTCCCTCTCATCGAGAGGGTCAGGGATGATATTGAGACAGGCATGCTGACCATTATCGATGCACCACCGGGTACCTCATGTCCTGTGATAAGTTCGGTGAAAGGCAGCGATTTTGTGATCCTGGTGACTGAACCCACTCCATTCGGCCTCAATGACCTGAAGCTCGCCGTCGGCTTAGTGAAGATCCTCGATATCCCCCATGGGATCGTCATAAATCGCTCTGATCTGGGAGATGACAAGGTAAAGGAATACGCAAAGGAGGAAGGTATCCCTATCCTCATGGAGATACCCTTCAGCCGTCAGATAGCTGAAGCCTATTCCCGCGGCAAGTTGCTGGTAGAGGAAATACCGGGCTGGAAGGAGCAATTCATTCAACTGTATGAGAGAATAGTCGATTATGCGGTCAAGAGATGACATAAAAGAGCTGATTGTGATCAGTGGCAAGGGTGGTACCGGCAAGACCAGCCTGCTGGGTGCATTTGCCTCTTTGGCTGAGAACAAGGTCTTGTGCGATGCAGATGTGGATGCGGCTGATCTCTATCTGATCTTGGAGCCTGAAATAAAGGAAAGACAAGAGTTCCAGGAGGGACACAAGGCCGTTATAAACAAGGATGTGTGCACCGAATGTGGGAGGTGCAGGGAATTATGCCGATTCCATGCCATCAGCCCGGAGTTCGAAGTTAATCCCATCGATTGTGAAGGGTGCGGGGTATGCGTCTACTTCTGCCCTGTGGAGGCAATAGCATTTCCCCTGAAAACCTGCGGGGAGCTGTTTGTTTCAGATACCCGCGTTGGGCCAATGGTGCATGCTAGGCTCGGCATTGCCGAGGATAATTCCGGGAAGCTGGTTACGCTTGCCCGGCAGCGGGCCAGGAACCTGGCCAAAGATAAGGGGCTTGAGCTTATCCTCACCGACGGCCCACCGGGTGTAGCCTGCCCCGTGATTGCATCGATCACAGGAGCTGATGCAGTGTTGATCGTGACAGAGCCCACCCTGTCCGGCCACCACGATATGGATAGGGTGGTAGAGCTGGCCAACCATTTCGAGATCCCAGCTGCGGTGTGCATTAATAAATACGACCTCAATCGAAATATGACGGATACCATAGAGGGGTATGCTCGGGGTAAGGGGTTGCCCGTTGTAGGCAGGATCCCCTTTGACCCTTCATTCACCGAAGCGATGGTCCGGAAGCAGACCATTATAGAATATGATATAAGATCTAGTGCAGCACAGGCGGCTCAGGGAATTTGGGAGAGGATACAGTCAACCCTTTAGAAGTGTTAGGCTGGAGAAGATACGAGCAACGTACTGTGATGAGGATACCCCCGAGGCATGTCAGAGGATTTTGATAAGGCGGTAGAGGAAATCCAGGCTTCCGTTATGGAAGAGGCCAGGAAGGTCTATTCTGAGAGGGTGATTGAATGGTGGCTCCACCCGACCTATATGGGAGAGATAGAAAAGCCTCAGGGCTCCGGAACGACTACAGGATCCTGCGGAGATACCATGCATTTTTTTCTGAGGACAGAAAACGGCAAGATCACAGATGCGCGGTTTCTTACCGATGGCTGTGCCACTACTATCGCAGCGGGATGTATGGCCTGTGAGCTGGCTATAGGAAGGACTTATAAAGAAGCATTGCAGATCAGCCAAGAGGTAATCTTGGAAGAGTTAGGCGGACTTCCTGAGGAGAGCATCCACTGTGCCCTTCTTGCCTCTGATACCCTCAGGAAAGCCCTAACCGATTACCTTGTCTCAAGGGATGAGCCGTGAAGGAGGCCGGAGAAGAAAAACTAGCGTCTTCAAAACATGACGCAAATGGTAAGGTCTTCGTTTATATAGGTGGATGGAGGGGCAAAGGGTCCCTTTCTAAAGTCGAATCTTAGGGGAAACGATAGGGGAATTGACCATTGAATAGCAAGGACTACTATCGCACATTGGGGTTAAACCAGGGTGCCAGCCAGGAGGAGGTAAAAAAGGCATATCGTAGACTTGCGCTCAAATATCATCCTGACAGGAACAGGGATGACAGCGGGGCTGAGGACATATTCAAGGAAATAGGCGAGGCCTATGCAGTTTTGAGTGATCCGGAAAAGAGAAGCATCTATGACCGGTACGATCTCGATCCATCTCGATGGAGGTTTCAGCGTGAAGACATCTTCGGAGGTTTCAGTTTCAAGGACATATTCCGTGAGTTTGATGAGAGATTTGATGATGAGATCCCTCGCCAATTCTTCCGTGGATTCCGAGGGATGGGTTGCGGTCGAAAGAGGGGCGGTTTCTTCAGGAGAGGATTCTTTCAATCCCGTTCTGCCGGTCTCTGGGGAAACGCTCGTGCCGCCTTTGATATCCGTCTGAACCCCGATGAGGCCCTGTGGGGCACGGAGAAGGAGATAATAGTGCGGAGGGGCCTGGAAAACCAAAGGGTTAGAATCAAGATCCCTCCCGGGGTAGAGGATGATACCCTACTTTCCCTCTCTCTGGGGGAAAGAGACAGGGGTTATCCTGAGGATACAGTGTACCTGAGGGTAAAGGTTGTTTGAACGAGCTGA
>Ga0307434_1001773_pt1 | contig 11142 bp, 6 predicted proteins | sample SalMarWE160220MG_FD_202156 | JGI IMG/M metagenome (GOLD analysis project Ga0307434, IMG submission 202156) | Salt marsh sediment microbial communities from the Plum Island Ecosystem LTER, Massachusetts, United States - WE1603-220 | ecosystem: Environmental > Aquatic > Marine > Intertidal zone >...
TTTTGCCAAATCTTCAGCCTTCGGTCACTTCGGAACTGGGGTATCGGCGATTTTGAAGATTTGGCAAAATTTGTAGAGCTTGCTGGTTCGGCTGGAGCTGATTTTGTTGGTGTAAATCCCTTGCACGCGTTATTCTCTTCAGATCCTAATCGCTTCAGCCCTTATTCCCCGTCGAGCCGCCGCTTTCTCAACACATTTTATATTGCTGTCGATAAAATTGAAAATAATGAACAGCATATTGCAAGCTATATCGATGTTGGGGAAATTCAAAAAGTTCGTGAATCAGAACTTGTTGATTATGAGGCCGTCGCACGCCTTAAAAGGGTAGCATTGGAGAGGAGCTTTATTCGTTTCTGCGCATGCCAACTGGGGACCGGTTCAGATAAGGATATTGCGTTCAAGTCCTTTTGCGATGATCGAGGAGAAACTTTAAAAAAATTTGCGCTGTTCGAAGCGCTGTCAGAAGAAATGGTTCGCCAAGGATTTCCTTGTGGTTGGCATGGATGGCCAGATACGTTTAAAGACCCAAATACAGAAGTTGTCAGGACATTCTGTGAGGAAAAAAAGGACCGAGTATTGTTCCACATGTGGTTGCAATGGATTGCAGACCAACAACTCGAAAATGCGCAACAACGGGCCCTCTCAGCTGGGATGCGCATAGGACTATATCTTGATCTGGCAGTTGGTGTCGCTCCCGATGGTGCTGATACTTGGTTTGAACCAGAAATCTTTTTGCGCGGCATTAGAATTGGAAGTCCACCAGATGCTCTGAATGCCCAGGGCCAGGATTGGGGTCTCGCTCCCTTGTCACCAATTGTATTACGGGAGGACAATGGAAGTGCATTCGGTTCAACTTTGCAAGAATCTATGCTGCGGTCCGGAGCTATTCGAATTGATCATGTCATGTCACTCAACCGTCTTTATCTCATTGCCGACGGGCTTGACGGTTCTGGCGGAGCTTATGTTCATTATCCAATGAACCAAACGCTTCAGGTATTAGCAGCAATTTCGCATTCGACACAGACACTTGTTATTGGAGAGGACCTAGGTACCGTACCGGCCAATTTCCGCGATATTATGAAGCAAGCCCGGGTTCAACGTTATTTAGTTTTATTTTTTGAGAGAGAAGAGGGGCGGCGTTTTCGAGCGCCATCTTACTATTCGAAAGATGCTCTCGCCTGTATCTCAACACATGATCTGCCAACGCTTCGTGGATGGTGGATCGGACTTGATATTAAGCAACTCGGCCAATTTGGCATTGAGCGTTTAACTTACGAGTCAGATTTAATGGCTCAGCGAATTAAAGACCGGCAGCAGCTGCTTTCTGCTCTGGCCGATGAAGCGTTGCTACCTGATGAGCTTTATCCTGCAGCGCGAGGTGAAGAACTTCCTCCAGACGAATTGACGAATGAGCTCATAATTGCTCTCCACAAATTTTTAGCCCGAACACCATGTCGATTGGTGGCCGTTCAGATTGAAGATTTGGCAAAAGTAATTCAGCAGATCAATGTGCCTGGTACAGTAGGTGAACACCCCAACTGGCGTCGTAAACTTCCCTTAGCCATCAGTGAATTGAAAAATTCTTCTCCATTTCTGGATATTATTCAGGCTGTGGCTTCAGAGCGTCCGCGTTCAATATGAACAGGCCAACAGCAACATACCGCCTGCAGTTTCGTAATGGCATGACATTTGGACGAGCTTTAGATCTCGTTCCGTATCTCAATCAACTAGGTATAAGCCATCTTTATGCCTCTCCCATTTTTACAGCTGCACCTGGTTCCACGCATGGATATGACGTTATAGATTTTAGCGGCCTTGAACGTTCCCTTGGGGGTGAGGACGAGTTTGGGAAATTGATCGGCGCATTGAAACATTATGGACTAAGTTTAATAATCGATTTTGTTCCGAATCATATGGGCTCAACGCCATACAATCCGTGGTGGCGTGATGTGCTCGAATGGGGTGCTCGTAGTGATTACGCTCAGCATTTTGACATTGACTGGACGGCCCCGAAACTCGTTGTGCCTGCCTTGGCGGCTGGATATGGCAAGGAGCTTGACGAGGGCAAGTTTGGATTAGTTTTCGATGTTTGCGATGGAGGCATATTTTTCTCTTATGGTCAGTTGAAGTTACCTTTAACACCGCCTTCGTATGCTCAACTATTCACACATCTCAAAGACGAGTCTTTTGTTGAGCTTACCCGGCGCTTTGCAGTCTCTACGCCAGAAGTTTCCCAAAGTCTAAAGAAGGGGTTAGCCGATCTCGCCAGAAATAAATCGGTACACTTATCTATCAAAAAAAAATTAGAGGATACGAGCAGCGATAGGAACGCCATCCATGAGCTGCACGAAGCACAAGTCTGGCAGCTCGCGCACTGGCGTGCGGCACGCGAGACTCTTAACTATAGGCGCTTTTTTGAAATTGCAGATCTGGTCGGCCTTAGAGTAGAAAGCAATCGTGTCTTTGAAGACGTGCATATGAAATTGCTTAATTTGATCAAGAAAAATTGCATTACAGGAGTGCGTCTGGATCACATTGATGGTCTCGCAGATCCCAAGAGTTATCTTAAGAAATTACAAACTGAGGCCAATGGAAAAAAATTATTTTATATCATCGTGGAAAAGATACTTGGGCCCAATGAAGAGCTGCGGCAAGATTGGCCTGTTGCCGGTACTACCGGATACGAGTTCATAAGATCGCTTGGAAACCTACTCGTTGATTCGGACGGTGTTGCCATTGTGACCGAAGCGTATCATCGTTATATTGGTCAGGAGATTGATTATCCGGCACTTGTACTGGACAACAAACGAAAAATTCTTTCACGCAATCTCGCCGGCGAGCTTGCCTACCTCAAAGAAATGGCAATCTCGCTGGCGGAACGAGATTATCGAACGCGAGATTTTGGTCCCGATACATTAAGGCGCGCCATTGTTGAGCTCGCAGCCGCACTGCCAGTATACCGCACTTATGTGGACGTCTCAGGTCCTTCTGATACCGATCGCAAAGTTATAGAAGACGCTACACAATCTGCTGTTGCAGCGCGAGAAGTCGAAGACCAAGGAGCCCTTCATTTTATTTCTCGAATCTTGTTACTCGAATTTATTTCGCCTGACGACCAAGCTTCTGCCTTGGAATTTACGACGCGGTTCCAGCAGACAACGGGACCCGTCATGGCTAAGGCCCTCGAAGATACTGTATTCTATCAATACAATAGATTTATCGGATTAAATGAAGTTGGGGGACAACCTGAACAGTTTGGTGCGCCGCCAGAAGCCTTCCATGACGAAATGTTTTGTCGACAAGTTCGACAGCCATTGGGACTCAGCGCAACCTCCACGCACGATACGAAGCGTGGAGAGGATACACGCGCCCGTCTCTATACGTTGAGCGAACTGTCAAATGACTGGTTTTCGGCCGTCACAAGATGGACTAAACAGAATGCACATCTGCATCGGGACACTAAAGAGCACAAATTACCAGACCCAGAAACCGAATGGTTGTATTATCAGACGCTCTTGGGTGCATGGCCACTTGAGCAGATCATAAAGCATGAGGAAAAATGGCGGGACTTCCAGGACCGCATGACACAATTCATGTTAAAAGCCGTGCGCGAAGCAAAGGTTTATACGAGCTGGACGGATCAGAATTCTGAATACGAGGAAACTATAGAAATTTTTGTCCGCAATACGCTCGATCCCAGTATATCGGGTCAATTTCTAGAAGATTTTTCTAGCACATGCCAACCAATTTTCGTTGCTGGTGCACTCAACGGTCTAACGTTAACTCTGTTGAAGCTCATGGCTCCGGGAGTGCCTGATTTATACCAGGGAAGTGAACTGTGGGACTTCAGTCTAGTTGATCCGGACAACAGGCGTCCAGTTGATTTCGATCGGCGTAGCCGTTTGTTAAATGAGATAAGGACCTGGGATCAGAAAAAGTTACTTTCAGATTGGCCATCAGGTGCAATAAAGATGCGTTTACTTATGGTTGGGCTCGCCTATCGAAAACGTTGTCCGGAACTTTTTTCGGATGGCGCGTATCTGCCCCTCAGGGCAGAAAACGCATTGGCAAACCATGTAGTTGCATTCGCTCGGTGCCTTGACGGGGATGCCGCCATAGCGGTCGCTCCTCGTTTAGTCAGTGCTTTGCTTAGTGGACAAACTCAGTCAATTGTTCCCCCGGATATTTGGGAGGATACGTGTATTGTTTTGCCGGAGCAACTCTCGGGGAAAAGATGGCTTAACTTGACAAACAAACAAACAATTAACGGGGAAACGAGTCTTAGACTTAGCGAAATACTTAACACCTTCCCAGTCGCCTTGCTCAAAGCAGAAAGTTGTCAAAAATGAGTCGCGTACTATCGGCGTCTCACTCATTGACGATAACTTACTCATTGTAAACTTCATTCTGAAATATCATTCGGGAAAACCCTCGCTTCTACAATTGGTGTGATGCATGTAGGCAAGAGTATGGAGACGAGTAAGAACTCATCTATAATTAGATTTGCACTGGAGTTCGGTATAGGTGGCACCGAGCCCCCACAACCAACGTTAATTGCTCTCCTATTTCGTGAGAATTGGTAGATTTGTTTGCAAAATTGATGAGAGCGGACAGTTCTCCAACAATTTCGAACTTCAGGCTACCATTTACTGGAACGAGTCGGACTTCGTCTATAAGAGTGTACAGTGCCGTAATGGCCTCCGCCCGAGAACTCTCAGAATTTAGGGACATTGCATGCCAAGACATAATATCATTCTGGCACTGGCGCCCGCGGGATGCGCCGCGAAGATGCCTCGTAAGGTATGTTCTTAACTTGTTGCGGGCCTATATCTCGAAAGCCAATCGAAATTAGGGCTTTCAGCGGCCTGAATTTGCCACAGACGAGGTCGTGTGATTGGCAATCGCCACCGTAATCAAATCTTTTGATAAGGATGGACCCGTTAAAATCCCGACTGTCTAACAGTATAGTCTCTTCGAACTTCAACCTGATTTTTTGCGCCCACTGAAAGAAACTGTATAATAGCAGGATCTCGGCACCATTCAATCAGGAGACCACACATGAATCAGTTCAACGATAATGAACAAGCGCTCATCGATGTCTGGGAGGCTCATACGGCGAGCGAATTCAGTACGGGAGATGCTGACGCGGCAATTGCCACGATGACAGAACACCCTGTGTTAATACATGTGCCCGTGAATACCGGCGCGACCGGTCGAGAGGCATTGCGAAAATTTTACGCGGAGATCTTCATTCCACAAATGCCAGAGGATGCGGAACTGGAACTGTTAACGCGCAGCGTCGGTCAGGGACGCATCATCGATGAATTCATTCTGCGCTTCACCCATACCGTTCGAATGGATTGGTTCGCCCCCGGTATAGAACCGACAGATCGCCGGCTTGCCATTCCGCATGTTGCGATAATTGCATTTGAGAATGGCTTGATCAGTTCCGAGCATATTTATTGGGATCAGGCTACCGTTTTAGTGCAATTGGGTCTATTAGAGGGGAATTTACCAGTCATGGGAGCCAATCAGTGCGATCGATTGTTAAACGCCGATGCACCCGTTAACCAGCTCATCGATCAGCTTTAGACTTGCCAATTATGCGGCCGCTGCTTCCTCGGTCTTAATGACCCTTGCACAGCACTAATAATCCTCAGCCTGAAAGCCGACTTTTGCAACACTATTGGAGGCGAAACGGACTCCTTTTCAGTCGAAGGAAAAGGACCGTTCATGACCCAGACTGTTCTCTAATTCCGGGTTAGTTGTCAAGTCTTTCATGATGGGCCTCCCGGGTTCACTGTTCTCTTCCCGGTAAAGGAAAGCTTTCCGCATTATGGCGTTAGAAGAGATTGGCGGATCAATGTGTGAAGCGCACCAGAATAGGCGGTGATGTAAGCAAACATGCTAATCTTGATCGACATGAAGATTTCTCCTGTTAAAATCCTCATGTACGATCTATCGGCTACCGCTTGGCTCAGCGGTAGGCTGGCTATGTTGCGTAGGCCTGCAGGAAGTTGTGATGCAAGATACTGTTAAGCGCTTGCGAAATTAATTTCAATCACAAAAAAGATTGGATACGTTCGGATTTATGGGAGATTGACATTTGAAAACTGAAATCGAACAAACAAAGGTTTATGAGCTTCTTTCCCGTGCATTTGTACAGGAGCGAGTCGAGACCTGTTTTGCGCTACTGGGTGACGGTAATATGAAATGGGCCAGTTGCCTCAGCGCGTTGGGCACTCGCATGATCTATGTGCGTCACGAACACTGTGCCGTAGCTGCTGCAATGGCTTATTCCCGTAAGACCGGGAATATCGGTGTGGCAACAGTAACATGTGGACCTGGATTAACCCAAATTTTGACTGCGTTGCCGGCAGCTGTTCGCGCCCACATTCCATTAGTTATTTTTGCAGGCGAAGCTCCTATAAAGTCAAACTGGTATAATCAGGCCATCGATCAGGCACCCTTTGTAAGGGCAGCGGGTGCAGTCTACAAATCGTTACATCATCCCGAACTTATGGCCCAGGAGGTTAGAGACGCGTTTTTGCAGGCAAAATTAAAAAAGCGGCCAGTAATTCTGGGCGTTCCCCTCGACTTGCAGAACACTCCCGTTAACATTACTGATCCATTACCCGACCCCTCTCATCTAATTGCCCCGGATATCAAACCCATCCAACCTCACCCGCAGGAGATCGCCCGGGCGGCAAAATTAATTAAAGAGTCTCGGCGCATTGTCGTTATCGCAGGGATTGGCGCTGTTCAGAGCAATGCTGGCGAATCCTGCCGAAAGTTTTCAATGAAATGCGATGCGCTATTGGCGACTAGCTTACCTGCAAGGGGGCTGTTCCATGATGATCCGTTTTCAATTGGAATTTCAGGCGGATATTCCTCACAGGTGGGGCGCGAATGTCTTTCAGATGCTGATCTCATAATTGCTGTAGGATGCAGTCTTGCGCAGCACAACACGGATGGAGGTAAACTCTGGCCTGATGCCAAAGTTCTTCAGATCGATGTGGATCCGATAGCCATCAGCCAGGGGCAGTTAGTTGCCGGGGAACATGTAAGGGCAGATGCACGATTGGGTGTGGAAGCTCTGACAGTTGCGGTCACTGAACGTCCAAATCAGTGGAGAAGTTCAGCTTTGTCTGAATTTATAAAAAACAAGCCAGCGGACAGCACGCCGTTTGATATAGAGCCAGGACTCCATGATCCGCGAAATGTTGTTTCAGCTCTGGAAAGCGATGTGCCAATGGATTGGGAACTGGTTAACTCTTCCGGTCACTGCTCTTATTTTTTCGCGCAGATGCCTTCACGGCCCGTTGAACGTTTCCTTACTATCCGGGAGTTTGGTGCCATCGGGAACGGCATCTCATTCGCTATTGGTGTCGCTGCAGCGCGCCCCAACCGGCCCGTCGTTCTTTTTGATGGTGACGGAAGTTTGCTGATGCATGTGCAGGAACTTGAAACAATAAAGCGGCATGAGCTCAAAATTCTTGTCTGCGTTCTCAACGATGGAGGCTATGGTTCAGAAATTCAGAAACTTCGCGCAGACGGATTTCCCGACGAAGGTGCTGTATTCGGGAGAACCGATCTTGCGGCAATTTCACAGGGCTTTGGTTTGCGCGGGGAGCGTGTTGAGGACCTTAGCACCATTCCAGAACTAATAGAGGAGTTTGAAAGTAATGGTCGAGCAGCCGTCTGGGACTTTCCGGTTTCAGATCGCGTCGTATCACCGGTTATTCAACGCTCGCATGCGTCTGGCAAGAATTTAAAATCTGTTTTCTGAAGACTCAAGAATATCCAGGAACTATCTTCGCATGGAATAGCCGAGTATTTAAAACAATCCTGATGTCATAAAATTGAATCATGATCTCTTTATTAATTACTAGATGACAACATTCGAATTTTAGGCCGAACTAACAATCATTTGATCAATTTCAGGATTGTCGAGCAGAACTAAATTCAACAATGATCTGTTAGCGAATATTGGCCAGGGGTTTCTTGTCGCGACGACAACTGGTTATCGGTGCTTTAACTGGATGTAGTATCAAATGCTTTTTCTGGCTCTATCCTTAGTTACCTTGGAAATTGCAACTTGACTCTGGATGATCGAGACCCAAAGTATCAAGCGTGTTAGATCGATGGAGAAATCCGTCAATTGGAGCCCGCGCTATGACCGCGTTATGTACATGAAGTAATATTGGCTGCCGGAGTTGATTATTCCAGCGGCGAAAATTTACCGGCACTCCTTTATAACCGTCAAAGGTTGCGGATTCAGAAACAAGATAGCTGCTGATTTCCTGAACATCAGACGATTTGATCCGAACAATTGCTTCTGTAACAGATCTTACTGCCATCCAGGATGCCCAATCCCTGCCATTCATTCGCCGTTTCGTTCGACGGTCGAACCGCTGATTTAACTGGGGAGCCCCATGACGTTCCCAGGTCCAATGCCATGCACTTGCTTTGAGACCCTCTGAACCGACAACGGGTCTGGGATAATATGCGCTGTATGGGATATATCGGCCAAAATCACCTTGTGTGTCCGCCAGGAAAATTATGTCGTAGCTGGTCGAGCCCGTGAGCAATGAAATATTAGTACGGTCTCGTAACCGTGGATCATTGCTCAAGGTGAATTCCTTTATTCCCACGATATTGAGACCAAATTTTTTTACGGACCGGACAAATGTTTCAGTGAGCCGTTTGTCCTCCTTCATTGAGCCGCGAAGAGCAAGAATCCGGGACCACTTTTTCTTGACCAAATATTGGGCAATTGAATCCATGAGCATTGCGTTGCTAGGATAGGTGTGAAATATTACAGGAGAACAATTTTCACCTCGCAAAGAATCTTCCCCGTGACGAATATTAAACAGCAAAAGCTCTTGTTCTCCGGCCAAGGCTCTTCCAGCACTTATTAAGTCATTCAAAGGTATATCCAACAAATATACGCTAGCGTTACTTTCACGATGTAACTTCAATAAAGCTGTTGAGATGTTGTCCGATTTCTTCAGCATCATCTCAACAAGTTTGAATTTCACTCTCGCCAAGCGGCCCAAAATGCGACTTTCCCCGAGAGCTAAAAGTGCGGCATCTTTCAAGGGTTTGGCCTCACGTAATTTTAATCCGGTATAAGCTCGTTGCTTTTGATAAAACGGATCTGCCTCACGAGTGACGTAAGCAAATACAAACTCGGACTCTTCCTCCTGTGCGGCAGCGGGCAGGGTTGCGCTCCCGGCCAGTAACAGAAGTATGATACTTACTCGGCTAATGATCATCGATAAGTATGCCATATGGTACCAATCCAACAGGAATAGATTTCATTGCCCTAAGATTGTCAGTGTCGATAATCGTTATATCGTCCGAAAGTCCATTGGCAACGTAGAGTTTTTTCTCGTCATGAGTTAACGCTAGGCCCCAGGCGCGTTTTCCGACTAAAATATATTTGATTACTTCACGGGATTTAACATCAACAACGGCCACATGGTTCGCCCGACCAAGAGCCACATAAGCGCGAACGCCATCTTTGGTAATGAGGACGTCCACAGGAGTCACCTGTTCTTTGCGAAAGCCTGTTGGCAAAAAAGCAATATCATCGATCAATTTTAGTGATTTTATATCAATGATATTGACGACACCTGCCAATTCAGCAGAAACCCAAAGCTCTTGTTCGTCGGGGGTCAGGGCAAACCGGCGTGGACGCGTATCAACCAAAATGTCTTTGACTACGATATTTTTATCCACGTCTATTACATGAACAAGGTTGGCAGCTTCAGAAGCAACGAATACAAATTTTCCATCTGAGGTAGTTTGAACTCCCTCTGGCTCTTCGCCCGTCTCAAACTCTGCCAATTGTTCTCCAGTTGTAACATCAAAAAGGGTTACTGTTGCATCCTCCTCATTTGAAACATAAAGATGTTTTCCATTTGGATGTAGATCGAAAGTTTCGGGTTGTGCGACATTCGTGATGCGACCGACGAGTTCCAGGGTCGCCAAATCATAGATGGCTATTAATGAATCATCGCCACATCCGACAAAAAACCGCTTGCGGTTTTCACTGAAATGCATACCCCGTGGACGCGTGCACGTATCAATTGTTTGAATTATCTTGTCGGACGAATCAAGAATTGTCAGCGTATTTCCTTTTTCATTGCTGATTATCGTTCGTCCAGATCCCCTAGCATTAGAAGAAAAAGACTTAAAACTACAAATAAATAAAATAACTAAAAAAATAATAACCCACCTCAGTCGCAATTGCTTGATGTAAGAATAGTCGATCAAAAAACTGGTTGGGCACATAATTGTTTTATCCACTTTTATTCGAGTTTCAATTTTGTTTCCTCTTTTGAAAAAGAGCTGCTGTAACCATAAATCGGTATTAGAAGAAATTTTAGCTTCGCATCACGAAAATAAAATCACATATCAATACTTACTCGACTTTGATGACTCCTTTGAATCCCTGATTGGCCAGTCCTTCAACGAAATACTCATATCTGCCGGGGCGGATTGCCACAAACCAAATATCGATTACTCCTTCATCATCAAATTCGACCGAATAAAGCCCAAATGGCTTGACTTCCTTATCCTCAATCGAGATTTGATCAATCCATGAATTCCGAAAGAATTCGGGCGCCAAAAGTTTGTATTCTTCCTTGCCGTCACTACTAATTCGCCAGCGATAATAAACTCCGGTTTCGATCTCATAATTTTTTCTGGAGAATCCTTTCGATGCCTGTAGTTCTAATTGAGGGAGGCGAATTGCTCGTTTTGTAATATTTCCCTTGGCATAAGAAGATTTGATCGGGAAACCAAAATTCGGAATACCCACACTCAAAGTGAATAATACGACAAATATAATTCGACTAATTCCCATCGTCATGTTTTTAACCATTATCCTCCAAATTTCAATTTGGCGAATCAGAAATTGAAGAGAGTTTCTTTAAATGAATATACTTATAAATCTATATTGAGCGTGTATTCGAAGTCCAGAAATTATAACTAGTCGGTCCCCTTTGCTTATAAATCTTAAGCACTATTTTTTTTACGTCTCTATTGCCTTGTAAAAAGACTGAGCTCACCACCGACAAAATATCCAAAGGTGGTTCAAATAAACAACCCAAAAGCTATTCTCAGAAAATCAAA
>Ga0307434_1001774_pt1 | contig 11137 bp, 12 predicted proteins | sample SalMarWE160220MG_FD_202156 | JGI IMG/M metagenome (GOLD analysis project Ga0307434, IMG submission 202156) | Salt marsh sediment microbial communities from the Plum Island Ecosystem LTER, Massachusetts, United States - WE1603-220 | ecosystem: Environmental > Aquatic > Marine > Intertidal zone >...
ATGCTACGCCGGCAGTCACTGCTTCAATTACGCGGACGAGATCAACATTCTGGCTCCCTTCGAGTCCACAAACATAATGAAATATCTCTAATGTAATTACTGTAAATACAGCGAAAGCCCATCTTCGCCGGGCATTGTGATATCGAGAAGTACAAGGTCGAATTCCAATTCAGCAGCATTTAATTCTCGCGCCTTACTTGCATTTTCGCCTTGCATAACGCGGCAGCCATTGAGTTCCAGATATTCCTGGATCGTATTTATGTGATCTCTGTTTTCTCCTACCAATGCATGTTGTGCATTTACGACGAGGTTGGTAATTACCTGTCCCAATTGGTTGGGATCCGCAAATACGGAAGGAAGATTTTCTCGTAGATCAACGACAACCTCGATATTAGAGCTTCGAAGAGAATACGCAGTAACCTCGAGCGCATGTTCCACGACTGTATTAATGTCAAGGTTATGCCTTTCCAAGGGTTCCTGACGGGCCAAAGCCAGAAATGATTTCGACCGTCAAAACTCAGTCATTCATTGTGAATTTTTAATTCCGATGACATCTCTTGCGAGACACAATTTAAACACAAACCACTTTCAAACTCCCTACCACAGTTGGGGGCGACTTATCTAAGAGATGAGCTTTCCAGATTTTAGTGGAGTTGGTTGGAACTAAAAATGGACCAAGCACCAATTGGACACGGAGTGCTTGGCCCACAAGATTCGCAAATTTATATACAAACTTGCTCGCTGTGTTGGAGATCGTTTGAACACCCCACCGGGCTTGGAAAGTGGTCCGCGCCCTATTCTTGTTAACGGTCAGGCCCAACTCGCACAGGTTAGTCGGGATGTCAGTTATTGACAATAAATTAGGATCAAAAAACCATACGTGTGTTTTTTTGGCAATACTCTATTATACGCAGATCTGATTGATTTAACTATTTTGCTGCAAGGTAAGAATGATTTCCTCCCAAGACTTAAGGTCCCTGCGATTGGCTGGGACCTTTTTTTGGTGGAGTGAGACGTCGTTAGAACTCCAACTAAGTGCGGATCTCCGTGGGAATCACATCCTGCCATTTGGAAAGACGGGATCATCAAGAGGTAATATTACGCAACTTTACTTGACGTTTTTTTACCGCTGACCATTGACTCAGTCCTTGCTTCCGCAGCCTCTGTCATCGTCCTGGCTTGGTCCTTCGCCAAACCAGTATTCGCTTCTGTGGACTGCTGTTTTTTCTCTACGATGGGCCGTGAGATGTCAAATAGCAGTGCCGAAACGACCGTGGCTTCATTTCTGTAATCGGAAATGAGCTCGGTAAAGAACTTTGACTGAAGTTCGAAAACATCTGATGGGTCACGACATTCAGCAAGTTGATCGGGAATCTTTGAATATGAATTCAATCTTCGGGTATAGAAGCTTACGATTTCTTGCTGCCATTTCGGCAACTGACTGAAATAATTTGGATTAAATAACTTCTCCAAATCAAAGGGAAAATCGGAAGCCTTTTTAGACTTTTCCTTCTTAGACATGACTTCGACCCTCTACGCCGACACCCTCCGCAGGGATTTTTACCATTAACGAACAAGCCTAGGATTGAACAGGACATTATTCTTTAATGATTTTCTTGACAATTCAAAAAATAATCCATTTTGACACAAATTCGGCCTTTTCTGATTTCCTCGGCGAATAGGGAATTAAAAGCAACGTCCTCAAACAACAGCAAGAATTCCAGCAGCGCTCCACTTTAAGCGGACTTCATTTGGTAGATAAGAATATGTCTGCTCTTGCTTTAAGATTCCCCTCGCTCAGCATTATTGAATTCTACAGTAACGAAGACGAGGTCCACATTGCCGGTGTTGCTAAGATCATGGACAAATCTGTTTTCCGAGCTCAGGTCCGGGAAGTATTTTGTATCGCCGGCCACATAACTAACTCGTATATCTGATCCGTCGCCGTGGCGGGAGACGCCTTCGCCATCAGTCAGTACCGTCCAAAAATAGGGTCGATCATGCCGGTGGGGCGGGAGGGTTTGTCCCGGCTTGAGGATCAAGTGCCAAATTCGCGTTGAATCAGTTTCGCAAACCAAGTGAGTGCCTATCTGGTCATTGGCACGCCCATTTTCTATTTCTTTTGCTGACAAACTCATGGCGTTTCCTTTCCATTCTGAATAGTCACTGGCTGATATGGCAATCTTTTAGCTGTTATTCCAGTCAAAGTTGATTTTGCGGGTTTCTCGGGCCCCGCTGGAACCCGCCGCCCTGTCATTTACAGGTGGCTCAGACAGGACAATCATATGCTGTCTCATCAGGCCTTCAAGAAGTGTCCCCTCGTACCTGAAACTCTACAAAAGGGTGATACATAAACAGGCGGCTTTAGAGCTTCCAAAAAATGAGGAAAATTTTTTTGGACCTGTGTTAAACTACGTTACGGAATTTAACTACGCACGCGGTAGTCTACGAACAGAGGGATGTGATGGACAGGAGGGTCGAGTCATGTTCGGCAGCATCGTTTCAAAACCGACCTTTAAGGCATACATTCTCGGGCTGCTCATAGTCGGCATCGCTTTGGTGTTGCCTACCGGACAGGGCATGACTCAATCGGTCGCCATCGACGGCGACGACATAGGTGGTGTGGTTTCAGGTCCCAAGGGCCCCGAACCCGGTGTTTGGATTATTGCCGAAACACGCGATCTCGGAACCCGCTACATCAAGGCCGTGGTAACTGATGATCAAGGTCGGTATGTGCTACCTGATCTGCCCACTGCTAATTACGACATTTGGGTTCGCGGTTACGGGCTGGTGGACTCGCCCAAGATGCGCTCCGGTCCTGGCCAGCAATTGAACCTTACCGCCGTTCCGGCCACCAATGAAGCCATCGCAGCGCAGTATTACCCGGCCATCTACTGGTACTCGATGCTGGAAATTCCGGGAAAGGACCAGTTCGGCGGTGCGTCCGACATCCCCATCGGGGTGACCCAGCAGGATTGGCTGACGATCGTCAAAAATAGAAGCTGCGTCGGGTGCCATCAACTGGGCAACTTAGCAACGCGCGCGATTCCACACCAGTTCGGCACAGGTGCTGACGGTTGGTTACGGCGCACCCAATCCGGCCAGGCCGGCAATTTAATGATACGCACACTGACGGGTTCGCTCGGCGGCGTGCCTTATAAATATTTTGGCGACTGGACGGACCGCATTGCCAAGGGAGATTTACCCCAAACCAAACCGAAACGCCCCGAAGGGGTGGAACGGAATATCGTTGTGACAGTCCGCGATTGGCTCACCCCGAAACAATACCTACATGATCTGATATCGACGGACCGTCGCAACCCGACGGTCAACGCCTACGGACCAGTATTCGGCTCACCCGAGTACAGCACCGACATGCTGCCCGTCCTCGATCCGGTTAAGAACGTGACATGGTCCGTCAAGGCGCCGGCAATGCCGGGCACGGGATTCGCGAGTGGTGGCAGCGCCGAGGCCCAACCCATTGCGCCATCGGCCTACTGGGGAGATGAGGTGATATGGAACAGCAAAACCAGCAATCACAATCCCATGTTCGATGAGGCTGGACGCGTTTGGTTCACTGCGCGGATCCGTAACCAAGAAAATCCGGACTTCTGTCAGAAAGGCTCTGACCACCCCTCCGCCAAGTTGACGGCACTGGATCGGAGCGGTCGTCACCTGGCCGTTTACGATCCCAAAACCAAGAATTACACGATGGTGAACACCTGCTTTTCGACCCACCATCTGCAGTTCGACAAAAAAGGTATCCTATGGACCAGCGGCGGGCAGTCCGTCGTTGGCTGGCTCGATGCCAAAAAATTTCTGACTACCGATGATGCCGCCGCTTCGCAGGGCTGGAGCGCCATGGTCCTTGACACCAACGGGAACGGTAAGCGCGACGAGGGCTATGCCGGTCCCCAGGACAGAGTCGATCCAAACAAGGACAAAAGGGTCATAGCAGGTCTCTATGCAGTCATGCCCAATCCGGCGGACGGCTCTATATGGGGAACTGCAGGGGTCTTCCGCGGCCGTGGCAGGATCGTGCGCATAGATCCGGGACCCAACCCGCCGGTGACCACTCTCACGGAAATCTACAACGTGCCGCTTCCCGGATTCGGGCCGCGAGGCGGCGATATCGACAGTCAGGGTGTCGTCTGGGTTTCGCTTGGCAGCGGACATATGGGTAGCTTTGATCGGCGTAAGTGCAAGGGGCCACTCAATGGGCCCAGGGCAACTGGCGATCACTGTCCTGAAGGCTGGAGCTTCCATCAATATCCCGGCCCGGGCTTCAAGGGGATTGGGCCTAATAGTGCTGAATCCAGCTACTACTCCTGGGTCGACCAACACAATACGTTCGGACTCGGTAAAGATGTGCCCATGTCGACAGGGAACCTCAATGACGGGCTCATCGCCTTCAAGGACGGCAAGATGATCACGTTGCGGGTGCCCTATCCAATGGGCTTCTACGCCAAAGGATTTGATGGTCGTATCGACGATCCCCACGCTGGTTGGAAGGGCCGCGGCCTATGGAGTACGTCGGGCGACCGGACGCCGTGGTTGATGGAAGGCGGCAAGGGTTCCAAGCCCCTAGTCGTGCATTTCCAACTGCGTCCGAACCCGCTGGCGAAATAGGTGCGCAACAACAGACAGGCCTTTTTTGCGGATATGGCCATGAAAGAAGGACGTTCAGTACAGACTTATCTAACCGTTACTATTTAAGGAGAATTGACATGTCTAAGTATATTTTACTCATGAACTGGACTGATCAAGGAATTAAGAATGTCAAAGAGTCGCCTAACCGATTAGATGCTGCGCGTGAAGCTGCCAAAAAGTTCGGTTGTGAAATGCATGATTTCAGCATGACCATCGGACCCTATGACGGACTCGTGCATGTCGAGGCACCCGATGACGAAGCGCTTGCAGAGTTTGTTCTATCGTTGGGTAGCGGAGGGGATGTCCGCACGACAACCTTGAAGGCTTTTTCCGAAGATGCTTTTCGCAGGATTATTGGCGCTGTTTAAGAATCGAGACTGACGAAGTTATTGATTGGACGTGGTCTCTGAAGATGCACGGCGATTCTTCGCGGGATGTGGATCTGCGTCAGACAATAATTTAATTCATCAATTGTGGGAGAAAAAGTGATATCTGAGGAAACATAACCAGAAGCAGAACTATTAGAACTTCGCACGCAAGAAACCACGCGACACCGCCGAAAATGACTCTGAAAAATATCTTTGAAGTGTTAACTAGAGCTTCCAAAACACTTTTTTTTATCATTGACCATGACAACCGACCTATCATCCATGTCAAAATAAATGACAAAAATGCGCCAAACGCGCCGGCTTCCGTAGGTGTGACGAGTCCCGAGTAAATTCCACCAATAATTCCAAAGATGAGGACAATTAGAGGCCAAATATCTTTGATCGCGTTTAAGCGAACTGATAAGGAACCGTTCTCTTTTGTGCGATGCGCTAATTCCCTATGACCCAGAAAATAGCTGTTGTTCAACGCGTGTAATCCAATTCTTGACAGCGGGTCGATGGTCGAGGGTAAAACCCCCTTCGTGAGCGAGCCGCGTATAGGCAATCAGGGCAATATCGGCAATTGTCATTTGCGAACCGACAAACCAGTCCTGGTTTGTGAGAGTATCATCCATAAAATTGAGTGCCGCTTCGCCTCGTTCCACACGCCAGTTCTCTCGCTCTTCTTTGCTTTTGCCGAGGTAACGCATTTGAAAACGGCAAACCGCAATATAAGGTTCATGACTATACTGCTCCCAAAATAATATTGAATTTATAACAGCGCGAGTAAATCTATCCTCAGAATAAAGCGATGAGCCCTCCGATAAATACTGAATAATCGCGTTGGATTGGGCTAGCTTACGGCCATCGCCAAATTTTACTAAAGGAACCTGCCCCATAGGATTGAGTGCCAGGAATGAAGAAGTCCGGGATTCATTTTTAAGAATATCGATCGGGACCCATTCATATTCGAGTCGCAGAAAATCCGCCACATATTTGACTTTTAGACAATTGCCCGAGACATCATCTCCATAGATTGTGAATTTGTTCATTTCTGAAATTCCGTTGACTGCCCAATACAATATTTTTGACGTTCACCTTATTCTTCGAAGCTTCAAATTATAACGACATTTCCAGGTAATGTCTGTGAGCGGTCTAATTATTATGCATTCCCGGCATAAATCTAATGCTGTCTTGCGGGGCTAAATCCGGCCATTAGAGAAACGAAAGCACCCGCCTAGACTTTAGAGTTGTCAGTTGGGCGACAGGTCATGATAGTGTCAAGACTATTTCTTGACAATTTTCGTCATGATGCTATGATGATAGAATCATGTACGTGTCTTGATACTATCTTGATGCTCCATGGTGAGGAGGCGAGGTTGAAGGTAATTGTATTCGCTGCGAGCAAAGGCGGTACTGGCAAAACGACACTTTGTTACAATACGTCGATCTTTGCCAGCCGGGATCATTCTGTTCTCGTAGGTGATCTTGATCCTCAAAAATCCCTCAAGGAACTTTGGGAGAAGCGGGGTGATTTAACAAATCCAAGGCTTGTCTCCAACATGGACAGCGTAGTCACTTCCGTAAAACTCCTGAAGGAAGCAGGTTACGATAGGGACTATCTAATGATTGATTTGCCAGGTTCTCTGATAAGAGTCATTAGGGATGCCTGCGCGTGTGCTGATCTGATTGTCTTGCCTGTACAGCCTTCCCCGATGGACCTTACCAGTCAGGAAGCCATGTTTGACATGGTTGAAACCATGGGGAAGAACGATCGCACAATGTTTGTCCTAAATCGCGTTGAAGGACGATCTGACCTGAAAGAGAAAGCGTTAGAATTTTTGCAGATTAGAACACGATTACCTATTCCGGTCATCGCCAGTCGCGCAGACTATATGAGAGCGGCATGGGACGGCAAGGCCGGATGTGAAATAAACAAACAGGCAGACAAGGAAATAGCTGGGTTGTGGAAGGCGATCAACAACGCAATGAAGTTATCAGAAAATGGCACTCAGGAGGTCAGACATGAACGCCGCGTCCATTAAAAAAGATACAGGTGAGCTTGATCTCTCGAAATTGAGCCGAACCAGGAAAGGTGCCGCTTCAGAGAGGGAACTGGCAGAGCAAAGAGCACTGAGCGGTCTTGATGGACGCACGCTACGCCGGAAGAACAGAACAGTTGCAATCTCATGGAAGGTTAAACCTGAAACCAAGGAAACAATTCACCGGATTGCCGAGACCGAGGGCATGACTTATGTCGAGGTCTTGGAGGCCGCAATAAACGATTATGAAGAAAAATTCCGGGAGAGGGATGAGTTGAAAAGGATGAGCAAAAAATAATGATCGGTAGCTAGCAATGTCGACTCCAAATTGAAAGATCATTGACAGCTAATGGGGTACCAATGGGCACTATATATATGATTGTATTCCTTGCATTTGTTTTATGGTTCTTCGCGTTCCAAACTAATTGGAAGCAAGAAAAAATGAGCAGGTATCTCGACTATAAGAAAAAAGCAGTGGCCGCAGGAGTTCTGCCATGCACTTGGCGCGTATTCAGATCCTTTTCCCGCAAGGAAGAAGGGCAGGAAATGAATTATGTAAAACAAGTAACTTATCGGAAGAATGCATTTTTGAGTGAGGCTTAGTAGGAATTGCCGAGGTGTGCAAAATTCACTTATTGAAAGCTATAGGGGGCAACAATGGAAGTCAGAGCAGCTTGGAATTACACCAGAGACCCACAGAAACTCGTATTCCGCCTATTTTGGTTGGGCATAATCTTTCTAGCGTTGTTTGGCGGATATTACTTTGGTTTGGAAATGGTCGCGTTGGTTGCGTTTTCCGGAATAATCCTGCTCCAGTTATGGAGATTCACGAACTGGATTTCGAGTTTGTAGAAGTGCCAGAAAGCCATTAGCGTGACGGAAGCCAAAATGTCGGAAAACAGCGGCATAAGAGGAGCCTTAAAATCTCGTGATGATCGATTTAGAAGGGATGCTCGGGATGCCCCTTCTGATCGCGACAGGTTTTTTCAGATTTGTTTTAATAAGGCCCGCAAGTATTGGATCGAAGGTAAAAAGGAACAATCGGTTGCGCCGTATGATGAGTTCCTATCCGCCTATCCTGGAGACGCTCAGGGTATTTACTGGAGGGGCAAAACTTATCTGAAACTTGGGAAACTGGATCAAGCTTTAGTTGACCTGGACAAAGCGGTAGAAACAAATCCCCGTTATGATTTTCTTATTACACGAGCAGAAGTGTATGCGAGAAAAGCTCATCAAGATTGTATTGAGGCGGAACAAAAAAAGGGCAAACAAATCAATGCACCTCAGAGCGCAAAGGAAGATTCAACCGCCAACGGTTCTGTGCTTTTGGTTGAAGGCCAATATGCCGGCAGTGACTTTGCCGCTCGCGCCTTAATTTCGCGAGGTTATGAAGTATTGAAGGCTTCCACGGGTCTTGATGCAATACGTCTTTTGGAGAATCATGACGGTAAAGTGGACTTGGTTATCAGCGATGTCTATTTGCCGGATATAGACGGTCCAACACTTCTGAGGTCACTCAGAAAACGCAATTGTCATGCAAAATTAATTTTTATAATTAGCGATCTGAAGGATGCTTCGGTAAAGAATTTTGATGATGATGTGCAATTCGCATATTTGCCAAAGCCATTCAGATTCAATCGTCACAATTTAATTTGGAATCCCCTCGAATGGCTGGTTGAGTGCGGTGAGCGTTAACATAGGGGCAGTCGCGTTATTTGAAAATTGTGATACGGAGAAGTAGCACTTGAATACGAACTATGCCTTTGAACCATTGACATTTTGATGAAAGACAAAGGCACTGAATCCTGGGACGCGATGAAAATTCTGCGCATTCGTTTAGTATAAGGATGTCCTATGGAGTCGTTTTCAAAATTGAATTCGAGGCAATAAAAGTATTTTGTACTGCCGCCAACTGGGAATTGGAAAAATGGGTGCAAAAAAAACTGGACGCTGCCTGACTTCTAACTGCACAAAGTTGACTGCGCACGAGAGCGGTATCTGCCATTTGCACCGTAAGCGCAGAGTGAACGCCAACGGCGAAATAGAATGGTGTTTTCCTGCCAACTGTTATTTCAAGACAGACAACGAAAGAGCAAAAGCTAATTTCTGCCTGCTGCCGAAGGCCAGAAAAAAACAAAAGCCGGAGCCGATAAAGAGCTTTGCTGAGTTGGACAAGCTGCTAAAAACAGTGCCAAAGCAAGAACAACGGACCTACAACAACAATCCACAACGTGTTGTGCAGCTGCCAGAAGTCGAATTGCCGGTTCAAGAACTTAACGAAGTTATTTTCAGTGATGCCGTGAACAAAAATCAAACTGGCTTGTGGAAACGAGTCGTCCAGATATTCCTGAGTGGCGCTCGTTGATACCTAAAAAAGGTCCAATAAGCCCGATATACCACCGACCTAGTTTTAGCAATTGAGCTGACGTTAAGGTCTGGCGCTAAACCAAAAACTATAGCATAGTAATACCTGATTCAGAACTATCTGATAATCCGTGGCGAAATGGCGATAAGGCTTAGGTTTATGGTGACAGACAAACAGCAACTACAGGCATCTGCTGCAGCGGCAAAAGCCCGCATCAGTGATAAGATGGGTGACGTGTGGTGGTCGCTTCTGGTCCGTGGATTGCTCGCAGCCGCACTTGGCTTTGCCGCGTTGTTTTGGCCAAACGCCACCTTAGATTTTCTCATTCGCCTGCTTGGGATTTATGTGTTCTTCGACGGCATTGCGAGTCTGCTCGGTGCATTCCGTACCCGAGAGCTTGGCGCTTATCTGGTTCCGGGTTTGATCAGCGTAGCAATCGGCGCAATCTTGTTGTTTTGGCCCGATATCACAGGTCGATTACTGCTGATGATTGTTGGCATATGGGTATTATTCCAGGGCGTGGTGCTGTTTTTGACCGGACGTCAGACCGATGAGAATGATCCAGATCGAAGTTTGACAACGACCATCGGTGCGGTCGCAGCAATTGCCGGCGTGATCCTGATCATCTGGCCCGGAACGGGTTCGGTCACCATCTCATGGATGATAGGGATTGTTGCACTCTTGATTGGTGCATTACTCATCTTTCTCGCACTGCGCCTACGACGAGTAACCAAGCGGGTCGATAATATTGGGCATAGCAGGATTCGTTAGACCGATCTCATGATCACTCGAAAGGCTTATCTTCGTTCAGTATGTTTTCTGAACCAATCTGAATGTTATCTGGGCGACAGGGGTCTGGTTGGGCGAAGCGGTGCCACTTCCTCGCTACGCTCTGGAGAACGCGGACCGTCTCGTCATCACCAAACATGCGGGCGTATCGTGTTGTCATGGCGACTACTTTTATTGCAGCTTTAGCCCGGACTAACAAACTTAGATATGTCAAATTGGATCTGACGCTGGGGCACAAATCATTCCTGCACATGTCAAGAAGGTCGTAACGTCAAATATATTTGAACTTGGGAGGGGGACCTTTGTGATAAACTTTGCACCAATTCGGGCCATTTGTTTCACGATTGATGGTGAAATCGAGTTTTTGGCCCACACGCGGTTGGCTTTTTTGGTTGAAGCAAAGCGGCCTTTGCATGGTGTCTTAATCACTTTACACTTTTAATGGGCTTTACCGCATTTGTTTGACACAATCTGAATGATAAATAGAGTAATGCTATGGTAGAGGCAGCGTTCGGAATTATTTGTAAGACGCCCCAGGCCGGATTATCAAAGACGCGGCTTTTTCCTTTGCTCGGAAAAAAAGGGGCCGCACAGATTGCGTCAGCATTTTTATCCGATATCGCGCATGCGATTAATATGGTTCCTGAAGCGGCGGGGCGGCGGGGATATGCGGTTTATGCACCTAAAGGTACCGAAGCGATACTCGCGCCGCTGCTGCCTAGTGATTTTGGTTTGTTGTGTCGGCGGGATGCAACATTAGGTGTTGTACTTCTTGGCGCGACTGAACAATTGCTGACCGAAGGGCATGATTGTGTGATTTTGGTTAATGGCGATAGTCCGACGATGCCTCCGCTTTTGTTTTCCTCAGCGTTGGCGGCGTTGCGTGCGCCAGGTGAAAGGGTGGTCCTTGGTCCCACTATCGA
>Ga0307434_1001777_pt1 | contig 11129 bp, 8 predicted proteins | sample SalMarWE160220MG_FD_202156 | JGI IMG/M metagenome (GOLD analysis project Ga0307434, IMG submission 202156) | Salt marsh sediment microbial communities from the Plum Island Ecosystem LTER, Massachusetts, United States - WE1603-220 | ecosystem: Environmental > Aquatic > Marine > Intertidal zone >...
CGGCTCGACACCATGCAGGCCGCCGTCCTCCGGGTCAAGCTCCGCTACCTGGACGAATGGAACACGATCCGACGCCAACTGGCGGCCCGATATCGTGAACTGCTGGCTTCAGCCGACGTGGTCCTGCCAACCGAGCGCACCGACGTGGACCATGTCTACCACCTGTTCGTCATCCGATGCTGCCGGCGCGACGCGTTGCTCAAACATCTGCACGAGCGCGGCATCGGGGCCGGCATCCACTATCCCGTGCCGATCCATCGACAGGCGGGAATGAGTACCCGCTGTATCGTGCCTCGCCCGCTGGTACACAGCGAGAGCTTCTGCCACGAGCTATTGTCTCTTCCCCTGTGTCCGTATCTGTCACAAGGCGAACTTGAAACGGTGGCTGGCGAGGTGGCCGCGTGGACGACCCAAGCGGTCCCGGGAACCGTTCCCGCGTAGCTCCCATCCAGGAATCTGCCGCTGGCACCGGTTCTCAACCTCGACCGGTGGTTTTCTGGTCTCGGGAAGGGCTCCTGCGAACTCCCCGCGATGAGTTGCCGGGCCATTCAGAGCTCCCTCCGGGACCGCACGCCGGCTGAAGGCCGGCTGCTCGCGGTACTGGACATGTATGCCCTCGGAGACCTCGGATATCGGCCCCGCTGGTGGATGTTGACACCGGGTCGGGGTAAAATGCAGGTGATGAGCACGCAATCCAGAGCATTCCGGTGCCGCCTTATGGACATGCCCGGGCCCGCGTGAAGCGGGCCTTGGCCGGCGGTTTTCCTCTGTTATCCTATTGCTTAATCTCGGATCTGGACGACATGATATCGGCGGACCCATCGGTTCCGTCCGATCGTTGAAGCGCTAAAGCGAGCAGAACCATGACCAAGAGACGATTTCTCGTGACCTCCGGCCTGCCTTATTCCAACGGGCGGCTTCACGTCGGTCACGTCGCCGGGGCGTACCTCCCTGCCGACACCTACGTTCGTTATCTGCGAGCCCGGGGGGACGAGGTGCGGTTCATCTGCGGGAGCGACGACAACGGCGTCGCCGGCCTGATCTCCGCCCGCAAAGAGGGCAGGAGCGTCGAGGAGCTGACTGCGTACTATAACGCCCGCCAGGCCGCCGACTTCGCCGGGCTCGGCATCGAGTTCGACATCTACGGCGGAACCCACCAGCCCGGCTTCGTGGACTCGCACAACCGCATCAGCCAGGATATGTTCAGGGTGATCCACGACAAAGGCTTCTTCGTTAAAAAAACCACCAGGCAACTCTACGACACCCAGGCCAATCAGTTCTTGCCCGATCGCTACGTCAAAGGCACCTGCTATCATACTATGCCGGACGGGACGCCCTGCGGCTACAAGGAGGCCTACGGCGATCAGTGCGAGCATTGCGGCAGCATGATTGATCCGATTCAACTGATCAATCCCGTCAGCACGGTTACCGGCACCAAGCCCGTGCCCCGCGAGACGACCCACTGGTACATGCAGTTACCTCGATTCGAGGGCAGACTTCGCGAGTGGCTGGAGAGCAAGCGTCAGGGGACCGACGACTGTCCACCCTGGCGGGACACGGTGCTGAACTTCTCGCTCGGCCAGATCAAGCAGGGCTTGCCGGAGCGGGCGATGACCCGTGACCTGGACTGGGGCGTGCCGGTCCCGCTCGACGATCCTGACGCCGCGGGCAAGGTGCTCTACGTCTGGTTCGAGAACCTGATTGGCTACGTGTCGTTCACCGCCAAGCTGTGCGAGCAGGTGGACGGCGACTGGCAGGCGTACGAGCGCTGGTGGAAGGATCCGGATTGTCGGATCGCCCACTTCATCGGTGAGGACAATACCGTCTTTCACGCCCTGACCTGGCCGGCAATGCTCATGGCCGAGGGTTCCTACCAGTTGCCCTGGCAGGTGGTCGCCAATGCGTTCTTAAACATCAAGTTCCCCGGCAAGGACCAAGAGAAGATCAGCAAGAGTCGCGGCACCGCCATCTGGATCGAGGAGTATCTCAAGACCTTTGAGCCCGACCCGCTGCGATACTATCTGACGGCCATCGCACCCGAGCGGCAGCGGACCACGTTCGACGTGGATGATTTTCTCCACGCGAACAATGCGATCCTGTCGAACACGCTCGGCAACTTCGTGAACCGCGCGCTTGCGTTCGTGAACCGGTACTTCGACGGGAAGGTGCCCGCTGCGGGCCGGCGCGAGCAGATCGACCTCAATCACATTCAGCATATCCGCGAGGGCGCGGACAAGGTGACGCAGAATCTGGAGTCGCTGCGGTTCCGGGATGCATTGGAGACGGTGATGGCCCTGGCCCGCCAGGGGAACGCCTACTTCAACGAGAAGGAACCCTGGAAGCAGCGCAAGGAAGACCAGTCGGCCTGCGGCGCGACGATCAACGTGTGCATCCAGACGGTGAGGGCGCTGACGACTCTCATGGCACCGTTCCTGCCATTCTCGGCCGCGAAGTGTGCGGCCATGCTTAACCTCGAAGGCTCGCCGGCCGGTGCCGTCGGCGAGCCGGGCCGCTCTTCGGGCGAGCCAGGCCGTCCTTCAGGCGAGCCGGGCCGTCCCCGGCCCGGGTTGCATGAGATCCTCCCCTGGCACCAGGCCACGCAGGAACTGCCCGCCGGCCACCCGCTGGGCGAGCCGGTGATCCTGTTCAAGAAGCTCGACGCCGCCCAACTGTTCGGCGAATCGGCCTGAGCGGTAGCTAAGGTTAGCGGGAGCGGTCACCCTTGCCATAGTCCGTACCGGGCCCGTACGATAGCGCCGCTTGCGGTCTCGCGCCGTTCTCATGACAACCAGGGGTACTGACATGCAAACTGATCAGCGACGACTGGTGGTATCGGCGGTTCTTGTCGGGCTGACCGCTTCCTCGGGGCAGGTGGTTCTCGCAGCGAAGAAACCGCCCGACAGTCAGGTGGTGGTCCGCGGCAACAGCCGCTTCGCCCTCGATCTCTACGCGAAGCTGAAGGCTCAACAGGGCAACCTGTTCTTCTCTCCCTACAGCATCTCGACGGCGCTGGGCATGACCTACGCCGGGGCCCGCGGGGACACGGCGGCCCAGATGGCCAAGGTGCTGCACTTCGAGCTTCCTCAGGAGCGTCTGCACCCGGGGTTCGCCGCCCTTATCAACGACCTGAACGCGGCGGGCAAGAAGGGCGACTACCAGCTCAGTATCGCCAATGCCTTGTGGGGGCAGAAGAGCTGCGGGTTCCTCAAGGAGTTCCTCGATCTGACAAGGAGCCGGTATGGAGCGGGCCTCAATGAGGTGGACTTCAAGAAGGCTACCGAGACCGCGCGTAAGACCATCAACGCCTGGGTTGAGAAGCAGACCAGGGACAAGATCAAGAACCTGATCAAGCCAGGGGTCCTCAATGCGCTCACGAAGCTCGTCCTGACCAATGCCATTTACTTCAAAGGGAACTGGACCTTGAAGTTCGAGGAGCAGCAAACCAGGGAGGAACCGTTCACCCTGGCCAATGGCAGTAAGCTTGACGTGGCCATGATGCACCAGACGGCCGAGTTCAGGTACACCCAGGGCGATGACTTCCAGGCCCTGGAACTGCCCTACGCCGGCGAGCGTCTGTCGATGATGGTGCTGCTGCCCGTCAAGTTCGACGGGCTGGCCGCGTTCGAGAAGAGGTTGACCACGGAGAACCTGGCTAGGTGGCTCTCGACGTTGCGCCACCAGGAAGTCGTGGTTGCCATTCCCAAGTTCAAGATGACCTGGGAGTTCAGACTTGATCGCGTCCTGAAGTCGATGGGTATGGCGGGCGCCTTCTCCCAGGGGGCCGACTTCTCAGGTATGACCGGGCGCAAGGATCTTTTCATCAGCGCGGTGCTGCACAAGGCATTCGTGGACGTCAACGAAGAGGGCACGGAAGCCGCCGCCGCCACGGGGGTGCTCATGGAACTGAAAGCCGCAATCCCCGTGCGACCGCCCCCGGTGTTCCGGGCGGATCGTCCGTTCGTGTTCCTCATCCGCGACGTGCGGTCGGGAAGTATCCTGTTCATTGGCCGGGTGGCCGACCCCAAAGGCAAGTAGCCCTGAGTTTGACTCTTGCACTCGTGTCGCCCATCGGGCGGCGTGCAACAGGGCCCCGGGACTTTTGCTCCGCGAGTTTCCTGGCTACGGCCGAGGGCTGTCTCGGTGTTCTGTCGCACTTGGCCAGATGGCGCCGCGTCGCTCAGACGACCTGCTCCGTGGGCCTGAACAGCACCTCATTGATATCGAAGTGCCAGGGCTGATTGACAATGAAGGCGAGCAGCTCCGCGACCTGTTCCGGCTTGACCATGTGGGTGATGTTCTGCCATTTGGCCGGATGGGTCTCGAAGGCGGCGAACAGCTCGGTATCCACCACGCCCGGCTGAATGGCGCAGACGCGCACCTTCGTGCCGACCAGCTCCTCGCGCAACCCCTCGTTCATCGCGGTGACCGCCCACTTGGTGCCGGCGTAGATCCAGGCGTTGGCGCGGGTCTTTCGGCCGAGGACGGACGAGACGTTGATGATCAGACCGCTGTCCTGCCGCTTGAGGATTGGGACGACCTCTTTGAGCACCCAGGCCGCCCCGAGGACGTTGACGCGGATCTGTTGCTCGATGTCGGCGTGGGAGAGCTTCTCGATGGGGCCGACCCGCATGAGCCCGGCGTTGTTGAACACAACGTCGATCCGGCCAAATGCTTCCATGGTTCGGCGGACCATGTTCTGGATGTGCTCGAGCCTGGTCACGTCGGTGACGCACACGAGAGGCTCGCCGCCGGCCTGGCGGACGCGCTCGGCGACGCGTTTGAGCCGATCTTCCCGCCGGGCTGCCAGGACCACCCTCGAGCCTTCCCGGGCCAGGCGGACCGCCACCGCCTCGCCCATCCCGCTGCTGGCCCCGGTAATGAGCACTACTCTCGCGCCGTCGTCCATCGCTCCATCCTTTCATGCTTGCGGCAAAAGCTATCGTGAGAGCCGGATGCGGAAAACCCGCACGTCCGGTCCGACGAGAGGGACGGGGGCATCCCGTCCCGGTCGGTTACTCCACGGCCTCTGCGTGAGGTTTCTTCAGGGCAATCAGCTCCAGCAGCGTAACGGAATTCGGCCTCAACGTCTGGTCGTAAGTGAAGGTATGACCAACCACGCGTCCGGTCTGAGTCTGGGCCAATTCGGCCTCCTTCCGGTCGTGCCAGACGTTGCTGTGAGTCGCATCGATGGTCCATTCGCGCCATCGGCCGCCGGCCAGGGAGGGTGGCAGCTCGTCGATGCTGATCCCCACGTGCCGGCGGAGGGCATACCGGTAGCTGAAGTTGACCAGGACGATCGCCAGCCGCTTGCGCCCGGCGTCCCACGATGCAACGGTGGAGACCTCGTCGTCGCCGCCGGTTACCCGGATCCATTGCCCGCTCAGGTTGTTGAAGATCTTGAGGACGTTATAGATGGGCTTGGGCGTGTTGTGCTGCATGAGCAGGCTCCAGTCGCCTCGGAAGTTCATATCGCCCTGTTTGACGTAGAAGAAGCAGGGGCGGTCGATCCTGGCGGGGATGAACGCCCGGGTGATGCAGTCGCCGCACCAGGCCGCTCCCACCTCGTGGTCCTGCGGGCGGTCGTGCCACCACGCTTCGCTCCATTCGGTGACCATGAAGGAACCGACGCTTCTCTCGAGTTCGGGGAAATCTCTGAGGTACTCGCGAAACGCATCCACCTGTTTCACGAACACATCGGCCGGGTGAAAGTATTCGTGCCAGCTCACGAAGTCGAGCGGCAACTTCTCCTGCCGGCACCAGAGCATCAGCCCGCGGGCGAACCCTTTACCATTCCGGCAGTAGTTGTACTGCTCGGTCTCGAACGGCCCGCTGGCCAGGGCCGGTCCGCCGATCTTCGCTTTCGGGTCCGCCCGCAGCACGCCGCGGGCCGTCGCGCGGTACAGCTTGCAGTAGGCTTCAAACGTACGGACGGTACCCTGGTCCGTTGGCTCTTTGTCGAGTGCCCGGGCGTACAGCTTTTTGAACTCATCCGTGCCGGCATCGTTCGGGCCGGGCTTGATCCAGCCGGTGTTCGCTTCGTTCCAGACCTCCCAGAAGGGGATCCGCTTGCCGCGATCCAGACTGCGCCTGGCCGCCCGATAGCACAGGTCCTCCCACAAGCCGTAATCCCTGGGAGCGCTCTGTCGATTGTGGTCCTGAACCGCATCGAAGGGAATCGGCATGTAGGAGACGGCGAAGATGGGTTCGGCTCCCATTTTGCCTACGATGAAATCGACCCGGCGATCGAAATCGGACCAGTCGTAAACAAGCCGGCCGTCCTTATCCTCCTTGACCACCGGTGTGAAGACGTTGTCCATCCGAAACCATTTGAAGCCGCCCTCTTTGAGTTTCGCCGCCGTCGCATCCTCGTAGTCCGACAGGCCGCCGCCCTGGCTCAGGCCCACGAGCCCGTCCGGCACGTCGCCGATGACTCGCTTGGGGTTGACTACCAGCCTGACGCGCTGGTGGGCGCGGTCGGCGTCGATAATGACCCATTTCGCCTCGCCGAACTCGTCGCCGCCCTGGACGCGGCCATAGACCTGCACCGCCACCTGGACCCTGGTGCCGGGCACCGCCTTCTCCGCAAGCAGCGCGAGAGCGGGGTGATCGTTGTCATACCGGGCCTGCAGTTGCCCGTTGACGTGGACCTCGCCCCCGTCGCCGCAGTTGATCTGCATGCCGACGGTCTTGTCGGCGGTCGATTCACCGTCGATCGACTCGGGAATCACGAGCTCCCCGATCAGCCAGTGAAACCGGTTGGCGTCGGCCAACTTGTCGCCGGGCCTGATCGTCTGGGCGTCGGCGGGCATCTCTGTCGGCAGAGGCTGGCGGTGCTCACCTGGGGGCAGGACCTTCCACTCCGCGTATGCCGCGGCGGCCATGGCCGTCAGAACCCCCAGCGACAGCAAGCGAGCCATCATTCACCTCTTCTTCCTCGCAACCCTGTCCACCGGTCTTACGCAAACGGCCCGACCGGGGTGCGTGAGTTCGTCCGGACCCGTATGCTATGATATCGCGCGTAAGCATTCTACCCGGGCTTGGCTTTGAGTAGGAGCATACTCAACAATGCGGCCCCGGCTTGAGAAGGTGATCGTGGTGGGGATATCGGTATTGATGATTGGCTGCGGGCGGGAGCCCGAGCCGGCGACGAAATACAAACCGCGAGAGCGCCCCCGGTTCACCAGGCCGACGGCGGCCACGCGGCCAGCGGAGATCGTGAGCGGTGCCCCGTCGGGGCTGGCACCGCCCCATACGCTGGATGCAGACCCGGCGACCGGTACGTCCCTGCCGGCGGGTCTCTCATCGACCGCGTCAGGCCCTCCGGCCGACGTGATGCTGTCGTTTACCGCACCCGAACGCTGGGTCGAAAAGGAGCCGCGCTTCATGACGACCGCGGTCTATGCGTTGCCCGCGGTGGAAGGTGATCCGGAAGATGCGGACCTGGCGGTTTCATTCCTTGGCCGGTTTGTGCCGCTGCAGAGGAACGTCGATCGATGGTGCGGGCAGTTCGAGTTCCGCGACGGGAGGAGCTGTTCGGACGTGGTTCAGCAGCGAACCCTGGAAGGCACGAAGTATCCAACCACGATCGTTGACATCTCGGGCAGTTACCGGGGCGGCTCGATAACGGGGGCGGCGGGCCCGGCCCGGCCGGGGTACCGAATGCTGGCGGCTGAGATCCGCACGCCCGCCAGACCCTGGTACGTCAAGCTGCTCGGCCCGGCCAGGACGGTGGCTCATTGGGAGGAGTCGTTCCTGAGGTTTGTTGGCCAGGCGGAGTGAGATGAAGCAGGTCACTATCTACAGCGACGGAGCGTGCGAGGGGAACCCGGGCCCGGGGGGCTGGGCCGCAGTGCTGATCCACAAGCGGGCCCGGCGGGAAATCACCGGTGCGTGTCCAGCCAGCACCAACAATCGAATGGAGCTGACCGCGGCGATCGAAGCGCTGCGAGCACTAAAGGAACCTTGCGAGGTCGATTTTCATACCGATTCGCAATACGTGCAGCGGGGGATGAGCAGTTGGCTTGCCCAGTGGAAGGCAAAGGGGTGGCGCCGGGGGAAAAAGCCGGTCAAGAATCTGGACCTCTGGCAGGCGCTCGATGCCGAAGCGAGCCGGCACAAGGTGCGTTGGCACTGGGTCAGGGGTCATGCGAATGAGCCGGAGAACGAGCGCTGCGACGAGTTGGCTGTCCGGGCGGTCGCGAAGTTGCGGGCTGAACTTGGCCCGGCGGCGCTGGCGAAGATGTTGCGCGAGTTCCAGGCCGACCGGAACGGGCTTTTCTGAACGGGTGAAGCCAAGAAACGGCCCTGGCGGTTTTCTTGCGGCGTTCCCGGATGCTCGTTCAGGGGTGCTCTAGACTTCTTGCCGTTCGTATTCGGCGATCTTCTGGACACGCCGCTCGTGCCGGCCCCCCTCGAAGGCGGCATTGAGCCACACTTCCACGATGCGGCGGGTCAGCTCCTCGCCGACCAGGTCGGCGGGCAGGCAGAGGACGTTGGCGTTGTTGTGTCGGCGTGCCATTTCCGCGGTCAGCTCATCGTGGCAGCAGGCGGCCCGGATACCCCGCACCTTGTTCGCGGTGATCGACATGCCGATCCCGGTTCCGCAGAAGAGGATGCCCATGTCGGCCTCCCCGGAGGTGACCTCCTTGCAGGTCGGGTAGGCGAAATCCGGGTAGTCGCAACTGGCGGGGTTGTCGGTCCCAGTGTCCTGTACTTCGTACCCCTTGGAAATCAGCATGGCCTTGACCTTCTCCTTGGCCTGGTAACCTCGATGATCTGATCCGATCGCTACTCTCAAAGTGAGATCTCCTTCAGCCGGCGGCGCAGGGCCTTCTCGATGCGCTCCGCGCACCTGGCGTAGACGGCATTGTCTCCGCCGATGGGGTCTTCGATATCCACCTCGTCTATTCGCATGGTCCGGTCACGGGCGTCCGCGGATTTGCTGATTACCGTGTCCACGTGGCCGCCAGTCATGGCAAGTATGTGGTCGGCGCGGTTGATCTGGTCCAGGGCGAGCGGTTTCGCGACGTGCCCGGTGATGTCGATGCCTCGGGTTCGCATCGCCTCGACCGCGCCGGGAGAGGCAGCGCCGCCGGAAGCAGCGCCCGTGCCCGCCGACTCGACATGGTAGCCTCGGGCCGCCAGCTCGTGCTCCCGGCACCCCAGGTGCTCGGCCAGGATTCGGCGAAGCAGGCCCTCGCCCATGGGGCTCCGGCAGGTGTTGCCGGTGCACACCAGCAGGATGTTGACGCTCGTCAACCGCTGGATGGTCTGCCTGTCGAGCACGCCTTCCCGCACGATGTGGTAGCCGGTAGCGTTCAGGTGAACGATCGTCGAGGGCTTGGCGTAGCGCGTCTTCCCGCCGTCGAGCACCAGGTCAACCCGGCCGTCGAGCGCGGCCAGTGCCCCGTCGGCATCGACGGGGGCGGACGCCCCGGCGGGGTTGGCGCTGGCGGCGACGACCGGCTCCCGGGCCTCGGTCAGCAGGCAGGCGGCCCTGCGGTCGTCCGGGCAGCGAATGCCGATCGTGCCGTTGTGGTACATTGCTCCGGCGTGGTCGGTCGAGGTCTCGCGGATGACCGGGACGGCCTGAATCTCGCCGACCTGGAAGATGAGCGTGAGCGGACCGGGCCAGGCCCGTTCCGTAAGTCGGCGGCCCAGACCCCTGAGATCAGGCACGAATCGCCCGACAGCCGACCGTTCGCCTATATGGACAGTGAAGGGTCTGTCGTCACCGCGCTGCTTGACCTCGCGAAGCCGGGCCATCGCGGCCGGGTTCGTTACGCTGGCCCCGAGGCCGTAGACCGTCTCGGTCGGGAAAACCACCAGCCCGCCGGCGGCCAGACATCGGGCCCCCTCCCGGATCGCGTTCCGGTATTCCCCCTCGCCGCCGAGTTTGAGTACCTTGGTGTTCATTCGCCTCGCCAGTCGCCGTCGGAGCCCGTTGATTATCAAGACCCCGGCGACGGCTGTCAAGAAAGCGGCAAACCTGGTAATCGGCGATCGCTGGGCGGGCCGCGCGCGAGCATTGTGCCGCTTGCAGACGGCGGCGGTCGGTTCGTGCAGGAAATCACACCTTCGTGTATCATAAGAGACTACGCTATGTCCATCAGCGGAGAACGTGAAATGGTTCGTCTGGCAATCCCGGTCTCGTTCCTTGTTGCTGTGAGCGCCGCCGTGTGGGCTGCAGAGCCCGCCGCCACCACCAGTTCCCCCGCCGTCTGTGCCAAGGACGACGGATACCGGGGGATCTGGTATTCGAATCAGCCGTCGGGCGACCAGTTCAAATACAAGTACAGCGGCGGGCTGGGCACCTACTGCGCCAAGCACATACCGATAGCCTGCTACGCCGACAAGGCGGACAAGACCTTCTTCGTCTATGGGGGGATGCCGAAGGACGGCCACACGTCCAAAGCCAAGCGCATGCTGCTGATCATGGTGTCCTATTACGACCACAAGACCGGACTTGTCCCGCGACCGACCATTCTGATGGACAAGAAGACCGCCGATGCTCACGACAACCCGACGATCATGCTCGATGAGCAGGGTCACGTGTGGGTCTTCGTGGCGGCCCACGGGACGGCGCGCCCGGCCTACATCTTCAAGAGCGTCCGCCCCTACGATGTCGATGCGTTCCAGCTTGTCCGGAAGACGAACTTCTCCTACCCGCAGCCCTGGTACCTGGACGGCCGGGGGTTCCTGTTCCTGCACACCCGTTACGTCGAGGGTCGGCGGCAACTCTACGCGATGACCAGCGAGGACGGTATCGACTGGACGGAGCCCCGGCTGCTGGCTGCGATCGACCGCGGTCACTACCAGATCAGTTGGCGGCACGGGAACAAGGTCGGGACCGCCTTCAACTATCATCCTCAAAAGGGCGGCCTGAACGCCCGCACCAACCTGTATTACATGGAGAGCCGGGACTTCGGCAAAACGTGGCGAAACGCCCGGGGCAACAAGCTCGATCTGCCGTTGCGATCGGTGGACAACGAGGCACTGGTGCAGGATTACAAGAGGCTGAAGCGGTTGGCCTATCTGAAGGATCTCACGTTCGATCCCCTGGGCAATCCGATCATCCTGTACGTCACGAGCCGGGGCTTTGAAGCCGGCCCCAAGAACAGTCCCCGCAA
>Ga0307434_1001780_pt1 | contig 11119 bp, 9 predicted proteins | sample SalMarWE160220MG_FD_202156 | JGI IMG/M metagenome (GOLD analysis project Ga0307434, IMG submission 202156) | Salt marsh sediment microbial communities from the Plum Island Ecosystem LTER, Massachusetts, United States - WE1603-220 | ecosystem: Environmental > Aquatic > Marine > Intertidal zone >...
CTTGGTGTCCAGAAATGCTGTTATCTTGTCTTTTGTTCTAATTTCGTGAAATGATTGTTCAGGACCCAAGAGCAATCATTTTTCTTCATGAACAGGTGAAGTTCCTCAAGAAGCTTAGCATTAACACAATTGGGGATTGATGATAACTTTGAAAGTGTGGTAGATAATTTAAAAGGCATGTCTTCTAGCGCGCTCCTTGTTCCTTTTGCAGTTATCTATAGAAAGTTGTAATATATGAATCCCTGTACATAGTGGACTGCGCGCAAAAAACCAGGTACTGCCTCTAACTTTTGTAGGCGCATGACTCAGTTAAATTATACCAACTTGAATACGCCGTTAACGGTCATTTAGCCTGTGTCGGTGGACTAGTGTAATAGACAGAATACTACTTCGATGGTCTCTTGGAACCTGCATGCAAAATTTGTCTTAACTGTAGATTTACAGTTCATGTAAATCCCATCACATGCCCCCCAGTATAGTCCATAGGAGCTCTGGGGACGCCTAACTTTCATTGGCTCTCGCCAAGAGAGGCTATGATGGACTCACGATGAGCTGGCAGCATGATCCAGCTCCTCATTATGCTTTCTCCGAAGGGGTGCCGAGGAGAGTTCTGGAGGAAGTCCATCGCGAGAGAACTATGACAGCCCTTCGTCCCATGAGATATCTCGATAGACAAACCGTGACTTACAGTTCTTTTTATAACAAAGCCAATGCGGTTTCTCCATTGAGTTTATCACGCATCTGAATCTCTAGCTTGCAATAAGGGTCAGTATTCCTTACTATCAATTTCCGACCAATTAGATCTGTCCTCTAGGCAAGGATCTACTTTATTTTCATCGCTTTCATGGCATGCAGAACCGGTTGAAGGAAACTCCGATTTAGATACCAAATTGACGATCGTCTTGTTAGTCAACTCTTCCACCATCCTGTCATAAATAGCTGTAGCTGCATCTACCAATATCTTTTCCAAGATCTCTTCGCTGTGCCTGTCATCCAATCGTCCATTCACAAATGTGATCACAAATGGGAATTCGTTTTGTAATGTGCATGTGGACAGGTTATAGTATAGCACAGGCAATTTCTCAGGGTCTTGTCGCAGTGACTCAATTAGAGCATGGAGTGCAAGTGACAGTATCTTTCTATGCTGTTCAAGAAGCCCTTCAACTGCCTGCTGGACTGTGCTTTTGACTGCAGGATATTTTCCTTCTACTTGCTGCTTTGCTCTCTCTAATTGAATTCTTTCATGACGGAGTCGGTTTATCACTGCTGTTTCTTGCCGGATTGCTTCACGATAGTCACTTAGAGTACTATGTAAACCAACAATCTGTTCCCTTAGTTTATTCTTTTCTAAATCCAATTCAGTTTGTATGAATCTTTGGTTTTCAATTAATCGTTCTACTCTAGGCAGTTCATTATTAGCAATCTTTAAGCAACTAATGACCTGTGGCGCGCCCATACCCGCACTCCTTGATAGCCTGTATAGGTCCACAAAGGGCCAAATATCTTCTCTGAGTTCGTCATATAGCTGACTAAGTCTGTCCAACTGTTGTAGCTTCCAAAACTCTTTCCGGTATCTGATTGCATCTTCTGCATCATGTTGCAATTCAATGGCCACCTCTACTAAGGACTTTCCTTCAGAAAACAAGCTATAAGCTCGTGTCGATATTGATGCTTTTTCTACTCGCTCTTGGACACGCTCTTTCGCTTGAGCTTCCGCCCTTATGATAGTGCCGATAGGACCAAATGACATGCCAACTTCCTTGGCTATTTCCCGTGTTCCTTTACCCTGATGGTAAAGCTCTATAACCTTTTTCTCCTTTTCTTGTCTTGTTAAGACCATACAACCATTTATAAAAATACAGAATAAAAAAGATCGAAAAGATTGTCCATTTTAGGACACTTTCTAGTCCGCAGTTATCATCCTCCATTACGGGCTTATCTGCCAACGAGGCTATTCTCTGATACTTGTTATCGTCTACCATCCTGCCCCGCGTTCTGATTCCATCTTGCTGCCTAGAAGGTTACTTTCTGATACTTCCTTGTTGTCATCTACTATCGTCTACGTCAGTCTGATCTCTCCTGCTACCAATAAAATTACGCTGAACTCAATAAACTTAAGCAAATGCCAGGTCGAAAAATGACAGCGATTGGAACTACCATACTGATAGAGTGAATAAAATTCTTCACGTCGCTGAGGTAACGGATGAACCGAAATAATCTAATGTTGAGACTCTAGTAGTATCTTTACCTAAGCTAGCCAGAATCATCTGAAAGATCACCTGCCTCGTATAGTACAAGTTTTAAGTCTTGCAGTGAGGCCACAACCAGTAACGAAACTCTTCCGAGATTCAACTCCTGTACCTTCACTGGCCCTGGTTATCCATTTTGAAGACATACTAAAAGCTTTCCCCTTACTTGTCATTGAGGTTTAATTAGAAGATCGTGCACCTTTGAGATTAATTTATGTCCATCTTTTAGAACGAGTGATTTTCCCTGCGTCTAGAGGCAGGAGATGTCTTATCATTCAACTCCTACCCGGATCCGGCTTGTTAGTACTTTTCTTCTTGCTTTCGACTTACGGTCAATCCTAGTGCTTGGCAACACCTAGACCAACCTAATGTAGTTTCACAAAAATTTCTCTATAGATTCTATTGTCATAATTTCAGCTTCTGTCAATCCGCCCTTTGTCCCGATGATTATTGTTTTCTCGTACTTCTTTCTTTGTAGGATCCTCCGGAGCTGTGGTCAATGCATAGCCTGGATATCTTGTTTTCCAAGATATTTAATCGGAATTGTTTCTCCATTAGCCAGCTCTTTATCTGTTCAATGACTATGTCCTTCAGATTACCTGTTATGTCCTTGACAGATTTTGTCGTCCGGAAATTCCAATATGCTTCTGCTCAAGCAATCTTCCTACCAGAATAAGTATTATGACAATATCCCAAGCTATCCATAAATGCATCATCAATAGCAAACGTGTCTAAAATTAGCTCCCGATCGTAAGGTCTTGGGTAATTGATTGCGACTGAAAAGCGCCAGCAGCTTAACCTAGCAACATCGGACCTTTGATGATCAAAAACTGAAAACAAATAATGGAGACAAGACTGAAAAATATCCCAATCAGGTTGAACATTCTTTTGAATCCAAAAGTGAAAACAGGTCAAACAGGTCAAACAGGTCAATCTCGAATAGTAGTGGGTCTGGGCCCACATACGAATACCTTGCAGAAACGGATGCCTATCGCTGCAACTGGTGTAGAGTAATCTACGATATTTCCACGAAGGATACTAGTGCTGCACACCCCTGCAACTTCAGAGCAAGAGGTGAAAAGGAGACATCTGAGTAATGGTTACATTAACTCTAGAAGGTGAAGTTGAACCCTTCTGTTGCTGGTTAAGGCCAGCACCTCCTGGCCTGGACATAAATATTCATTGCACTTACAACAGCATAATAGAAGCCGTAAGATTACAACAGTGGTTTCCTTGTAACTGCCATTACTGTGGTTTTAAGCCTAAACACGTAGATGATTATGAGACACACATCGTCAAAAACCATCTTGGCAAGACGGCCTATCCTGGTCCAACGCCTGTGCCGATAGCCAGCGCGTTATACATAGTTGAATCGATCGAAAAGGAACTAAAAAACAACAGAAACAGCGCGTGAAAACGTCAGGCACGTAGTTGCCAGGCTTGGACCTCTTGTCATGTATACTCCTCATTATGCGAGCATTGTCACAGGCTGACATCTGTTTAAGTTCTCTGCTTTAGCACACGTGCAGATTTCTTGTGCCATGTCAACTACCTTCTTGTTGGCCGCTATTGCATTGGATAGTTCGTGGAGATACGAACGAGTGTATGGGTCCATCGGCTTTTTTAGGCTATTCCTCTTCCTCTTCCAGCGATAGACGTCTTGCTTCGGCCCATGGCATTAATACATACATAACTATCCTACGATAGGCACGGCATGTAATATGCTTCTTTTAAGTTTTAGGATTTGTTTCTTTCTTACCGAATATTCGAGCGGCTGCACGGAGTTTTAAATATTCTTTGTCAAGATCCTCAGACACTATTTGCAACCCGCTCCAAGCACCAATGAAAAAAAGCATCGCACCTGTAATAGACATTAAGGCAGATGCAAGATAATACCATCCCTGACCCTCTACTTCATTCGCAGTATAAAATAATCCATTGAAGCAGATTAATAGACTGATGCTGAACAGCCCAATGAGTACTAATGTTTTAGTTCTGACTGACCTGGCTTCGTGTTTGAATGAGGACATTGTTTGATGATAACTAGAGTATAGTTCCTTTCTTCGAGTCTCAGTATTTTGCTCAATCTCTAAGACTTTCTCACTAAACCATCCCTTCAGGACTGCGGGTGGCAATAAGTTAACAATCTCTTTGAATGGTTCTACATATTTTTTCTCCAAGGTAAATATTTCGTCCTGCATTTCGATAAAGTCAAAAAATGCCTGAAGAGTCTCTTTCTTATGTTCATGTAGTTTTCCCTGATAATAAAATATGACTATCAAGGTAAAACCGAATAGCATTGCTATTACCTGAATGAGGGATTCAAATATTTCGTGAGGCACATCAGGAAGGATATTATAGAAATAGCCCACATAGGCTAAAAGCGCCAAAACGGCGATAACGAGGAGGCCTATTGTAAATGGTCTCTTATTGGCCTTACCTGCCTCATTTAAAACCAGAGAAGGCCATTTAACCATAGTCTATTATAGTTCAGTACTCAGTTCACTTATTTAGGGGTCGAAAAAGACCTAGTTTGGATGATACTAGAATATTGAGATTCTAAAAAGTTCTTACGCTATTTGTTACTAGTTAGATTGTATCAATCTCTCCCTAGTGATATTGCTAGCGATACAACGCCCCAATCACGTAATAGGCCAATAATATGATGGCCGAACCCACACACCACAAGGTTCCGAATCCCTCCGAGCTCGAATCAATCTTGTCCCTTTATTTATGCCCAACCGTATATAGTATGATGAATACGAAGCATGATCACTGCTGAAGCGAGACCAAGAAAGGATCCACTACTTGCCTTTACTTACGCATTGAAGGCGCCAGAATCAAGACGACAGTATCCGCGTAGATTTGGATTGTTCTTTGATTACTTGGGATTAAAGGGTTCTATCCCTCAACAAGCGGAACAGTTCTATCTGATGGCCAGGCAGGATAATCAATGGTGTGAACAGAATCTAATGGAATTCATAGAATTTGAAAAGGAAAGGGCCAAGAAGGGTGAAATTTCAGAGTGCACGATCCCGAATTACTACAGGGCAGCTAAACTGTTTTGCGAAATGAATGATATAATATTGAATTGGAGGAAGACCACAGGTCATTAAATTACTAAGGATCGCTAATGATGAACTGCCCAGAGTCGAAAGAGTAATAGAAAGTCTCAAATTCGTACTACACAAATTGGAATCAGATAAGCAAAATATTCTGAAGGAAATTTTTAATATGCAATGTATACTAAATGACTATCGTTCTGCGATCCGTGAAGAGACTGTCAGAATAGACCAACTTCGTCACGAAAGAATCCAGCTAGAGCAAGTAATACGTCAAGTTGACCAAAGATATCTTGAAATCCAAAATACAGTCAACAAGTAGTTGAAGGGGTTCTTGAAGAACGTAGGCAGTTATTAGGATTTGCTCTGTTAGTCCTAATTGAATCGTTGAGAAAAGATCCTCGGAAGTTACCCATATTGTACTATAACCTGTCGCCGGGAAAAAGCGCCGAACAAAATGAATTCCCGTTTGTGAATGCTAGGTTAGACGATAAATATAGTGAGGAGACCTCTGAGAAAATACTGCTGGACTCATCTATCGCTCTTTACAATAGGATGGTGGTAGAGTTAACGAATAGGTCGATTGTTAATTTAACTTCTAGATTAGCACTTCAATCAACGGTTTCTGCACACCATGAAAGCGAGGGAAATGAAGAAGGATATACAATTTCTAGCCAAGACAGATCGTAATTAGCAACGATTTTACCCCAAATTTTTTGAAGGTTGGAATCGCTGCGCTCTCACTTCCGGTGACAGTAGTGATTGGGCATGTCGCCTGACATCATATTACGATGGACTGGGCGGGAGTTGAACCCGCGACCTTTCGATTGCGAATCGAACATTACTACCACTGAACTACCAGCCCTAACTTGCCCTTAGTGCTATTCAATGATCAAGATATAATTATTTACAATTATCTATACGAAATTGCCCACCTACGACTCTGAGATATATTATATGGATACGAACAGCGTGTAGACCGCTAGATCTAATATTTTAAATGAACGGGCCCATTCTGAATAGGTCTAATACTTTTGCATTGCGGGATTTGTTCAGAACGTTCAATGCCATACTTTACAACCTTCGTGACCGCAAAGAAAATGAAGATTTATGACGAGGGCGAAAGCGTAGCGAATGTTCCAGCCTCGGTCCATGGAATATCATATTTTACATACTTCGAATGACCCACCAACGTCTTGTGGTCATCGACATCAGAACTAAAAACAAAGCATATGCCACATTCAGAGCAGAGCCATATCTTCTTCAAATCATCTGGTTTCAAATTTCTTGCGAATAATACTTGTGAATGTATCGTATTTAACTAATCAACCATCAAGTTATATTCGTTTTTAATTTATACAATTTCTAGAATTAACTGCACACATTATATTCTATAATAACACAATATAACATTATGATATATTGTGTGTGCTTCACTTGAAAGGTACAATAATATCTATTGTATTCCCTAGGGTTTGATAGATTTGAGATGACGTGCTAAGATCTTTTGACAGTAAACTTAGTTAGTTTTGTATTTATATAAGTAGAATGACAAACTTACTAATTCTACTTCCCCTCCTCCCTGCCATGAATACGTCGTTTCGGGTTAGAATATCGGCTCAAGTACAATGCTTTTTATCTAGGTTTATTGCGATAGAGTAATCAAGTTGGCAAGAAGCACAAGAGCAGCGCGCACGTCTCAAGATGAACCAGAGGCACTCCCCAAGTGGGCAGAAGATGAAATAAAATCTGTGAACTTTGAAGATCCTCAAACTGTAGCTAGGACAGGTTATATTCTTGATATATATGAAAGGGATTATAAGATTGATATTCAGGTGTATGAACCTCTACCCGATGGGCGTACAATAGTGGAGGGTTTGGACGTTCCAACTGTCATGAAAATATCTGAATTTATGAAAGGTTTCGTCTATGAATTTAAAATCAAAATGTACAAAGGTAAACTAAGCTCGAGGTTAGCTGATCTACTCAACAGTAAATATGCTTTAGATATGGATAGCATATATCGCTTTGAAATGGAGAATTTGCAGATGTTGGACGTAGAATCTGATGTAACAACTGGGACTAACGAAAGCTCAGCAGACGCTGAGGCTGATAGCTCAGATTGAATTTAGTACCCATCGAATTATTCTACCAATCCAATCTAAACCAGAAAAAAGGTAATTACGCGTACTCAATTTGCCGGTACTATATTCCAGCTCGATTTACGTTGTTTGCTTCTCTAGTCATCCCTCACTGATGAGTGTCCTTTATGATTGTTGGGTTTGCCTAAGTTAAACCCGAGGTTGTCGCCTTCAGAGTGAGCCTCGTTTGGTTCAGCGAGGTCAATTTTAGAACTTTTCTTCCGCAAAGATACTACATCTTTGTTTATTGTGAGCCTCATCAATGCAATCCACATGATGACTAGGGGAACATGATATGATGCAATTCTCCAAACCACTATTACAGATAAGTGGGAATCGGTAACTAGATCCTGTAAGGAGGGTATAGAATTTAGATTCGCGATGTATGCCCAGATCCCTAATTCAGCTAATCCAGAACCTCCCAATGTTATAGGTAAAGTGGATAATACAGTAGAAGCAGATGTAGCCATGAGTGAATCAAAGACGCTAATAGAAGGGATCCCGTTACCTACAGCGTTAACCAAAACCATGAATGAGATTCCTTGTAGAACAAATGCAACAACTGTTATTGCTATGCCTATTGCAAATGTTTTGATAACTGCAGAAGAAGAGAATGTAAAGTTTTCTCTGCTCATTTGGCATAAATCTGCAATTGCTTTGTTCGTTGACGTGACCAGATTGCGTCCTCGTTCTCCCCTTAAAATTTTCTGAATAACTTTTTCTATTAGGTTGGGCAGTTGGAGGTTTCTCTTGGCAGAAAAGAACATTAGTAAGAACCAAAATGTAAAGGTTGGAATAGACAATAATACTACAATTGTTCCAATAAGATAGCCCCCATTGAGGATTGCGAACACCCCAGAAATGATCCCTAAGATGGTTCCTACAAAGACATCTGAGATTATTTCAATGGTTGTAATCCAAGCAGCCCTACCAGCTGGAACTCCTCTTCTCGTCAACCATGCAATCCGTACTATTTCGCCGCCAATGTAGGACGGGGTCGTTTGTGAGACAAATTCTGAACCGAGTCTAGCAGAAATTGTTGTTGAAAAGCTGCTAACATCATGTCCGATAAATTTTCGAATAAAATACTTGAACCTATATGCTTGTAACAAGGCCTTTCCGATTACAGCAGCAGAAGACAGAATAAATGGAATGACCCCTACGGACAAGAGATCATCAACAGTTATGTGTGTGAAGAACACCATCAGGATTAATGGCACTATGCTTGCCGGGATCGCGAGCAAACGCCAGTTCAAAATATTTCATCCGTCTGATAAGATGATGCCATATAAAAACCCCGAGTGATTTTTCCCAGATTTGCTTTCTACACGATGTTTGTGTGCTCATTGTTTCAGAAATAAAGGTACAGTCACGCATTACCCTCTGATTTGAACCTAATCTGTATACACAAATATACTACGGAACAGCAAATGATCGCTTGTAATTTTTAATGGACTCAATCTTCGTCACTGGAACAGCTGGAGCTGGCAAGTCAGTTCTTACTTCGAGGCTACTCCAGTGGTATTCTGACAACAATTCATATCCAGTTTCCCTGAACCTCGATCCTGGTGCAGAAAGTCTTCCATATGAACCAGATGTAGATGTTAGAGACTATGTTGACATAAAGGCTATAATGGAGGATTATAATTTAGGTCCAAACGGTTCCCTTATAATTGCAAGCGATCTCATATCTACTCATCTGGAAGAAATACAACATGAGGTAAATGAACTAAATCCCGACATTGTTGTTATAGATACACCTGGACAAATAGAACTGTTTGCATTTCGAGCCAGTGGTCCATACTTTGTAGGGAATTTTTTTGCAGACGATAAGGTAAATATTTTTGTATTTGACAGCACGCTAGTCTCTTCCCCAATAAATTATGTCTCTATATCCTTGCTTGCCTCCTCTGTAATGCTCAGGTTGAAGACATCGCAAGTAAATGTATTGAGTAAGAGCGACCTTGTCATAGATAAGCTTCCAGAGATACTTGGATGGGCCTCTTCTAGCAAGAAACTTGAGGATAGTCTAAATCAGGAAAAAGAAGCAGAATATTCTCTATTAAGCAAGGAGGTATTAAGAGCAATGACTATGGGTGATTTTCTACAAGATCTAATAGTGGTTTCAGGTCTTACGATGAGCGGCATGATGAATTTGATGGCAGCGATTGCAAGGATTGTCAGCCAAGGGGAGGACAGGAAAGGCTAAATAATAATTTTTTTGGTCAGTTATTGTTACATCTTTAAAACGAAATAATAAAGAATAATAAGAATAATAATAATAGGTGGAGGAAAAATTAATCTCATTAGGCATGATAGATATGACTGAACACTCAGTTACTGCAGCAGCGCCTTCATCCACTGCTAATCTTGGTCCTGGGTTTGACATATTCGGTCTTGCAGTCGACGCATTCGACGATTATGTTACAATCAAGAGGTCTACTGCTCATAATCCTGAGCATGGTAACATTAGCTCGCAAAATCCTATTGACATCAATGAATTATCTCAAATTCGGATTGAGATGATTGGGCAGTATCACAAATCGATTCCCGTAGAAACGAGTAGAAATTCAGCTGGGCTGGCCCTACAGAAGACCCTCAAGGAATTTGATGTTAGGGATTCATTCTCTGTTATAGTAAAAAAGAACATTCCACCTGGTTTTGGAATGGGAAGTAGTGCTGCGTCAGCGGCCGCCGCTGTTATGGCAATCGATACTCTCCTCGATCTTCACATTCCAAAATCAGATCTAGTTCGATTCGCAGCAGAAGGCGAAAAGGCGAGCGCAGGGTCATTACACTATGATAATGTAGCTGCATCGATATTAGGAGGGTTTGTATTAATCCGCCCATTTTCAACAATTCCCGAGTTCATCCATATCACTCCTCCAAGGGATTTACATCTCGTTTTTGCGATCCCAAATCTAAATGTCCCTACGAAAAAAACCGAACATGCAAGGCAGGTGCTACCCAAAAAAGTTCTGCTAGGAGATGTCGTTCATACTCTTTCGAATGCTTCCACTGTGGTAGCGGGATTCCTTTCAAATGATGTAAATATGATAGCAAGAGGTGTAGAAGATGTCATTGTGGAACCAGCTCGTAAGCACTTGATCCCTTGTTTCGACAATGTCAGAGCCAATGCATTAGCGGCAGGGGCGTTGGCCGTTACCATTAGCGGGGCTGGTCCATCAATGGTCGCTATTGCTTCCGATGATGAAGATCAGTTGGAGGCCATAGCAAATTCGATGAGACATGGTTTCAGACAATGTGATTTGACTTGCACTACCGTAAAGTGCTCGCCAAGCACAGGAGCAAGGATAGTAAGCAAGGAATAGAGGCTATGAGTTTCAATGTCATATGAAGAAAAGCGTTCCACTTTGTCTAGCTAGTTGCGTTATAGCGCTCTATGGATCTGAGCTCACCTGTTAATTCGATTCGAAGCACTGGTATTAGCTCTTCATTACTATCTTTTTTAATCAGGATTCAAGCTCATGTTTCATGGCTCGAGGATGAATCTTCCGCCCCCAGCTGCCTAGCACCACTCCTCACTTCTTGCTCTTGTTCAAAAATGCCGACATCATCTTCTGTCTATCTTCATGGGCAAAACATAAAGCCCATCCATAAATCTCTAACCGTAACCCTGTATCTAAATCTGTGTCCAATGCTTTGT
>Ga0307434_1001781_pt1 | contig 11105 bp, 8 predicted proteins | sample SalMarWE160220MG_FD_202156 | JGI IMG/M metagenome (GOLD analysis project Ga0307434, IMG submission 202156) | Salt marsh sediment microbial communities from the Plum Island Ecosystem LTER, Massachusetts, United States - WE1603-220 | ecosystem: Environmental > Aquatic > Marine > Intertidal zone >...
TGCCATTATTTTCTCTGTAAGGGATTTCAACGATCAGGAATTGTCCAGGCCGGAATTCTGGCAACTGCTTCCTTTCCGGATATTCCAGGTAGAAAGAACAGACGGATCTGTCCGGTGTCTCAAATTCGCGACGTACCACTTTAAGAATCAGGGATTCATCTGAGTCTCTGTTGGCATCTTCAGGATTGGAATTTTCAATCCGCGCAATTCTGTTTTGAAATGAACGCAGTGCTTTTTTATACTCACGGGAAATTCGGAACCTGTATCTCCAGAATTTAACTAACGCGAATGCTCCTCTGAGCAATGCCAAAGTCATGAAGAATAGACCCAGGATCATTGGGTAAGTAGCGGGTGTCATCAATGTAAACCTAAATGTAATCAGAAACTAATGCGCAAAATTGTACATCTGCAGGATCTCTGAAATTTTTTTGAAATAGACTGCCTTCAGGATCCAACCCGGAATCCGTCAGCCAACTAATATACGATCTGGATTTCCGCGCGGGCACCTGATCCGTCTTCCCTTCCTTCATTGAATGTATAAAAACCCTCAAGCTGCAGTTGAACGTGGCGGCCAAGGGCATGTTGGTACTGAATTCCGAATCCCAAAGTGTCGAATCCTTCTCCACTCAGATCGTGCCGGACTGCCGCTTCCAGAATTAAATTTCGTCTTTTGCTGTCCCAAAACGCCTGATAACCGATGGCCCCTCCGATAACATCATTTTCAACGAAGGGATTTATCTCTGCGCCGTAAAGACTCAGATTCGGAGACGCAAACAGAATTCCCGTGTTTGCCAGAGGTCCGCCATTGATCGGCTCGCGTCCCGCCTGCGTGTAGTTTCCAAAGCCCAAAAAGGAATTGAAATATACAATGTCATCTGATCCGGTAACGGTTTTCGACAGCTCGGCCGTCAGCAATACGCCATCGCCTATAACGTTCCCGGGAATCGCATCCTCCAACGCAAAGGAACTGTTTATACGAAAAGCACTGCTAATCCCGCCCCAGAATGCAAGCCTCTGAATTGCCGATGCTCCGATATAAAATCCGTCTCCGTCACCGTCGTCGTGTACGTAAATCATATCAAGGTTATATGTGCTGATATGATCTTCGGCGGCAACAAACAATCCGTATATGTCACTACTATCCTCCAGGAATGGATCATTCCGGTCTACCCTGTTCCAGCCATACATTGCTGAGACACGAAAATTCGAAGTCCCTGCGACTGGGACATTGTTTCTTATTATGCCAACAGCATCGATCGTATCGTTGATCAATATGCCTTCCTGGAAAATGAAAGGCTGCCGGCCAACCGTAAACCCGAAATCCAGAGGCCACATTCCCTCCTTATCCATCGATGGAAACAGGCTCCCAAAATCACCTTCAAAGAACAAGGTTTCCAGACCGACGTTAAGCTCATCGTTAAACCCTTCCTCCTGTCCTTCAAAGGTATAGCGTGTGAAACGATCGGGTCTGTTGTTATCGAGGGAACGAAGTCCGAGCAGTATTTTCTCTGTCCCGGTGAGTTGAAGGTTGAAAAACAGGTCCAGCCGATTAGCTATTTCAGTTTCCCTTTGATTTCCCGTACGGCCGTCCTTGAAACTCTGAACAGCGGTTCGGTTGATCAGGTAGCCCCAGAGACGTGGTTGCCAGACCGCACCGGTGAAAGGAATCTCAAATCCGGAGTCAAGTTTTCCCGTATCGAGAAATCCGTCTCCAAGCTCCAGAAACAATCCAGGCCGCACTGGAAGACTGTCAGTTTCGCCCTCCCGTGATTTCTCCGTCTTTAACGGAATGTAATCATCCTTTAAGTCCTCAATTTCCGTCTTGTCGCCCATTGGCCAGAACCAGCTGTACCACTTTCTATTTTCGTTATGTTGGGCGGCTTCTGAATAGTTTTCTGTGGCGGATCCAATAGTTGTCGGCATAACTAGATAAACCGGAACACCGACCAATATTATGAAAGACCAAACTCTGAACAACTCGCGTCTCCAAATTTTTTTATCGGTGTATTTCAGACTGCCCGGTTTCTCGGAGTTTACGCATCCCTGCAGCAGCTGGAGTTTTAAAAGTCAGAATCTATTTTCTGTTTTTTTTCATAAAGATATGTTTTGTCTCCCAGAGTGTCTGCGTTCCAGACACCAAACTTTCTCCCAAATTTCGCGGAGTAAGGCCAAAATCAAAACCGACATCCTGGATTGCGATCAGGAGATTGACTGGTACAGCTTGTGCTTTCAATTTTACACTTGCTGTATATGGTTCATGTCCGGTGAGAGCTCTGGAACTAATCCGGTACTTTGCCCAACGGGATCCAAGCGGTTCTATACCTTTTTTGTGGTTTCTTTCCGTTGCTGGCTCCCCGGTGAATATAAGAGAGGTCGTTGACGGCAACACGCGCGGCAATGCAAAGGTTGGAAACGGGATGGGTATAACATGCTCAATCTCCCCTCCCCGGCCGTTCTGTGTAAGAAATCTTGACTGAAGGTTGAACAGATATCTGTCAGGTTCCAGTCTTCCCGAATGAACATATGACGAATGACTGTCTCTGAGATCGCCGTTCGGATCGCGATCGCCGGATCTGAAAATTACCGCTCCTTTACGATCCTTGACCAGGACATCGAGCCACACCAGACGCTCACCAGTGAAACCGGTAGGGACATTGTGTCCGTCGGTCGCGTTTCTTACCTGCACCCGAAAACTGATGCCGGAAGAATCGGCATTGTCAGTTAGGATTTTACCAAGTTTGTAGCCGTTACGAAGCAGTTCAAGCCGTTTTCGTCGGGCGAACTCCAGTAGTTCGAACTGCTTATCCAGAATTTCCCGCGCTTCATACCGGTCATCAATAGAAGACCATGCGGGCGGAAACCGATAATTGGATCGGCGACTATCTTCGAATTTGTCGGTCCCCCAGCCCTCTTTATATTTAAATTTCAACCAGTCGCTCATCGATTTGAAAGCTGCGGCTTCCTGATTGTGCGGAAAAATGCCGGGATGGATCAACGGGTAATCCGGACCACTGAAGAGATGGCTCGTCAGCTTCCTTTTCTTAGTGGGTACTTCACCGACAATCGCTGCCGGTCCACTGGCGTAGCCGGATGGTTTGCCTTGCACCTTACCCATATGGCAGTCCTGACACGTTACTCCTTTGGCTGCGGCTGGAGACAGACGATATTCGCTAAATGCTTCTTCCAGCCGAAAGCCGTTGAACAGCGTGACGTCATGACATGTGCCACAGAATGTGGGGGTGGAAATTGAACTGAAAAATCTCGCCTCCGTATGAATCTGCCGGCCTGGTTTTTTTGGATCTGTAACCACTCGATATTTTTCCGGGTTATCAAGAACCTGCTTAACGCCGGAATTTCCGGTAGGACCGAATATCGGCTCCGTCAATCCCCCTTCAACCAGGGCAAGCCTTCCACTTGCCTTATTGTAGGACTTATTTATCCGGTGACAGACCATGCAGGTAATTCCCTCGCGTGAGGCCGGATGTCGTTCAAGATTTGATACATATGAACTCTCGCCCAGGTTTGTGCCAACAGGACTGTGGCAACGAAGACAAAAGTCACCGTTGGAACCGTTACTCAGCTTGTTGATTTTGTTGCTTAGAGAAAGATAAACAGGACTGAGCTGGGCATAGGCGTGTTGAGAGACAGACCATTCCATATAATGTTTTGGATGACAAATCCCACATGTGTTAGCTGATGGATAACGTTGTTCTGCGAAGAGTTTCAAATGTTCCTCATCGGACGACAACACATCTGGCTTCTTATTCTCAGACTCCCTTTTCTGGTCTGGAGAAACATTCTGATTTTGTGGTGGATCATTTTCAAGGGGTATCTTTAATAGTTCGTCTTGATCATTCTTGCGACTGGATACATTAGTCTGAGCCAGAATAATTTGTGATTCCGAATTTTTATTGAGCTGAACTGCTTCATTCAACGATTGTTTGGTGAGGTCTGTGGAACGGTCAACAAGCGGCCGCGCTCCTGTCACAGGCAAGTTAATCAATTCTGTCCGTCGATGTTTTGAATAAACTGTCTCGGCAGAAGGTTGCGCCAACAATAAACCTTGAATCACAACAGTGACGGCACACATTACTGCAAGGCGAGGTAGCCCATTGCCATTTAATTTACTGTACTTCATCGCACAATTTGTTTCCCAATTTTAAGACGTTGGACCGCTCCCACCCGGTTCGAAAAATTTGGGATACGAGGACCCGCTTGCGAGGCCGTTGTCGAGGGCGCAAATTAGCGCCCTCGCATGTTCATGAACTACAATTTCTATGATTTTAATTCGCTAGTATTTCTTCATCTTGTTCATTTTCGACTTCATGGCGAGATTAAATTCCTTCTCGGTAACACCGCCATTCTTGTCAATATCGAGATCGGTGTATTTTATGGCATTTGACTGCCCCATGGTCTGCTTCTCCCATTCGGCAGCTGTCACCTTGCCGTCACCATTTGCATCAACCGTGGAAAATTTGACCGTTTGTCCCGCCGAATAAACCGCCGTCGCATAAACGCCGATTACTAATATTGAAGTACCAATCAGGACTTTCATGAGCATCAATTCTCTCCTTAATGCAAAAAAAATGGAGCGTCTTATTGCATTGTTATTCCAATGCTGCGCTCCACTCAGAGAAGGTTAACCAGTTTTGTGTTGCCGTTTAGGAGACGCGATGTCAGAAATGTGTTATTCGTTCTATTACAGTAACTAATATTTATTTATTCGTAACAATTATAAACAATACTATTTAATATCATGTTGTTGAGAGCTATTAATCAGACCCGCAATCACGTAGGTGGGGCACATGTTTTGAAAACTTCGTTCTGATTTAGGAAGACGCTCCAACGCAGATGATCGCGATCAATCAGCTATCACTAAGGTTGAGCTGGCAAATATTAACTAGACTCTGAACTGTCATTCGGCAATGTCTGTACCGGCGATCATAAACGGCAATAACGGAATGCTGAAAATCAGAATACCATCAGAAACACCAAAACTGGAGGAAGGGATTTATGCCATCGGTCCTTCTGGAGTACCCGACTGAACATGTTGCATTGCTGCGCATGAACCGTCCTGAAGCTATGAATGCTTTGGATATGAAAACCCGAGAAGCTTTGGCGGATCATTTTGAAATACTGAGTAAGGATGACAATGTCCGTTGTATTATCATCGCTGGAAATCAGGATGTTTTTGTTGCCGGCGCTGATCTGAAGGAAATGGCGGATAAAAAGACACTCGAGATGACTCTGAGCGGGGTGCGGGAAAAGTGGCGCAAAATTGCCAGTTGTCCGAAGCCCGTTATTGCTGCTGTAAATGGATTTGCACTGGGTGGCGGATGTGAACTTGCGATGCACGCGGATATTATAATTGCCGGTGAAAACGCAAAATTCGGTCAACCGGAAGTTCGTGTCGGCATTATGGCCGGCGGCGGCGGAACGCAGCGTCTAACGCGGGCCGTTGGTAAGTTCAAGGCCATGAAAATTTTACTTACAGGCGAGCCCTTCAATGCCAGGGAAGCTTTTGAGATGGGGCTTGCAAGCGAAGTTGTAGCCGACGACAAAGTGCTGGACCGGGCGTTGGAGCTGGCACAAACAATTGCTGGTTTGCCACCGTTGGCCATAAGGCAAACCAAAGAGGCCGTTTTAGCTGGTGATGACTGTTCATTAGACGCGGCACTAACACTTGAACGCAAAGCCTTTGATATTTTGTTTGACACGGAAGATCAGAAGGAAGGCATGAGAGCATTTATTGAAAAGCGCAAACCGGTGTTCAGGGGAAAATAGCAATGGCACGTAGCACAGATCCAACCGACCTGACCGGAATCGACGCGATCAAGGACAACTTGAAAGTCGGTGTTGTGGGTGCCGGAACCATGGGTCGGGGGATCGCTCAGGTTGTGGCAACGAGCGGATGGTCAGTGAAATTATTCGACATAGAACCGGAAAATACTAAGAATGCCTGCCGGTTTATAGAGAAAATGTTAGCGAGGGCCGTTGAAAAAAAAAGAATGTCTTCGGAACAGGCCAAAGCTTCTATGGCAAACGTCAGTATAGTTGATTCCATGGCCGGCCTGTGTGATTGCCAGATTATAATTGAAGCTGCGACTGAAAATCTGGACATAAAACGCAAAATTTTTGACGAACTTGAAACGGTCGCCGGAGACCAAACTATACTGGCGACAAATACATCTTCCTTGTCGGTAACGACCATTGCCTCGCGCTGCCGGCATCCCGAACGTATTGCCGGGCTCCATTTCTTTAACCCGGTTCCAATAATGAAACTCGTGGAAGTCGTTGGAGGGGTGCGCACCGCCACCTGGGTTACGGAGTTTTTATATCATTTCGGAAGACGCCTTAGCCTGGAACCTGTCCGCGTAACCGATACGCCGGGTTTTCTCGTCAATCAGGTTGGACGGGGTTTTACCATAGAAGCCGCCCACCTTTTGAACGAAGGCATTGCGACATTTGCCGATATTGACCGAATAATGCGTGACGCCGCCGGTTTCCCCATGGGACCTTTCGAATTAATGGATTTAACGGCGATCGACGTAACACAACCCGCTACGGAATTAATCTACGAACAGTTTTACCACGAACCTCGCTACCGGCCCTCAACTTTAATGAAAACAAGAATGGATGCCGGGCTTTTGGGACGGAAAACCGGAAGGGGTTTTTATAAGTATGAAGGTAATAATCAGCTTATACCTGCGCACCCACCAGCCCCTTCCTATGATAACCGTCCGATTTGGCTTGCTCCAGCCCAACCAGAAATATCCGAAAAACTGATGGCGCTCCTGAAAAATCTTGGAGCTGTGGTCGATAATGGAAAGACTGCCGGCGACCAATCACTAATTCTTATCACCCCTCTCGGAACGGACGCTACAACAACCGCCCATGAAATGAAGCTGGATCCCAAACGTTCAATTGCCATAGATACATTGTTCCGGCTTGACAAGCATAGAACCCTGATGAAAACGCCTGTAACCGCTTCGCCATTCACGATGTCCGCGCAGGGGCTTTTCGCCAGTGACGGTACGCCGGTCACAATCATCCGGGATAGCGCAGGCTTCGTTTCCCAGCGCATTGTTGCCATGATTGTGAATATCGGATGTTCAATTGCGCAGACGGGTTCAGCTATCCCCGAAGATATCGATAAGGCCGTTAAGCTGGGTCTTGGCTATCCACACGGACCGCTCACGTTTGGCGATATTCTGGGTGCCGATAAAATTTTGCAGATTTTGAATTCTATCTTTGCCTGCACAGGAGATCCCCGTTATCGTCCAACCCCTTGGCTAAAAAGACGCGCCCTTTTGGGCATATCGCTACTTACATCGGAAACTTGACCGAAAATTTATGATTGCGAAATCAGGAGGTCCCAAAAATGTTAGATGCCTATATTTATAACGGATTGCGCACGCCGTTTGGCCGCAGCGCAGGAGCACTGGCAACGGTACGTCCGGATGATTTATTGGGTGGCGTTATCCGTGCAGTTATTGATTCCTCGCCATTCAATCAATCGGCCATTGATGATGTTGTCGTTGGATGCGCCAACCAGGCAGGAGAAGACAGCCGATGTGTGGCCAGGCATGCATTGTTACTGGCCGGTCTACCTACAGAGATCCCGGGAACTGTCGTTCAGCGCAACTGCGGAAGTGGCCTTGGCGCGATTATAACCGCTGCTCATGCGATAACCTGCGGTGAAGGACGCATCATGGTGGCCGGTGGAGTCGAAAGCATGAGCCGGGCTCCATTTGTCGTGGGCAAGGCCGAGCAAGCCTTCGCCAAGCAGATGGTAGTGTATGAGTCTTCACTGGGTGCGCGTTTTCCGAACCCCGGCATCGTAAGAGAATTTGGTAATGATACGATGCCGGAAACTGCTGATAATCTGGCTCAGGAATTCGATTTGGGTCGCGCGCAGTGTGATCGGTTTGCTTACTGGTCTCAACAGAAATATGCAGCCGCGAAGTCAGATGGTTTTTTTGCTGATGAAATCAGCCCAGTGACCATACCCGGAAGCAGAAAGCGGCCCGAACAGGTGGTCGAAGTTGATGAATTTCCCCGCCCGGATACGCCACTGGAAAAATACGCGACGCTTCGTACTCTGAACGAGGATGGGGTAACCACTGCCGCTAATGCATCGGGAATCAACGATGGCGCCGTTGCGATGATGATTGCCAGCAAATCGGCAGGGGAAGCCGTCGGGGCGAGACCACTGGCGAGAATTGTTTCAAGCGGTGTAGCCGGTGTTGAACCTCGCATCATGGGTTACGGCCCGGTTCCGGCGTCAGAAATCGCGTTGAAACGCGCAGGCCTTACTGTTGATGAAATGGATGTTATCGAAGTAAACGAAGCATTCGCAGCTCAGGTTCTGGCCTGTCTTAGGGGCATGGGGATAGATTTTGATGACAGTCGGGTCAATCCCAATGGCGGTGCGATAACAATTGGACATCCGCTAGGCGCCTCTGGCCCGAGAATTGCCCTGACAGCCTCTCGACAGCTGGAGCGCGCACAAGGCCGGTACGCCCTGATTTCAATGTGCATTGGACTGGGACAAGGCATCGCCATGGTCATTGAACGCGCTTCTTGAGGTCTGAAAATAATCCAGGAAATGGTATTCTTACAATTAATACATAAAACAAAGTCGGGGACTTGGTGAGTTAAAATTGCCGAAAGCAGTTTGTTGATTCAGAGCAGGACATAGAGGTTGATGAGCAGAAGGCGTTTTTCCGAGACCTTCATCCGGCAGGCCTTGCGCAAAGTAAATGCTTAACCCACAGTCCTTATTCGGGAAATCAGTTAAAAACGATTGTCGAATTATCCCGAATCAGTGATTCTGCGCTCGATGGGCACAACACTGATCAAAGTCTGGTTAATAATATCTCTGAATTGGATTTTTTTATGCGGTATCTGGACCAAGAAGTGGGTTGATAGTCCGCCTTCCAGAGAAGTAGTCGCACGTAAAGCCAAAACCCAATGTCTAGTCAGAACTACAACGTTGGACATAACGGACAGCAGGATAATCAGGAACAGTCAGGTTCAAGACGGTTTTCAAAACTGTCTGGAGAATCAATATAAGGCTGAACTCAGAAACTTTGGTTCAAATATTGACTCTTATGCGGCTCTACTGCTGACGCCTCCCCTGATTCTGTTCATTTCCGCCCTGTCATTTATTTGGATCGTTCAGGGAAGACAGCAACGCTGGTCTCTGAGGACATTGGCCTACGACCAGACGAGGTCATCGAGGTGGTAATTTTTGTGATCAACTGTTACCCACATTTCCGCTGCCGAGACCCAATAATTCTTCATTTCGCCATTTTGCCGGCACGGTCATAATGTGAAGGTAACCCTCGTTAAAGCCTATAGCGCAAAACTGGGGCAATAACCGGTCTCGTTCTTCCGCCCCATTCTTCTTTTATGAGCATAAATGTTCTATATTGATACGGTCTCTCATCGGAAAGGGGCAGAGGATTCGGAAATCTTAAGAATTGGCAGGATTGTTGGAAAATGAAGGTCGTAAAAAAAGCGCGCGCGGTCGGAATAAATCATGTCGCTATTGAAGTCGGCGATATTGATGCGGCTCTGGAGTTTTATGGGCAGTTTCTCGAATTTAACCTGCGCGGCAAAAGCGAGAATATGGCATTTATCGATTTGGGTGATCAGTTTATCGCACTTTCTGTTGGACGCAGCCAGTCAGCAGACGATGATCGTCATTTTGGACTGGTTGTAGATGACAAGGATGCGGTTCGAGCCATACTCAATGATCTGGGCATCGAAATTATCTCAGGGAGGTTCATGGATTTTCATGATCCCTGGGGAAACAGAATTGAGATTGTCGGATATGAGGGGATACAGTTTACCAAGGACCAGCATGTTCTGAAGGGGATGCAGCTGAATAATCTTAGAAAAACCCCTGACGCCATAAAACAACTTGAGGAAAAAGGTATGGCACCTCCAAAATCGGAGACCTGATCCCGGGCATATTTGGAAGCACCGGCAATACAACTACAACAAACCTCACGCGGGAGCCCGTGAATGTTTGTGAAATTGAATGGATTAGGCGGTTCAAGCGGAAAGACCGGGTAATAATCCTTTTAAGCCATCTGCAAGCATGGCCATGGAGATCGCGGTCAGGACCATACCCATGACACGTGTGACTACACCCATTCCGGTCTCTCCCAGCAGTCTGGATAAATGGTCAGCGAAACTGAACAGTACGCCGATAAGTAAAGACATGGCAATTATCACTAAAGAGATCTCTAGTTTGCTCAACAAAGTTGGATCCTGCTGTCCGGCAACTAGCACAGTCACCATTGTTCCCGGTCCGGCAACGATAGGTATGGCCAAAGGCACGATTCCAACAGTTGCTTTATTGTGCTCTTCATTTGTTTCGGACGGCGTGTGTCGATGACTATTATTGTTGGAAAGCATATTGAGCCCAATCAGGAGAATGATTATGCCTCCAGCGGCTCTAAGCGAGTCAATCGTCATACCAAAGAAATCCAGAATTGCATTACCGGCCCAAAGCATCAGCAATAAGGTCACGGCTGTCGAAAACCCACATAAGCTAGCCGTTTTTCGGATTTCAACTGAATTTTGATCTCCGGTTAGGCTGGCAAAGATTCCTACATTACCCAAAGGATTCATTATCGAGAACAACGCGGCGATAAAACTTGACAATACAGCTTCTGATAACAACTGACTTACCTTTCCGAAGATTTGAGGAGTTGCTGATTGGATGATTTTTTCCTGTTCATCGTGTTTAGTGAGTATGGGGCGGTTTTGTCTACAATAACTGCTTGACTTCAGTAAAAGAAGGCTCTGACCCAAAATTGAATTTAATTGAGCTTGCCAAACAATACTTCTTTGTTAACTTTGTCCATATGAACAGGCTTAGATAAAGATATTTCACTAAACTTTATTAGCGTGCATTTCGGATTCAGCATCTTAACGGATAGGATAGTCAACGTGAGAAAACATACTGGTCGCCATTTTTTACAGGTCCCCGGCCCGAGCACAGTTCCCGAATCTGTTCTGCTGGCGATCGCCCGGGCCACAATAGACCATCGTGGACCCGATTTTCAGGTATTGACGAGAAACATACTGGA
>Ga0307434_1001782_pt1 | contig 11103 bp, 11 predicted proteins | sample SalMarWE160220MG_FD_202156 | JGI IMG/M metagenome (GOLD analysis project Ga0307434, IMG submission 202156) | Salt marsh sediment microbial communities from the Plum Island Ecosystem LTER, Massachusetts, United States - WE1603-220 | ecosystem: Environmental > Aquatic > Marine > Intertidal zone >...
AAATAGCATGAGAAATGGCATCTCCCATCAGAGACCACCCCTTTAGCACCAGGTAACAGGACAACAATGCCATGGGGACCGAGATTACCGCGGAAATAATGAAAGCCTTCTGCATAAACGGGAGATAGAAAGGCAGTAAATAATGCACTGTCTCAGTCATATTTCACGCTCCTTCACTACGGAATGGGAGTTCTTCCAGGTTGCGCGCGGCACGTCTTGCAGACAACAACCCGTATTTGGGAGCGAAATAAAAGGCACAAATGAAAAGTAGCGTTTGCAATACGATAATTATGCCGCCGGTCGCGCCGTCGAGAAAATAGCTGATATATGTTCCGAAAAAACAAGAAGCAGCACCGATTACAACGCTGATAATAATCAGCCGGGAAAAGCGGTCGGTCAAAAGATAAGCCGTGGCACCCGGTGTCACGACAAGGGCAATAACCAGAAATGCGCCGACTGTCTGCAATGCGGCAACTGTAGATACGCTAAGCAAGGTGAAAAATAATACTTTCAAAAAGAAGGTATTCAGGCCCATCGATCTTGCATGATTTTCATCAAAAAACGTGACCATGAAGTCCTTCCATTTCAGACAGAGAATCGCAAGTGAAAGTCCACCCACAATAACAAGCTGCAATGTATCGGCAGGCGAGATCGCCAATATATTACCCAGTACAATAGTCTGGACATTAACCGAAGTTGGTGAAAGAGAAATCATAAACAGACCAAGACCAAAAAACGATGTAAATATAAGCCCGATAATTGCATCTTCGCGAAGTTTTGTACGTTGATTGAGAAACAGCATGGTCATTGAAGCCAGTGCACCCGCAAATATGGCTCCAACTGAAAAAGGCAATCCCAGCATGTAGGCACCAGCGACTCCGGGTACAATTGAATGTGACAGTGCATCTCCGATCAATGACCATCCCTTCAGCATTAGATAAGCTGATAAGAAAGCACATACAGCTCCGACCAGTGCACTAACCCACATGGCGTTGAACATATAACTGTATGAGAATGGTTCGAGTAGCAGATTCATTTTTTCTCACTGTCCGGTACCGGTTCGCCGTCAGAGTCACCATAGACAACAAATGGCCGTTCATCATCTGTGATCACTGTAACCTGACGACTGTCTTCATCATCATGCAGCTCCGCTCCACCCAATATGAATCGTCTCAACACACCACCAAAAGCTCTCTCCAGATTGGCCTGGGTAAATACATCTTCGGTTTCGCCTGAAGCCAGAATGGTACGATTGATCAAGATGGCGCGGTCACAAAATTCGGGGACGCTTCCCAGATTATGAGTCGAAACCAGGATGATCATGCCTTCTTCGCGAAGATCCTTCAGAAGGTTTATAATCTGTTCTTCCGTTTTTACGTCAATCCCGGTAAACGGTTCATCGAGAAGTATTACCTGACCTTCCTGGGCCAGGGCGCGTGCCAGAAAAACTCTCTTCTTCTGCCCCCCGGAAAGCTCGCCAATCTGACGGGTTCGATATTTTGACATACCAACACGGTTCAGGGCAGCAGTCACCATTTCGCGATCATATTGCCCGGGTCTTCTAAGCCAGTTCATATGACCAAAACGCCCCATCATAACCACGTCCTCAACCAGAACAGGGAAGTTCCAGTCCACATCTTCACTCTGGGGAACATACGCCACAAGATTTTTTCGTAAGGCATCGCCGCCGGAAGACCCGAGAATTTCGACCTCGCCACTTGCAAGAGGCACAAACCCCATAATAGCTTTGAATAAAGTCGATTTACCACTGCCGTTGATCCCCACAAGTGCGGTAATGGTGCCCTTGGGTATGTTGAAATTGATATCGACCAGCGCAGTGTGACCATTTCGATAAGTCACAGTGATGTTGCTGCCACGGAGACCGCTGCTATTTTGATGTTCATCGGCAATTGTAGAAAATGAAGGCACGAAATTTTACTCCTTCAGTCCGGCTACGATAGTTTTCACCGTTACATTCAACAAATCCAGATAGGTTGGCACCGGCCCTCCAGGCTCACTGAGGGAGTCAACATATAGGACGCCGCCATATTTGGCATTTGTTTCCCGGGCCACCTGTTGCGCTGGCTTTGGCGATATTGTGCTTTCACTAAATATTGCACGAATGTTGTTGGCTCTAATCGCGTCTATGACCTTGCGCACCTGTTTCGGCGTACCCTGCTGATCCGCGTTAATCGGCCATAGATATAACACTTTAAGCCCAAAGTCCCTTGCCAGATAACTAAAAGCGCCCTCACTTGTGGCAAGCCACCGATCTTTCTCGGGTATAGCCGCGATCGCTGCCCTAATAGGCTCGGCGACGGCCTTTATTTTCTCGGAATAGGTTCTGGCATTTTGAATATAGATATCAGCATTGGCGGGATCCATTTTGACCACGGCATTTTTTATATTCTCTACATATATCAAAGCGTCATTGGGTGACATCCAGGCATGCGGATTGGGTTTACCCCGGTAAGGTCCTTCCGAGATTCCCATCGGTTCAATGCCTTCCGTTAATATAACACTTGGAACATCGCTCAGGTTCGAGAAAAACTTCTTAAACCATAATTCCAAATTCAACCCGTTCCACAGTATGAGATCGGCACTTTGCGCTCGCAGTATGTCGCCGGGTGTGGGCTGATAGTTGTGGATTTCAGCACCTGGCTTTGTGATGGATTCAACGATAGCTGCATCCCCGACAATATTCCTCGCCATATCTGCAAACACTGTAAAAGTTGTTACAACTTTGAATTTTTTGGCTGAAGCAGGAGTGCCGGAAATCGAAAACAGAGCGACTAAAATCACAACAGATATAGATCTAACCATCTTTGCCCTTTGTTGCCTTATTTGCTATTGCAAATTATTTGCAACAAAGATATCTTGTTTTTACCAGAAGTCAACGGCAAATTGCGGTCTCACCCCAATTCCATCGAATAAGCACAATTTGACGTTGGCTCGGGCAGACGCAAGGTCAGAACATTTTTTTTGGATAGCTGTTAGACAGTCTACGACGGCTTAATTAAATGTCCGGACCCCACAGGCCGTGTAAAATGATTTCCTGGCCGCTTTTGAATTACTTCAAACTAATCTGAAGTCCACTTAGATCGAGTGCAAACTCGAGCCCGATCTGTTTGCCTTTGACTTTAAGAATGACACCCTTGGAATTCTTCAACTGAGCGGTTTTTTTTCCACCGGCAATGGCAAGTCCGGCTTCCGTTGAGGTATAAGTACCGTTTATATCTGCCGGGGTTGTCAAATTTTCCGCCGTTCCAATCAACTGGGCCTTTGATGCTCCGATGGTTGCCCCCAAACTTATGCCACCAATTTGTAAAGGATATTTTTTTCCTTTAAATGTCAGCGTCCCGCTCCCGCCACTGACACCGACAATAAATCCAGCTTTATAGATATCAAATTCGACCTCACTCTGACTGTACTGCGCCAGCACCTCGCGAGACGGTGAAGATATAACCACGAAAACTGCCAATATGATCGCGAGACGAGAAAGTAAAATTTTCATACCAAACTCCATTAGTGCGAATTTATTCGGAAGAATTCTCAACTGAATTCTATTCATGCATTTAATTCCAGCAAATTAAGTAAAGTGGTTTAGGATCGATTGCCTTTGCTTCAATATTTATTTAGACAAGTCGTAAGCAGATATGTGATTGGAGGTCTAGCAATCTTGCCCCGTCGCGGATCGAAGATACCGACTATTATTTTTTATCGGTTTGATCACCAGAATACAACGGAAGATTAATATAGAATTGTTTTTTCCCGGAATTTTAAGTTGACATGTGAACGACCTTATCAGGCTGAATTCTCGCCTATTCTGCCATCCTTGGATAATAAAATTGCAAACCAGCGCCAGCTCGGAATATTAGCTGTAATGATCATAACAACAACGGTAATCGGGACAGCCAGAAACATTCCAAGTACTCCCCACATTAAACCCCACAGTGTGAGTGTCGCCATGATTGTAAATGAGCTGATATTCAGTGAACGTCCCATAAACATTGGATCAATTATATTGCCGACGAGCATTTGAATTGTTGTGAGCCCGACAACGATGGTCAAGAATGGACCAAATGTATCAAACTGCACGAGCGCAAGAATGGAAGGAAATATCACTCCAATAATAGAGCCAATCGTAGGAATGTAATTCAAAATCATAATCAGCAGTGCCCAGGTTTCAGGAAAATCAACCGTCACGTACTTAAGCAACGCATAGCTTAGCGCCGCGGTAACAAGGCTCATTATGGTTTTTATCCAGATATAACGCCGAATGCTGTTTGAAATAGTCTTCAGAATTTCACCAAATCGCTTGGCATCCTCCTCTTTGGTAAACAGCGCTTTGAATTTCCGGTCACCAAACCCCCGTTCGGCGAGCAGAAATGCGACATAGATTACAATCAGTCCGACGGTTGCCAGAATTGACTGCATGGATCCAAGCAGATTGGGCAACTGAGAGAGAAAGTCCATCCGATCAATCAGCTTCTGGACTGTCGCGGTGGCATCATGCCCTATCCAGTTTAACAGTCCGCTCAGGATTGTTTGAAATCTGTCGACATAGTTAGGCCAGGCTTTATTGATCGCTTCTCCCTGGCTGAGGAGTATTTGAATAATGACCAAGAATGACAGGCTGACGATGGCAATGGCGATGATTAATCCGATCCAGCGGGGCATGAAAAGATCACCGATGCTGATTTTAGAGATATTCGCTATTACCGCCTCGAGGAGGTTCCAGATAAGAATTGCCAGAACGAGCGGGATCAGCCAGGATTTACCCAGGATTAAACCCGCAAAAATCACGCCGACGGCTACAGTTACGATTGCGGCATTGGTTATTTTATTCTGTGAGTCGACTACCGTATTCATTTTGTTTTCCCTAACCGTGATCGAGTACCTGACAGTGATATTGTCGAGCGTATTTGCAGAGTATAGCTCCTATATTTCCTTCGAAGCAGAGTCGTTAAGACTGCAAGTTTCTCAAGCAATTAATTTCTAAAGGTATATGGAATTGTGATTACCCATAACAAAGCAATCACGTTTCTGGGAGGTGGAGATCATTTTAAACAAAAGACATGTACAAACACTTTTATTCAGTTAGAATGTCTCGACAAAGCTAATAACCTCGGGAGACCTGGAAATGAAGCTTATCAAAAGTCTTTTGGCCGGCTCCGCACTAGCACTTTGTTTGATACTGATAACTCCGGAACCGGCAAACGCCCGTGTTGGAGTTTATGTTGGGTATGGCTCGGTTTACATCAGTATCGGCCCTCGCTACTTCCGGAATCGATACTATTATGTACCTCGCTATCGAATACGAAGATATTATTTTCGCAATCGATATTATCGAAGGTATCGGGTGAGGTCTTACAGAAACTATCGCCGTTTCCGCATCAATAGAGGTTATCGCTATTACCGTCGTCGCTGGTAAGTCAGCTCTTCTAATTCAGTTCGAATTAATTTGGCCTGTCTAAATTTTTTCGAATTTGAATCCGATGGTCTTTAGGCCCTGCACAGCTTCTTTTCCAAATTCCTGTTCGATCTCAGTTTCCAGTCTGGGATCATAGGCGATCGGGTCGGTCTGCTCATCGGTTTCGGGAACAATCATTACCAGAAGGCGCCCGATTTCATCGGAAATGTTTTGGAATCTGCGATTTTCTCCTCGCGGTATGGAGACCATGTCGTAGGGGTCAAGAACTATGGAATTTTCACCTTCATCTCCCCAGCTTATTGCAAATCTGCCGTTCAGGCAGAAGAAGTTTTCACATGTGTTGAGGTGCCGATGCAGACCCGGACCATTGCCCGGCTCACACTCAGCAATACTTACAACCAACCCGCGCGGGCCCTTGATCGGCGCGGCCGCACTACGACCGGTGTAGTCTGAAGGAGCCATCACTGGATAGACCCGTTTCGCTGTGACTTTCTCAACTGCCCCAGCGGGTATATTGTGGATCTCGAAATTCTGATCCTGATAAGTCTTGAGCCGGGCAAACCTGGCTATCCGAGTTTCCATCTCCTCCGCTGTTATCGGTTTAACACTCATGACCGTTTCTCCCTTTGTCAATGCGGTTATCAAATCTATTAGGTTGTTGACCAGTTTTACAATAGGGCAACATGATTTGTTTTTAACAAGCCAATGTTATGGGACGGGTAGCTATCGGAACAGTGGATTCCAATTTTTTTCATTCACCGCCAGGTAGAAGTAGAGGGACCGGCCCTGTCAACGTGCCGAGCATCTTTACTGCGGTATTTTGATGAGAACCGTAATTTAGATAACAAACTCCTAATCTTTGACGGCTTATCAATCTTGGAAACATGCGTCCGATAAAATGGGGTATGACAAATACAGCTCATAGGGTGGAGCCCACATTTTCTACACAACATAGGACTTCTGACAATTTGGCAGCTCAACCAACCAACACCGACTTCATCTGAATGATAAATTTTGAAAATTTTATGGCCGGAACGGATTGGATCAAATATCAGGCGTCCATTCCCTAACGTCGCCCGGTAGATTTCCCATGTCGAAGCTATGACTCAAGCCTGGTTGAAATAAATAAGTAATTAATCAGAGCGTACTCGTGAAGATACCTAAATGACCCGCCGGGCAATCAGCGTCCTGATGGGAGCGCTTCGCACCAGGGGCAGAAATTGTGACCAATAAGACACAAGCTAATTTAATGAGCCCATGCCTTAATTCCGCCATTAGTTTTCCCTGCTCCTACCCAGATGTTTGGTTTTTCTGTGGGCTGAACTGCTCAGGGGTTAAAGTAAAGTAAACAACGTCACGGCTCTTGAAGTTCGGGGGAAATTTTACTCAGGGGAAATTTGACTAGGGGATCAAACACTCACTTTATGTTTCTTTTTGTTCGGTCGGAAAGCATTTCGATCTGAAGTGATATCAAACTTCAGGTCTTAACAGATCAGAAAGGCCTTCGGATGCATGTCCATGCAGCTCCCACCCCACCAAGTCCGGGGGTCTTTCTGACCCAAATCTGAATGTATTGCTTGATCAGTCAGTTTCAAAAATATAAGCACTGACCTACTACATTTATATTATAGGAACGAATATACACCATGGCTGGAATAAGGTGGTGTCCGTAGAGACACGGACGGGAGAATTATTCGCCAGTACAAATGCCAGCAAATATACAGGCAGCTTGCTTTGAAGACGAAAGTCAATAATAAGTATATGCTTTTCAAAGCATGTTCAAAATTCTGAGTCAATTGAGATTTGACTTTCGATTCAACTTCATTTCCATTCACAATTCTGTTATTAGTTTATAAAATACAAAATAAGATCCGTTTGAAATAGACGGATCAAACAACATATCTGACGGAGGAAATAATGAAGACTTCTGCTAAATTTAGCGGATACTTTATAGCATTGTTTGCCATTGCCATCTGTATCACGCTGCAAACCCCCCTCATGGCTCAGGACAAAGGAACGATGCATGTCGCCTTTGGCGATGTTCCGGGCTCTGATATGCTGAATTTCCTGACAGCGGTCAAACGAGCAGAAAAAAGAGGCGTGAAAGTCAAGGTTAGCTATCTTCAGTCGGAGGATATCGCGGCCCAGGCCGTCGTCAGCGGACAGGCTGATATCGGAGTAGGCACCCCCTACGCCTTAATCCAAAAAGTCAAAGCCCCGATCCGAATGTTTTATCAGTTAAGCGCGCTGCGATTTTTTCCGATTGTCAACGTGTCGAAATATAAATCCTGGAAAGACCTTGATGGCGCACCAATGTATGTGCACGCACGCGGCTCGGGAACCGAGGCCATCATGAATCTTATGGCAAAGAATAATGGGATTAAATACTCCAGCATGAGTTATTTGCCGGGTTCGGCTGTAAGGGCGGGAGCCATGCTGCAGGGTCGTATATACGCCACCATCGTTGACTCAGAACGGCGGCGTCTTCTGCTGAAAAAGGATCCAGACAAATTCAAGCTGCTTCCAATGCCTGAGATAAATGCCAGCGACGAAGCTCTATATGCGAATATTAATTTTCTTAAAGACAAGAGCGGTGCGATCGATGTTCTGCTTGAGGAACTGCTCGGTGTCTGGCGGGAAATTAATAAAAACCCCGAAGTGATCATGGCGTTCAGAAAAGAATACAATCTAATGCCCGACATGATCCAGAAGGATGTCGATGAAATAGTGCCCTACTACAAGGAAACAGTTGAAAACGGCGCATTTCCCAACAATGGTGGCGGCATTGACGCCGTAAAGGGCGACTTTGAGTTTTATGGCTTTGCAGGTACCATCAAAGGAGATCCCGCCAGTCTGAAGGTTGAAGATTTTTGGTATTTGGATCCGCTGAATAAAGCATTGGCCAAACTCGGCAAGATGTAGAATTTTGTATTAGTCTGTCACGACGGCCACGAATTCAGTATTGTTTCTTCGATATGAACTCTGACAGGGGATCAGACATTCGGCTCAGGAGCTGCAACCTTCATGTCATCCTCCTCGGTAAACCTGCTGGAACGAACCGGACATCCCAGGTTCAGGATAGCTCCGGTCAGACTGTGGCAACTGGCCTCTGTCATTGCTGTGTTTATGGTCTGGGAAATAGCCGGGCGCGTTCCCATTAGTGTTGCATTTCCGACTTTCCTGGATACCATGCAGGCCCTCTGGACCATGATCCTTGACGGGCGAATGGCCAAAGCTTATGCCAAAACCCTGGAACCCCTCGTGATTGGAATCGGATTGTCCGGAGCTTTTGGCATTGCCTTCGGCATTTTAATGGGGCTGTCCAAAAAATTTCAGTGGATCGGAGAGCCGATTTTCGTGGTCATGCAGGCTGCCCCCATGGCAGCCCTGATTCCTCTTGTGACATTTATCTATGGCATCGGGGTCGCAGCAAAAGTCGTAGCAGTTGTCATTCTCGCCGCTCCCATTATCGTTCTCAATTGCTATCGTGCGGTCAGAAATGCCAGTCCTTCACTTATCCAGATGGCTGAGTCTTTCCAGGGCACAAGACTGCAGACAATACGAAAGATCATTATTCCGGATGCGGCGCCAATGATGTTTTCGGGCCTTCGTCTAGGTGTTGCTGCCGGATTTATCGGTGTCATCCTGGCTGAACTCCTTATTACGCCCAATGGTATTGGAGATCTGATCACCTATCATCGTTCTGTCGCGGAATATGCTGACATGTACGCGGCCATATTTTCAATCGTATGTTTTTCTGCAATTGTCGTTGGACTGCTGGAAAAAGCCGAAGTTGTGCTGTTTCGGCCTGAAAAGAAGGGTGGATAAATGTCCGTTGATGCACAAATTACGGACGATATGGCGACGATTAGGGGCGCTGGTGTTGACAGTATTGTCGAAGTCAGAGGTGTGTCCAAATTTTATGAGCCCGATACCCAGGCACTGCTCAACATAAATTTGGAATTTCCAAGGGGTGAAATGACAACTTTACTCGGCCCTAGCGGTTGCGGAAAGACGACCCTCCTCAAAATAATTGCAGGGCTTCTTGAACAGACCGAAGGTGAGGTTTTTGTCAACGGTATGAGAATTAAAGGTCCCGGGCCTGAACGCGCGTTTGTTTTTCAGGATTTTGCGCTGATGCCATGGGCTAACGTAATTCGAAATGTGTCTTTCGGTCTTGAGCTTAGAGGCATGCCCAAAAAGGAGCGGTATGATATTGCAAGGCGATATATCGCGAAGGTTAATTTAACCGGTTTCGAGGAGAAATTCCCCCATGAACTCTCAGGTGGAATGCGCCAGCGTGTCGGACTGGCTCGCGCTCTGTGCGTTGATGCTGACGTGCTTTTAATGGATGAACCCTTTTCGGCTGTCGATGAACAAACCCGGCGGCAGTTCCAGGAAGATTTGCTGAGTCTGCTGCAGATTGAAGAAAAGTCAGTGATCTTCGTCACTCATTCGATAGAGGAGGCGGTCTATGTTTCAGACCAGATCGTGCTTCTGTCACCGCGGCCGGGGCGCGTTAATAAAATGATCCGTCCTGAAATTGACCGTCGGGGTTCGGCCGACGAGATACGGCGCGACAAACGTTATCTCGATACGGTGGAGGAGATCTGGCACGAATTAAGGGACTATCTGGAGTAGATTGATCGTGGAAGTACTGGGATATCGCATACCTGCCATCTTTTCTCTGTTAATTTGGTGTGTGGTTTGGGAATTCATAGGACGCTATGAACTGGTGTTTATTTTTCCGCCATTCACTGGAGTGCTTGCAGAGTTCTGGAACCTGATGGGTGAAAGCGCGTTTCACAGGGCGGCCATCAATACCCTGAAAGCCTTCAGCTATGGTATGTTTTATGCAATTATAGGCGGAATTGCTTTGGGCTTCCTGATGGGCCGTGTTGAAGCTGCCAACCGTCTCTTGGGGATGTGGGTAAATATATTCGCAAGCGCCCCTCTTTCCTCACTGGTTCCGGTCATAATGCTTTTATTCGGATTGGACCAGACCACAATTATCATTACCGTGGTGCTGTTTGCGATCTGGATTATTACACTGGATACAATGGCAGGTGTCCGGCACGTCAGCCAATCCCTCGTTGAAATGGGTCAGTCCTTCGGCGCTTCCAGATGGCAGCTTCTTTACAAAATTATATTCTGGGCGGCACTTCCTGAAATTCTTGCGGGAATTCGAATGGGCTTTATCCGGGCTGTGAAGGGAGTAGTTATCGGCCAGTTGCTGGTATCAATTATCGATTTTGGCCGCATGTTCGCAACTTACTCGAGAAATCTTTATATGGAAGAGTTCTGGGCCCTAACCCTGGTTCTGTTTATATTTGCCCTGAGCATTTCCTTTTTGATCGGAGAGCTTGAAAAACGCGTCGAATATTATGCCGCCCAACGATAGGCGTGAGCCTATTGATACTTCGGTCTTGTGACTTTGAAACAAGCTTCCTCAAGCATAATTTGAATCAGCCTTGGCACAGGAGGCGAGAAAGGCATTGCAGTGCTTTTTCGGCTAAAGTATACGGGTTAACAACTTAATCTTTTTCGCAAAAACCGATTGACTATTTTGCGGCAAATGGTGTTAGTGTGCTTGTCCAATCAGAGAGTTGTGTTTATAGTAGACACAAGTTCGTGATAGAGTTCAGCAGTTGTGAATTTGACAAATAACC